>Ga0194052_1000859_pt1 | contig 18564 bp, 14 predicted proteins | sample SepL226m_MetaG_FD_160117 | JGI IMG/M metagenome (GOLD analysis project Ga0194052, IMG submission 160117) | Anoxic zone freshwater microbial communities from boreal shield lake in IISD Experimental Lakes Area, Ontario, Canada - Sep2016-L227-6m | ecosystem: Environmental > Aquatic > Freshwater >...
TGGCTACGAAGCTTTCCGTTGAGGAGTGCGGATTTCCGCCTTCCTCATCCAGATAGCCTGGGACTGCACGGCCTTCAATGAAACCCGATCCATATTGGCCTCGGACGGCCTTTTCCGCCACATTGTCCTGGGTGATGGGGCGAAGCGCTTTCAGGACTTTGAGCTTTTCGCCTCGGATGCTGTCCGCATCAAGGCTGGCTGGCGGTTCCATGGCCACCAATGTCAATATCTGCATCAGGTGGTTCTGCACCATATCCCGGAGTTGACCGGACTTATCGAAATACCCCCAGCGCCCCTCAATGCCCACCGACTCGGCTACTGTGATCTGGATGTGATCGATGGTGTTGTGGTCCCAGTTTGTGGTAAAGAGGGAATTGGCAAACCGGAGCACAACCAGGTTTAGAACGGTTTCTTTACCCAGGTAATGGTCGATGCGATACACCTGATTTTCCTGAAACACCTGGGCCACGGCGTCGTTGATTTCCATAGAGGATTCCAGGTTGACGCCGATAGGTTTTTCCAGGACCACTCGTGTTTCGGGGGTAACTAATCCTGCCTGATTCAGGCCCTGGCAGATGTTTCCGTACAATGAGGGTGACACAGCCAGATAATTGACCATTACCCGCTCATGGTGATCGACGACCTCCTGCAACCGGCTGTATTGGGCGCCATCGGTCATGTCCACATTGACATACCGGCATCTGGCCAGAAACGTGTCAACCAGCGCGCTGTCCAGCGTTTCTTTGACAAAGGTATCGAGGCTTTCCCGTACCTTTGCCAGAAACCCTTCCTGTGTCAATTCATGACGTGCAACGCCCACAATTCGGGTTGCCGGTTCCAGCAATCCCGCCTTTTCCAACTGATACAGAGACGGAATCAATTTGCGTTTGGCCAGATCGCCAAGAGCCCCGAATATCATGAAATCGCAGGGCTTGAAATGTTTAGTATTTTCCATTAATAATCTCCAGAGTGTTATTATATATCCTTAATTTGTATTTATAGTTTATCGCAATAGCACAGAGTTCAGCCGGCGCGGGCTGTTTCGCGCCCCGCTGCAACTGATGGTTATGCGCTTATTCGTTCATATTCAGCCGATTCTGCTTTGAAGAATTTAATCGTACCTGTCTTTATCAGATACTCACGCAGCATCATTTCTCTGACAATCCAGAAATGATTTCACCTCTCCGATAAAATCTTCGGCATGTTGAAGAAATTCATTGACCACGTCAATCGTCGGAACCTCAAAATCGACATAATCAAATTTTTGCCGATATTCAAATGCCTGATTGTATATTTTCCCCCACTGTACAGAAAAAAGTCCTTTGTGTACAAACTCTTTGCTGAAATACCCTTTAACCTGACCATGTTTTGAAAAAGAGGCGTTCTTTGTTATCAGAACAGCCTGTACAGCATAAAACATGGCGTAATATATTCTGTTCATTGCCGAAGTTGGCATGGTATTGTCAAGCATCAACCGGGCTGCTTCGACCGACTCGGCTGCTCTTTCCATCCGGTAGCTGATTAAAGCATTTTTTGCATCATCGTTCATATGATGAGCCCTTCCTGCAGAATCTTCTGATAAACAGGCGCCCAGAAATGAATTCCGTTGAGAGCCTTATCATCAAAAACAAAAATATCAATCAGACAGCCATGTTTCAGTTCTGCCTCATACGCCAAATCAAAAATATCCTCTTCGATTGTTCTGCTTACGTCCGAAATACGGACAAATATATCAATATCTGAGTGAAAGTCACTCTCTCCGCGTGCCTTGGAACCGAAAAGACGCATTTCTGTCAGTTTATATTTTTGCGATATTTTATTCTTTAATTCAATAAGGATGTCATTTGTCTGTTTATCCATCATCTTATCCTAAACTAAATTCGGTTGTGAGGAATTTTTCACGGACATGGGCATAACACCGCGTTCAGCGGGCGCAGCGGCTACGAACATTGAATTCAACAAAGCCTGTCCTCCGCGCTCCGCTGGAACGTATTGTTATGCATGAACCTCAACAAACTCGCTGTAGGAATGCGGCTGAGGTACTGATGCCCCCTCATCCTTAATTCCCTCAAGATGGAATTCGATGGCTTCATGGATGAGCCGCAACACCTCTTGCTTTGACTCCCCAACCGCAATGCAACCTGGTATATCTGGTACGTATGCCCCAAAACTGCTCAGGCCTTGTTCGACGACAACCATATAGCGCATAACAACACCTCTCCTACTTTAATCCCGCCTGCTTTAAAGCGCTGTTGAGCGTTCCGGGCGGAACATCTATATTGGGTTTTCCTGAAACAGTGACAGTTCCGGACTTGGATATATGTTGAAACTGACGATGGCTGCCTTTCTGTCGCACTTGCAACCAGCCGTCGGCCTCAATCAACGCAACAAGTTCTTTGACCTTCATTATCAATAATCTCACACTAGCTTCCTGCCTAACGCAATATTCACCTACGAAGTCAGGTGCAACAGATGGTTAGGAGTACTGTAACGGTTTATCATTACTGGCATACGCTTGCTGTGGGATGATCCTGACAGACAATTGCCTTCAATGCCTGGATTTGACAGTTCAGATTGATGTCGTTTTTATAAAGTGTATCAAAATCTGCATTAACTTCGGTGGCTTTGGCGGATGTTCCAGGGATGAAAGTGTAAGGTTTTGCTGCTACTTCACTTGTACATGCGCCTTTATAAAACAGCGATACGGCATCCAGAGAACCGCCCCCACCATCGGAGATACCATCAGCCGCAAATCTCAATCTATCTACGCCACCAGTTCCCCTCACGTTGAAGGTGTACCTTACCCAATGATGGACGGAATCAGAGTTACTACCAGCAAGCGTCTGTCCCAACTGAGAATCGTTCCAGAATACCTTTATGTCATTGGTGTCAATAGTTTGGGGACGCGGCGAGTACCAGAAAGACAGTTCGTAGATGGTGCCATTTGTTGTGGTGATGCCTTGTACCATGCTGCTATTACTGTTAACATCCAGCTCTACAAACTGCGTACCATCGTAGGCGCTGCCAGCCACATTGTCGCGGATTTCAATGCCAAGTGTAGAATCCCAACCCGGGATGGACGAAAAAACTTTGACCGAGTTAGCACCTATCTTCGGATCTTCGAAACTGCCATTGATAATCAAATTAATCTAAGCATCAGCAACGCCACAAAACAGAAAAAAAACCGCGCAAACTGCAAACACCCTCGTTTTCATAATCACCCTCCTACTCTCGCTTGAGCAAGCCTAACAATTGATTATACGTTGGATACCATCTAAAATATAGCATCACATCTTTTAATTTTCGTATGCGTATGTTATAACATAAATATTGTCAACAAGTTTTCTGAATTGGAATCAAGAATAAATTGCTAATAAATAAGGAATTCACGGTAATTTTGTTCCATTTAAAGCCTGTTTCATATGACTTTGCGGTAATTTTCTATTGCAATTACCATACGTAATAGTGAAAATTATATTGATGCTGATGCTGATGCTGATGCTGATGCTGAAGATGTTGATGATTTTTTGTATATTTAGTGTCTGAACGGAAACCCCCTTAACAATATGATAATATTTATGATATCCACGCTTTTTTTGAAATGAAAATTCTTAACAAGCAAAACCAATGCCAAACACTAACATAATGATTTTACACATATCTAATTTTTCGGAAATTATAAAAGTAAGAATAGCCACTAAAAACCACTAAATCTACGTTTTCAAAATCAAGCACTATGTCCTTTATTATTAAATGAATAGGGGTTTCCGTTCAGACACTATTTAACGCAAAGTCATATGAAACAGGCTTTAGTATAAATAGTGGAATTTTATCCGATAACATAAATCAGATTCCTGCATTAGGAACAAGTTTACCCTGACAAAGAATTAGATTGTAAATTATAGAATAAAAAATTAAATTGCAAATGCTATAACTAAAGGATTAAACTGGATTTCATTTGTTTATTTGGGAGATCGAAAGATGATCCCTTCTTTCGGCATCCCGAGCCATTTCAGTTCAACCGGCTGCTGACTGACATTCCATATATCACGACAGTATTCCAGGATGGATCGGTCGGATGAGAATTTGCCCATCCGCGCCACTGTTAAAATGGACATCCGGGTCCACCGGTCTTTGTCCTGAAAAGCCCGGCTGACCTGCTCCTGGCAAGCAATATAGGAAGCGTAATCGGCCAGAAGCAGGTACGGATCACTATAAAGCATGGAATCGACCAGCGGTCTGAACAACTCCCGATCACCGTTAGAGAAATGTCCGGAACGGATCAGATCGATGACACTCCGCAACTCATCATTGCGCTCATAGAATGCCATGGGATGATAGCCAGTGGTCTTCAGTTGGATCACCTCTTCAGCCGTCAGGCCAAAAAGAAAGAAATTTTCTTCGCCCGTTTCTTCGCGGATTTCAATATTAGCGCCGTCAAGGGTGCCGATAGTCAGAGCGCCGTTCATGGAAAATTTCATATTGCCCGTGCCGGAGGCTTCCATCCCGGCAGTAGATATCTGCTCGGAAAGATCGGCCATAGGGTAAACCACATGCCCGATTTTGACATTGTAGTTGGGAATGAAGTAAACCTTTAATCTGCTGCGAACATCAGGGTCGTGGTTTACCACCTCCGCCACTGAATTTATCAGTTTGATTATGAGCTTGGCCATGAAATATCCAGGAGCCGCTTTTCCGCCAAAAACAAAGGAACGAGGCGTGATGTCCAGGTTCGGATTTGCTTTGAGGCGATTGTAGAGCGTGATGATGTGCAAAACATTCAGGTGCTGGCGTTTGTATTCATGAATTCGCTTGACCTGCACGTCAAACATGGAGGCCGGATCCACCGCCGTGCCAGACATTTTGTGCGCATAATTGGACACCGCCTGCTTGTTGTCGGCTTTAACTTTTTGCCATGCATCCCTGAATCCTGCATCATCGGCCAGCTTTTCGAGTTTTTTCAATTCCTCCAGATTAGTGACCCACCCCTCGCCAATGGCATCAGTCAACAACTGAGACAGCCTTGGATTGCTGAGCATCATCCAGCGGCGGGGGGTGACCCCGTTGGTCTTGTTGCTGATTTTACCTGGCCACATAAGGTTAAAATCACCAAGCGTATGCGCTTTGAGTAATTCCGTGTGCAACTGCGCCACTCCATTGATAGCATGACTGCCGACGCAGGCAAGATTGGCCATGCGCACGTATTTTTCACCGCTTTCATCAATGATCGACAGCCGCCTTGCCCGATCGTCATCGCCGGGGAACCGGATGCGAACCGCCTCCATAAAACGATAGTTGATCTCGTAAATGATTTCAAGATGTCTGGGCAGCAATGCGCTGAAGAGAGTCAATGACCATTTTTCCATGGCTTCGGGCAAAAGGGTGTGATTGGTATATGCGAGGGTCCGGGTGGTAATATCCCAGGCACGATCCCAGTCCATAAAATGCTCATCCACCAAAAGGCGCATCAGTTCAGCAACAGAGATGGACGGATGGGTGTCATTGAGCTGAACCGAAAAACCATTCTCATGGAAGTTATCTAAGTTGTCATTTTCTACCAAATATATCTTAATCATATTCTGCAGGGAACACGAGACGAAAAAATACTGCTGTTTCAGGCGCAACTCCTTGCCCTGGAACTGCTCATCATTGGGATAAAGGACCTTGGTAATGTTTTCGTCGCGAACCTTGTCCTCTACGGCGCCGAAATAATCCCCTCTGTTGAAGTCTTCAAAGTCAAAGGACTGGGGAGCCACAGCACTCCAGAGCCGCAGAAGATTGACAGTGTTCACCCGGTATCCAGGCACCGGCGTGTCGTAGGCCACGCCATTGACCACCCGTCCCGGAATCCACCGCACCCGGACATGGCCTTGTTCATCCGTGTAAAACTCGGTATGACCGCCGAATTTCACATGATAGGTAACATCCGGTTTCTTGATCTCCCAGGGATTTCCCTGGTGCAGCCACCGGTCACTGGATTCCCGTTGCCAGCCGTCGATAATTTCCTGGTTGAACATACCGTACTCGTAGCGGATGCCGTAGCCGATAGCCGGTACCTGAAGGGTTGCCAGGGAGTCCAGATAACAGGCGGCCAGTCGGCCCAAGCCGCCGTTTCCCAGACCGGGTTCAACCTCGTGATCGATGATTTCCTCAAGATCCAGCCCCGTCTCCTGCAACGCCCTGTTCATCAGATCATAGAGACCAAGATTGATAAGGTTATTGGCTAATTGCGGCCCCATGAGAAACTCGGCGGACAGATAGCTGACGATCTTGACATGCTTCTTATTCCTTAGGTTTTCCACGGCGTTGACAAACAGATGTTGCATGCGGTCCCGGACGGTATGAGCTACGGCCATGTAATAATCATTCAAGGTGGCTGTGATCGGCGCAGTTCCCTGGTTGTAAAAGAGATTGTAGGCAACGGCCCGTTTCAGCTCGTTAATTTTATCGGTCTCATTTATGACAGACGACGGTTTGTCATTTGAAACATTATGGTCTGATTCTGCTTCATTTTTCTTCTTGATTTCCATGATTATCACCTTTAAGGATGCCCAATATTCTAATATTTCATTAGCGATTGATCTTGGTGATCTTTGAACCTTGAAGTCCCACCCCTGCCATCAGCCCTTGCTGGCTGAAGGTGAAGGCATAGATACCTTCCCGAGCTGTCGAGGTGGACAATGTTCGCGCCATCCCATTGTCCACGAAGACAATGCTGGGTCCAACGCCAAGTTCCCATCCGGCGCTTTTTTCGAGATAATCAAGAGAGGCGGTATCCATTAAAAACATGACATATCCGAATTTCTGGGCGCCAGCCTGCAAACCATAGGATGCTGCTACTGAATTGTAGTAACCTACGGTTTTACCCCCAACGAGAAGTGCGCCTTCTCCATACGCGCCAGCCGCAAGAAATCCGACCTTCAGGATGCTCGGGAAAACCAGAACACCTTTTGCTACTTTGGCGAGTTCCAAGGCGGCAGGGGATTTGGCATAAAGTTGTTTCAATGCCTTAGCGACAGCACGGTCCAACTTCGAAGCATTACCAGCCATGGCATGTTGTGTAAAACAAGCTGCGGTAAATACTACCATCATCAAAGCTACAACTGATAAACGAATCATGGTACGCATAAGAATCTCATTTTTTTGTTTGTGATATTGATATTATTCAGCAAAAGCGCAGGACAATGGTCCAAAGTTATTCACTTCCTTATGAAATATTGGGTTGTTCTAATATTCACCGGCCCCTTCGACCACCCCCCCCTCCCATCCGGCTGCCTCCGAAGGGTGAGCTGGATGGCCGTTCCCTGCTGAAGAAGGAGGCATCGGATGATCGTTCACTGCTGGTGATCTGGCTTAGCTGGTTGCCTCGCTCCCGGGCCTGGGCCTGCGAATTCAGGCTTTGCGAGGATTCCCGCAATAGCGAGTTCTCTGAGTTCTCTGAAGTGGTTGAAGCCTGCCGTGTCTCCTGAGTTGCTCCATGCTGACTCTGGGGCGTGTAAGACTGCTCACTGCCGCCGGTCGAGGTAGCCGGCGATGGCATCGTACTTGCGTTCCTGGGCTGCGGCATGTTCGCCGTCTCCCAGCCACTGCCGGTATTGCTGCTCCAGTTGCCGGAGCTGTCCTTTTTATACACGTTACCGTCTTTGCCGGCATATACATTTCCCGATTTGGTTTTGACAACCGCGCCTTGTCCGCTTTGGGTATTCCAGACTGCGGCACCCGTGTCCTTGTTCGTCTGAACGGCTGCGGCAGAGCCATAATCGCTGGTTCGGTAACCGCCACTCGCCGCTGTTCCGGTGGCCGGATTGTAGGCCGCAGCCCTTCCAGCCGACCCGTAGGCAGTGTTCACCTGCGTTCCAGCGGCACGGGCTCCCGTGTAGGGATTGTAGGCCTGTCTCGCCGACGCGCTGCCCGCGGGTCCGTAGGCGTAAGCGCCCCGTGAGTATGTTCCAGTATTGGAATTGTAGGCAGCGCCAGACCCCGCTCCTCCGTAAGGGCCATAGGAGACCTGGCTGCTCCTGTAGTAGCCGCCGGAGGCATAGCTATACCTGGCGCCGCATCCGTAGGAATAAGGCGCAGGATACCCTGGGTAATAATGGTTGTTGTTAGCAATCAATGCACCCGTTATCACTCCGGCTCCGAACATGACTACGCCGGTGGCCGCCACATATTCTCCGCTGTATCCGGCAGTCTGAGTGTAAGTGACCAAAGTAGGGGAGGTGTTTTGAACGACAACGTAGGTTACGTTATGAGCGGGATGGGAAGCAGGAATGGTGTAGATTGCCGGCGGAACACTCGTGCAGTATGTCCACGGGCCGTTTGCTGTACCGCTGCTGAACCAGACGCCCTGGTCACAGCAATAATAACCGCCGTTGACAACAAATACCGCGTTGGGGGAGTTTACGGCATACTGAACCGTAGTGTCAGGTATGGCCTGAAACTGCGGCTGTCCGCTGTAAGTTACCTGCACCGGTGGTGGGGGGCTTGAAACATTCACGACCGTGGTTTTGGGCACGGAGGCCAGCAGTACCGCATCCCTGGCCTCGTTTGTGCCTGGAACAGAGGCTTTGACAAAGGCGGCAGGATCGCTGTCCGGAATCCGGGCGAAATCCGCTGGCAGGTCTTTGCTGGCGGACGACCATGAACCATCCAGTTTGGCGGCGCGAAACCATCGGCCAGCGGTTAGAAGGTAGAATTTCTTGTCACCGGAGTTGAGGAACACCGTGGTTTCCGTGTTTGCAATGCGCAGCAGTTTCGTGCCGGGGATCGGGCTGTAGCTTGGCTCGCCATTTGTCAGAATCAATTCCGCGGGTTCGGTACTTACAAACACCACGGGCGGATTCTTTTCGCGTTTTCCGGGTACCTGCAGACGCACATCGGCCCAGTTGTCATCCGGCGGCAGGGAAGACAGCCCGGCCGGCAAGGCTCCCGCAGGCATCCATGTTCCATTGATCGCGTTGGCGGTTGTCAGCCAGTTGTCGTGGTTAAGAAGGTAGTAAAGCTGCCCGGCTGTGTCGTAGAAGACATCCCAATTTGTGTTTGTGGCAAACATCAGATCGGTATTGTCTGCTTCAACGGGTTGCAACTGGGGTTCACCCAGAAACATCACAAGGATAGCGGGCTTGCTGCTGTAGAAAATTTTCGGCGGATCCAGATTAAGCTCCACAGCTTGTTGCAGCGGATGCTTAGCGGGATCAAGATAAGCCAGTACCCGGTCCATGGAAACCGTCATTGCCTGACCGAAAGGATGCAATTCCTCCACAACACGCTGTAGCGAAGCTGTTTCCGTTTCCGACGTATTCGGAAAACGCAGCTCGCGTTTGGTGGGAATCAAAACCACAACTCGGGTATCATGGTTTGTAACTGTATCAGCATCTACTTCCACTACACCAAATTTCTCTTTTTGGGATGCCCCGGTTTTTACGGAAATAGCGCAGCGAAAGTGAATATTCGCGTAGTCTTTCCAGAAGTCCACCTGGGGCTGATAGATGGTCAGTTGTTTGCCGTTTTTAAGGATCAGTCGCGGCCAACCGGCATCACCAGGTGGCGTGGCGACGGAAGCTGCAAATGATGATACAGATACCATGAGTATCGTAAACAGAATGATTATGGCTTTATATTTCACTTTTCGTATCCTTTCAACTTTATAAAGACTGTTTCTTGGTTTTGCTAATGATTCATAAATTGAGGTTATCGGTTACTTGACTGAATAGCCTTTAGCTTCAAGGCAGGTAGCCCTTGCCCTGAGGTAATCCCGTTGATTTGGTCACAGGAACATTGGATCATGTTGGCGTCTTTTTTGCGAGCGCAGCTTTTTGTTGCGCTTCATCGACAAGTATTTGCGACAGCGCTGCAGCAGCGCCGGCTTTTAGGTGGTCTGCGATCTCCGGAGATAAGTCATCCCAGGCAGGAGCGACACCGGATGCTTTCTCATAGCCGGATGGCATCTCGACAATCACCCGGCGGTGGGCGAAATGAATTCCCTTCTTAGCCAAGGCATCGGCAATGAGTTCGAAGGCCTTCCGCTGAATAATGCCCTGCCGGCCGAATTTGGCCGTAAATCTCACCCGGAAGGTCATCACCGAATCAACTACGGTTTTCACCCCCATGGATTTGATTGGGCTTATAATGTCCGGGCCAAGTTCCGGATCATCCATGAGCTGCTGCCCCACCTTTTTGATGATTTTCCGCACCTGCTCGATTTTGGTGTCGTAGGGCAGACTAAGATTGAACTTTACCACCGCGCCACCCCGATTGTAGTTCGTGACGGCGCCAAGCTTGCTGAATGGAACGATCTGCAAGGCGCCGCGATCATGGCGCAGGTTGATGTTGCGCAGCGTAAAGCCTTCCACCGTTCCGGATACGCTGCCCGCCTGAATGTATTCTCCCACCCGGAAGGCATCGTCCACCAGATAGAAGAAGCCGGACAACACATCCGACACCAGCTTTTGTGACCCAAAGCCAATCGCCAAACCCACGACACCGGCGCCAGCCATGAGCGGCGCGATATTAATGCCCAGACTGGAGAGTACAATCAGCGTCGTCATTACAACCAGAACAGTTCCCACAAATTTGCGGAGTACGGGTAGCAGGGTGAAGCTGCGGTCCAGTGTTTGGCCGCTGAATTCTTCGTCAAAATCCGCCTTTTCTTCAGAGGGCGGAGGAGCCAGCGACTCCAGTTTTTGTTGGATGTACTGGTTGATCTGACCCCAGATCACATGGGCCAGGATCAGGGTCATCAGGATGCTGAAAGCCGCTTCACCCACTTTATCCAGCAATGGCAAGTCGATTCCCCAGATATGGAAAAGCCACAAAGCCAGCGAAAAAACGATAATAGTGCGAACCAAACCCGTAGTGATCCTGACATACCGGGTGTTATCCTGGTCAACTGTCTTGCGGATAGTCCCCAAAGTTTCCGTAACCATCCATTTGCCGGCTCGGTCCAAGATCAGATATAGCGGAACAAGCAAAAAACTGACTGCGAAGGCCCCATCATTTTGCGGGCCATACAGCGCCAGCCGTCCAATCCCCAGAAGCCATACTATGGCGACATATCCCATCGCCAGAATGTGCCAACTGGTTGCCATCTGATTCCGGAACCAGGAAATCTCGCCGGATGGTCCCTGACCCGTTTGCCGCAAATGGCTTGCCACCATCGTTCGGCTACGCCAGAGTATATGCCTCAGCAAAACCATGAAGGGGATGGAAATCACCAGGGTGATCAGAAATATGCCGTCAGTATGGGTTTCCAGTTTCTGAAGAAACGGCAAAAACACATATACTCCGGCAAGATAGCCGGCCAGCAGGGTTAATTTCTGATGAAGGATGGCGGCTGTTGCGTCCGAGACCGGCGCCAATCGTAATTGGGCGGCATTGGGAGACCATATCAGACGGGACAGAAGGATGATCAGGCGAATCAATACAATGACCATCATTACGGCGATGAACAAAAGCCGCCAGCCGCCCTTCTGGGAAAAAGGGAACACCAGGAACAGCAGCTTGCTTACCATGGAGAAAACAACAATTCCCAGAAATTCCGGCATGATTCTCACCACAGCGGTACCGAAGCGCATCCAGCCCAACATGACAGGCGCCGCATCAAAACGTTCCCTCATGCCAGCGCTGAATCGCCAGCAAAACCGCTCTCCCGCCAGCGCAAGGCCAATGATCACAGCCAACGCGAGAAACATCTGAAACAGCACTGTCAGGCCCCCACCGTCGGTCACCTTTTGGAAGGTTTGCGCCATATCGGAGAAAAACTGCGGCAGATAGCGCCCTATTTCCGAAAACCGTTGCTGAAACAGGATGGATAATGATTCCAGACTCATCAACCCACCGGATGGTTCGGAGGTCTGGTGAGCCTGTGGCAGGCTTTTCGCAAGTTGCTGAATCAGTATCTGCCGTACCTGCTCATCGCTGAGACGGGAGAGCAGTTGATTGATGTCGTTCATGGATTTGGGACGAATCGTTTCGAGCGACGGGGCAGGCGGAGCGGTTTTTTCTTTGGCGGCGGACCCTGTTGTGGCAAGGCACGTCAGAATCAGGCAGGCAATGAACATCCAGCGACTGATAAGGGTGATTGGAAACGATAAATCAGATTTTCTTCTTCCGCTCATAACTTCCTCCAGCATGATTGTCGGTTAATTTGCGTCCGGATAAACATGGCGGTGCAGGCAGCCTGATTCCACCTTGACCCATTACTGGCAGAGGGGCTAAGTCATCCACGCGAAATCCCATTTCAAGACGGAACCCCCATCGTTGGGTTGATCGTACATGAGAAAAACTCCTTTATTAGAAATTATGTCTTAATCTTAGATGTATTCACCGTTTCAGTCAAGTGACAAAACAGGGAATTCAATTCAATAAAAAAGCCACGATCGCGCCCTTCAGGCTGTTCTCAACATAATAAGGCCGGTAATTCATTGATCTTCAGGAGATTTGATAGTATAATATCAGTTTACGATACACAGTTCGCAAAAGTATTTGGTTGGCCTGGGTTCTGCTACCTGTTGGGCTGATTGCCACGATAGTCACCACTATTTATGTGAAAAGGGACGTTGAAGCCGATGCAAAAAGGGAGTTCGACTTTACATGCATCCAAATCCAACTCATGATAGATGCACGGATGGATAGCTATGCTCAGATACTGACAATCGCCACCGCATTTTTTGATGCTTCGGATGAGGTTACACGAGAGGAATGGCATAACTTCACAATGCAACAAAAGCTTGAGCAGCGCCTTCCCGGCGTACAGGGCATTGGCTTCTCACTGATGATCCCCCGCGATCGGCTTGAACAGCACATACAGGAAATCCGCAGCCAGGGTTTCCCTGACTACAATGTGAAGCCGGAAGGCGACCGGGAGATATATACCTCAATCATCTATCTCGAACCGTTTTCAGAACGAAATCTTAGAGCTTTCGGCTACGACATGTTCTCCGAACCTGTTCGCAGGATGGCAATGGAACGGGCGATGGATTTGAATGTGGCAACCCTCTCCGGAAAGGTGATTCTTGTACAGGAGACCGATCAGGAGGTTCAGGCAGGAACATTGATGTATGTCCCGGTGTACAGAAAGGGGATGTCAACCGAGACCGTCGCAGATCGCCGTGCTGCACTATATGGATGGGTTTACAGTCCTTACCGGATGAATGATCTCATGCAAGGTATCTTGAAAGGATGGGATATAGAAATCAATCCGGTAAAGAAGAAAAAAAAGACTGGCTTTTTGAAGAAGTTGTGGTAGCATTTTCCTGCCCTCCGTTAAGGTTGTTGGGCAGGAGCCTCTTCAGCGATATTTTCAGGGTATGTGAGGGGGCTCCTTTATTTTCCCTCACCTATCCTGCAAATTTTACGCCATTTTTTCATCATTTATTTTGATCATTCTCAAGTTTGGACATTTACTCCCCCTCCCCTTGCGGGAGGGGGCCGGGGGTGGGGGCTGATGAAAATCGCCATATATTTTAGAGAAAAACTGATCCTATTTTTGTTCTGCTTATACAATGAGGAATAAGCTTCGAACCTATCCGTTTTTGAGAATCTGGCTGGCTGGATGCGGCTGCGGAGAAGAAGTGCTGTCCATGTCCATTCTTCTACGCGAGGAAGGCTTGTATGACAGGTCCCGCATTTATGTCACGGACATGAACGAGGCTGTTTTGGAAAAAGCAAAAAGCGGGATTTTTCCTGTCGTCAAGATGAGAGACTATACGCTGAACTATATCGGAAGCGGTGGAAAAGGCGTTTTCTCCGACTATTATACCGCTAAATATGATCATGCGCGATTTTCGCCGGAACTAATGAAGAACATTGTCTTTGCCCAGCACAACCTGGTAACAGACGGCTCCTTCAATGAGTTTCATGTGATTTTCTGCCGCAATGTCATGATCTATTTCAACAGGGAACTACAGAACCGGGCCCATGGCATTTTGTATCAAAGCCTGATTCACCTATGTATTCTATGTCTGGGTGAAAAAGAAAATCTTCATTTCACGCCACATGAAAACGACTATACGGAAGTGAGTGTTCAGAAGTGCCTGTATCGAAAGACCCGTCTATAAAAACAGCAGTATGAAGTATATCTTGTGGCGGCTAATTTCATTGAATATTTTCTTTGCGATCTTTGCGCCTTTGCGGTGAATAAAAATTACGTCATTGACAGCTCAAGGTATATTATCATTTTTTGGAAGCCATTTTTCCAGCACTTCCACCAGCGCCTGGGGTGACACCGGCTTGGTGATGTAATCATTCATGCCCGCCTCCAGGCAGAGCTCACGGTCGCCTTTCATGGCGTGGGCGGTCATGGCGATGATTGGAATGATAGAAGAAAATGATGGGAGATAATTCATCATTTTATTTTCTTCATTAGTCGTCACTATGTTCTCGTAATTCCTGATTCTTTTCGTGGCCTCAAATCCGTCCATCACGGGCATATTAACGTCCATCAGCACCAGATCGTAGTGCTTGGCTTGCAGGGCGATTAGCGCATCCGAGCCGTTGGATACTGCATCAGCGTGCAGGCCCAGTTTCTTCAGAATGCCCAGCGCAACCAGTTGATTGGTGATATCATCCTCGGCCAGTAGAATACGCACATTGCGATCTACGAACAGGTTTATCTTCTCACGCGCAGTGTGACGTGTGACGATAGGCTTCGGCTCAATTCCCTCCTGCTCCGCCAGCGCCAGGGACAGAACCACCTTCAGTTCCCGGTGCTGTATCGGCTTGGTCGTATATGCCGAGAAACCGATCTGCTGGAAGCGCAGGGCATCGCCCCGCGTCCCCACGGAAGTCAGCAATATCATACGGGTATCGGATAGGCGTTTATCCCCACGGATGACACTGCCCAGTGTCTCGCCGTCCATGTCCGGCATTCGCATATCTATCACGGCTATGCAAAAAGGATCATTCTCGTTCAGCGCCAAGTAGAGAGATTGGAGGGCTCCTGGACCATCTTTCACCTCCGTCGGACGCATGCCCCACGAGACCATGCGGGCGGTCAGGATTTCTCGACTGGTTGCGCTGTCATCCACGATCAGCACGCGAACGCCATGCAAATCGGCTGGCTGGATGCTTTCTTTATACGCTCCCACAGCCTGTTTGTTAAATCGCGCCGTGAACCAGAACTCCGAACCCTTGCCTTCTTCGCTGGTTACGCCGGCCTCACCTCCCATCAACTCCGCAAGTTGTTTGGAAATCGAAAGCCCCAGTCCACTGCCGCCATATTGCCGCGTGGTCGAGCCATCTATCTGGCTGAACTCTTTGAAGAGACGGTCCATCTTCTCTGCCGGGATGCCTATGCCTGTGTCGCGCACTGAGAAGCGCAACATGACTGTTTCGCTTTTCACATTATCTTCCACCAAGGACACGCGGACTGACACCTCACCGGCATGGGTGAACTTGATGGCGTTGCCCGTCAGATTGGTGAGTATCTGGCGCAAACGCCCAGGGTCGCCGCAAAGCAGCGTCGGCACATTTAGATCGGCGGCGTACAGCAGCTCCAACCCATTCTCGTTAGCTCGCAATGCCAGCGTATCCGCGAAGTCGTCCAGCAAACGCGATAGATCAAAATCCAGCACCTCCAGATCAAGCTTTTTCGCCTCAATCTTGGAGAAGTCGAGTATGTCGTTGATCAGGCAAAGCAGCGCATTCCCGCTGGAGCACACTATCTCGGCGTAGCGCCGCTGCTCGTCGTCAAGTTCGGTATCAAGCAGCAGTCCGGTCATACCGATAACTCCGTTCATCGGAGTTCTGATCTCATGACTCATGTTGGCCAGAAACTCGCTCTTGGCGCGGTTGGCGGCATCTGCCTGTGCTTTGGCTATCACAAGATTCTCCTCCACCTGCTTGCGGTCGGTGATGTCGCGAACAATCGCCCACATTGCCACGGGCTGGTGGGTATGGTCCTGCAATAAAAAAAAACGATGTTCCACGGGAAAAACGGTTCCGTCCTTGCGGATGTATTCTTTTTCGTAAATTCGGGAACTTCCCGCAGGAATAATCTCCTCCTGGATGATTGCCGCTTCAAAATCATGCCATTGTTCAGGGGTCAGATACTTGGATGTCAGGCAGATGAGCTCTTCATGGGTGTAGCCCAGCATCTCCTGAAAGGCAGGGTTGGTTTCTCTGATATTTCCCGCCATATCAATCTGCACATAAGCGTCCCGTATGCTTTCATACAGTTGACGATATTTTTCCTCCCTTTCCTGCAAGCACCTCTCAAAGGCTATCTGCTTCGAGATGTCGGTCAAATTGACGACACCGCCCACCACATTGTTCTCTATATCTTTAAGCGGTGCGGCGCTGAGCAGCAGATGGCGCGCATGAACTCCGCTCTCCCCGATACAAGCCTCGCAGGATCGATAGTTTGATCCGTTGATGACATGACTGATCGTAAACGGTTCAAAATCAGCCGCATCAGCGGATTGAGCCGGTGAGGTTCGGCAGATCCGCAGAGCAAACACCGTATCAAACTGTTCCATCAGGCAGTTGCGGCCGATAAGGTCAAAGGCGGCGGAGCTGGCGCGGATCACCATGCCCTGGTCATCGCAGACAACGATCGCCTCTGCCGATTGGTCGATAATGGATCGACTCAGCCGCTCTTCGGCCAGAATACGTTCCTGTCGTTTCTGGTCGGTCAGATCCGTAATCGTCATACAGAAAAAAGGTTCATCATGCAGCGGCAGACGATTGATAGACAGGTATGCAGGAATAATCAGGCCGTTGCTGGTTTTCAACTTTAATTCAGCCGAGACATCGCCATGGCTGCTTTGCTTGAGCAATGCCCGAAAAGAAGCAATATCAGATGGTGCCATGAATTGATCGATAGTTGCGCCAATTACCTTTTCAAGCGGCTTATCAAGGATTTTTTCCATAAACTTGTTTGCATAGATAATGGCGCCGTCTTCAGAAATCGTCACCGCCCCTTCGTGCATTTCCTCAACCAGCACCCGGTAACTGTGATCTACCCCTTTCAGTGAAAATATCTGCTCCCCATTTGGGCCGTCCACCACCAGAGCGTCCACTTCGCCTCGGCGGATGGCCGACAGAGTGTCCTCAGCCTCCTGCAGGCGCTGGCGAAGCGCCTCGTTTTCCTGTGTAGCTTCGATGAGCTGTTTCTGGATATTTTTCATGGGCGACACCTCTACGCTTTTTCAACTAAATCCAAAGCGACCAGAACCCGATCTGTATCAGACAGATCGCCGATAATCCGTCGCAGCGGCAAAGACAGTTTTTTGATCAGGGTCGGAAGGGCCAGGATATGATCTTCTTTGACCATCTGCGGTTTTTGCAAGGTGTCGATAATCTCTATCTCATAGCGGTTCTTGAGGTTCTTTACGCAAATATTTTTAATATTGGTGATTGCCGCCACAGACCTGGGCGTCATCCCACTGACATACAGCCGCAGCAGATAGCCGACTTGATCCTTTTCGGTCAGCGCCCGCTCAAAATCGTCTGATGAATCCTTATGTTGTTTAACCATTGTCACACCCCTTGTGGGTTACGTTTTCTGAGATCCAGCCCAATAAGAACCCGCTCGGTGTCTTGCAGCGATCCGATGATTTTTTTGACTGGTAACGGCAGTTTTCTAATAAGCGTTGGAATCGCCAGAATCTGGTCTCCCTTGGCCAGCTCATGATTTTCCAGCAAATCGATCACTTCGATTTGATAGCGGCCTTTCATCTCCTGTTCGCAAATTTTTTTCAGGTTGGCAAAAGCCTTGAGACAGTTGGGGGTCTGGCCTGCCACATACAGGCGCAATAAGCAGATTTCGTCATCGCCTGAATTTGTTGTCGCCGCCCGTTTTTTAACCGCCATGGTGTTCTCCTTCCTCATCCTTGCCTCTCATTTCAGAGATTTTTTCTAAGTCACCGTGTATAAGCCCCTCCCTGAATTCAATTTCGTCAATGGAGTTTAAAATATCTCCCTTTTCCGCAATAAAGGCGTCTTTAATCTCCTGAAGTCGATTTTCCATGATGTTCTGCTTTCGTTTTAAATCATTCGTCAAGTGTTCAATTTTCTGCTTGCGCAACACCCCCTCGACCGTCTCGACCGTCTTCTGGACAATTCGGGCCGTACCGGTAAGCACGTTTCCCGAACCAGTGTAAACATCAATCAGTTGGATGCCATCATGGGTGAAAACAAATTCGCGGATCTGGTTGGAATGCGGCATGCCCCTTGATTTCAAGACATAGATGCCCCGGTTGCGCTCACCGTTGATTTCGATATCGCGCAGCAGAATCCAGGTATCCATGAGCGAGGATATGTCGCTTTGTGTTAGCTCCATCGGGCCTCCGCCGTGGGTCAGATCGGTAAAAAAAGAGGTGATGCCATTCATCTTCATGTAGTCGATCAGGCGGATGAGCATTTCCTTGGCGCTCCAGTCGGAATCCACATTGGCAAAAATCGATATCGGATCAACCACAACCACCGTCGGGGCGACATCGATAATGGCTTTGAGCATGGTGGACAGGTGCATTTCCAGCCCCAACGAGGTGGCGCGCATGGCATGGAACCGCAGCAGCCCTTTTTTGACCAGAGTGGCCAAATTGAGGCCGATACTGCCCATGT
>Ga0194052_1000861_pt1 | contig 18559 bp, 13 predicted proteins | sample SepL226m_MetaG_FD_160117 | JGI IMG/M metagenome (GOLD analysis project Ga0194052, IMG submission 160117) | Anoxic zone freshwater microbial communities from boreal shield lake in IISD Experimental Lakes Area, Ontario, Canada - Sep2016-L227-6m | ecosystem: Environmental > Aquatic > Freshwater >...
TCCTCAGTGTATCTCTGTGTAATAAAAAATTACGGCACTGAAACTGGGGGGTAATTGAATACCTTCATATCCTGGCAATTACCGCTGAAACCGGGGGTTATCGCGCCGGTTGAGATTCTCACCGAGAAAGCTACGGTTTTGTCATCCTGTTCTCCCCAGATAAAGGCATAGCCGCCGAATAATTCGTTGCCGCGCATTGAAAGACCGGGGATTGTCGCTACCAGCTTCCTGTCGCCGGTGAACCATACCGTTGCTATTTCTACTTTCGGTTTTTCTTTCGTGCCAACCTGTTCAATTTCCAATGATTCGCTTTTGTTTAATACAAAATCCATTGCGCCGGGGAATCGGTAGCTATTAATAGCTTTCCATTCGGGAGTCGCTGCTTTCGGATTTATTTCATAATAAATAGTTCCTTTATCTTTGCCAACCTGAATCATCACCATCTCACCAGCCCAGGCTATTTTCTGCGGTTTCACATCAGCAGGCAATGGCAATGTGACAGCTTTTTCATCACCAATCTTTGCGACGGCAATATTCCAGCCTGTGCCTATTCCCGGTCTTGCAAATGCTGCCCAGCTATCCTGCGATTCATTAAAAGCACCGGCACCGATATCAAACGCGCTATAAAGCGTCTGTGGTTTTTTATCATGTTTGCCGGCATTTACCGACACCATTTCAAACCCGGAACGCGATGTTCGGCGGGTAATTAATATTGTTCCTTTTGCTTGCGGGTAATATGCCGATACCCCGGACACCAGTAGTGAATTATTTATGCCGGTCATCGAACATTGATACAGGTCGCCATTCATATTCGGTTCATCCATCACCGGCAGCAGATACAAGATTGAACTATTCCACAATGCCAATGGACCACCAAACTTAAATACTTTATCGCTTGCGGTATAAAGATAATGAGAATTTTTCACTTCTAATACAATACGCCATCCCGGTGTCAATACCTGGGCATAAAGTTTACCGGATTCCGGCATACCCAACGCTGCATCTGGCCAGGTAACAGCCTTGACATCAACAACTTTAACTTCACCGGTCTTTAACTTCAACTGCTTTAATAACAAGTCTTGCTGGCACTGGCTGACAATAACAGGATTAGTTTTTACTTCTTCAGCAATAACCCTTGTTCCAATCAACATGCATAAAACAGCAATTGCCATTAATGCCTTTAAAATTTTACCTGCAGAAAATGTAATCATGAATATCTCTCCCTCATTAATAGTTTCTATATGGTAAGACTATAGAATACTATAAATGTTCCATTATAAGTTTTCAGTTTTCGGTGTTCAGATTAGATTACTTTATAAGAAGGCAATATCACTATTCCGTAACAAAAAATCCTGCAAGAAAAACTTGCAGGATTTAAAATGTCAACTGTCCATTGTCAACTAATTAATCCCGTCATTTGCGTCTGACAAGGCATCTCTTACCTGGGCATTGGTTAATACTAATTGCCCATCGTCTTCGGCGCGGTGAAGATCGGTTATCAGGGTTGTTGCCAGCATGGCGTCAACCAATTCCGGGGTAAATTGGCGGCCTCTGCATTTCATCAGTTCGCTTTCAATTACCTGGATAGGCAGACGTGGACGATAACATCTGTTGCTGGTCATGGCGTGTATAGAGTCGCATATTCCCAGCACCTGGGATTCCCATGGGATATCATTGCCGGCTAATTTGTCAGGATATCCCATGCCGTCCCAACGTTCATGATGAGCGCGTACTATTGGCGACAGATATGCCAGGGCTTCAACATTGCCAACAATATCAGCACTTAAAACGGTGTGGGATTTCATGATATCAAAATCTGCCGGGGTCAGCGGAGCCGGTTTGTTCAAAATACCTTCCGGAATACCAATTTTACCCAGGTCGTGTACAAGGGCCGCCTGGCGAAGCCGGGTCAGTTGTGTCTTATCCACATTCATGGAGCGAGCAAAATTATCTGTCAGCCACAACACCGCCATACTATGCTGCCCGCTATAGGCATCGCGCAATTCAAGGCTCATCAGCAACGCGTAAACGGTATCGCGCATCTGGGTAGTTATTAGATTTTTCGCTTCTTCAACTTCATGACACAACGACTGATAATCCTGTTGTATCGCCTCCATTTCAGCAGAACGCAACAATACATCCTTGCGCCGTTCCATGCCTCTGCTGACAATACTCGCAAGTTCATCAGGATTAAATGGCTTGGTCAGATAGTCAAATGCGCCCAGTCGCAATGCTTTGCGTGCTGTTTCAATAGTTGCATACGCGGTGACTAAAATAACTTCCACATTTGGGTCACGGAGCTTAATCTCCTGCAGAACTTCGATGCCGCTCATGTCCGGCATGCGCAGATCCAGCAATACAACGTCGGGCTGAACTTCCGGAAGTCTGGCAATTGCTTCGGTTCCGCTGGATGCCATATCTATATTATAACTGTTTTTCAACAGCATTTTCATTGATTCGCGAACACCGCGTTCATCGTCAACGATAAGTACTCGATTTTGTGTCATCTTTTTCTTTCTCCCCGCCATCATTAACATTGCGGTTCAGTGGTAAATTGCATACTACAGTCATTTTATCGCCATCCATTATAATATTCATATCACCTTCATGCTGACCGATAATGTATCGTGCAGCAGGCAATCCCAGGTCCAGATCGTCTTCTGGTACGCCTCGCGATAAAAATTGATCCCATGGCTCCATCAGTCTGGAAAGATTCTTATTTTTCGATACCGTTTGCAACTCAATTACTATTTTATCAATGTCGCTATGTGCGGATAATACAATCTCTGCATCATTATTTGCAATCTTAATCATAGACCTAAGCAGGCAAACCAGTGCTGTTTCCAATCGATGCCGGTCAGCGATAATTGCCGGCAGCTCCAGTGGCAGCATCGATTTAACCCGCATCCTAATCTCCTCTGGACCTATTACCCGTTCAATCATCGGCACTAATAGCACTTGTTCAAACTGGAACTCAGCGTGATTTGTTAAAACCAGCAACTGTTCCAACATTAAATTAACACGGTTAACTTCCGGTTGCAATACATCTCCACAGAAATTAATAAAATCCGGGTCGCCAGCGTGGGTCGGCATCAAATTACTGAATGTTGACAGCGTAACTAATGGATTACGCAATTCATGCGCCAGATAATGAACCAGATTAGTAATTACTTCCAAGTTAATGCGTTTTCCTTTTTCATCTTCCAATTGTACCTGCAGAGATAAATCTTCCAACAGCAGCATTGATGACCCGCCGGTGGTGGCAAGTTTATGCCCGCTGACCGCGACCCGCATAGCAGTAAGCGGTAATATTATCTCCTGACGTTCCACCAGTCTGCCAATTAACGCCGCATAAGCAAGGTCGCCCAGTGGTGCCGGCAAACTGCGCAAATCTCGTCCAGTCAATGACCCGGCGGCTTTTCCCAACATGTGTTCCGCGGCAGGATTCACGAAAGCTACTTTATAATCAGCATCCAGCACTATGGCACCATTCGGCATCGCCGTCAGCATCTGCTCGGTCATTTCATTTTGATTTTTCAATATATTGTGGCTGCGCTGCCGCCGCAGAGCATCGGCAAAATGGTTGCCCAACATATATAATGTATGCAATTCAGTCGCAGTATATAACGCGCTGGTCACCCGGGTGCCAATGGTAATTATGCCGGTTAGCTGACCATCGTCAAATATCGGCGCGGCAACGGCTGCCTGCATATAGTCAAGGACAGAATTAACCTCGCGATTGGCACTGCCGCGCAGTGCAATTTGCCCGGTTGATGACAGGTACTGTATTAATGGCGATACTTGCGGCAGGTATAATGACGAAACCAATGCCTGTGGTATGCCGCGATGCGCCCGCGGGGTGAAATTGCCGTTTTCTTCACCGCGCAATAGCAGCATTGCCCGGGTTGTATGGGCTGCCTGTCCTACCCAATTTATAAATTTATCAGCCAACTCGACTTCATTGCTGCAACTGAAAATATTGGCAAAATTGGCAAATTCGCTATTTTCCAACAAGTTGTTTCCCTGGGGCAATTGTGCTGGCAAAATTGTTTCCATCATCGGCTCACTACTTTTACCTTTATTCAATCTATGCAGGAATATTTCCAGTTTATCATCTAAATTCAACAAATCAGTAGCCCATTTGTACCATTCATTACCGGATAACCCGTTTCCTTCAACCGCAAATATCTGCATTTCCGGGTTGATAGCATGAACACCATTAACGATAGACTCGGTGACAGATGTCGGAAAGTCGGTATCAACAAGCACGGTAGTTATCGGCAAAGACTGGACGCGCGCAATTATCGCTGCCGGACTGTCATCGACTATCATCGGTATCGCCGGCACCGCCAGGTTCAGTCTTTCCCGAACCTTCTCTGCTTTCTTATTATCTTTCGTCAAAAAAGCAATTAACTGCACTGCATTATAGCTCCAATATCACCGGATGCCGGTAGGGACAACACCATTGTCAATCCGTGTCCCGGCTCGCTTTCCGCGCGGACATATCCACCATGAGATTTTATAAATTGATATGTCAATGCCAGTCCAAGTCCATGTCCACCTGTTTTGGTGGTATATAGTGGTTCAAATATTCGGTTAATTTCCGAGCTGTCAACTCCCGGACCAGTATCACTGATTCTGCAAACAACCATATCTTCAACTGATTCCAAAATTATCTTCAACTCGCCGCCATCCGGCATCACTTGAACAGCATTAGTCAAAACATTTAAAAATGACTGGTAAATCTGTCCCGGGTCGCCAAATACTGCGGGTAAATCACCAGGTATATCAGTTATTACCTTTATGTTATTAATATCACATTCCGGTTTTATTAATATTATCAATCTATCGATTAATTCCTGCATATCAACTGGTTCATGGTCATGCGATGGTTTGCGTACCAGGTCAAGCATCTGACCGACCAGCCTGTTTATACGGTCAACTTCGCGCACTACCGTTTTCGAGAAGTCATTCCTGAACTCTTCATCGTCAAACTGCGTCGGCAGCAAATATGCAAAGGTCCGAATGGGAACCAGCGGATTTTTAATTTCATGCGCGATAGATGCCGCCATGGCACCCATGCTGGAAAATCGCTCAATTTGCATCTTTTCCATCTCTAACGCACGCAATTCGGATAAATCGCGGAATACCACCAATCTGCTGGGGGCAAGGTCCCATTTGCGGGTAAATGGCGTTACTGTGATTAACAGCGGTATTTCTTTGCCGGTTTTTGATTTCAGGTTAATCTCATGCGACCGTTCGCCAATTGGCGGAATATCTAAATCACGTAATCCTAAATCAAACAAATACCTGCCAACTGCTTCATTCGCCGGAACACCGGTAATCTCCTCGGCAGCCGGATTAAATGTAATAACTCTACCTGCCGGGTCAACAGCAACCACGCCGTCCTGCATCGACTGCAGCAGTTTCTCGTGATATTCATTCAGCAGCACCATTTCATCATAATGCCGTACATTATCAAGCGCGATAGCTGCCTGTTTTCCCAGGATACGCAGCAAACCAATATCATCACTGGTGAATACATCTCCAGACAATTTCTCACCCATGAAGACATATCCCAGCACTTTATCGCTGGCTATTAACGGAATCGTAACCAGAATATTCCACGACATCAGCATGTGGCCTATCTCTGACTTATCATCATTTTCATCACGGATTAATTCTTCTGTCAGCACCACATCATCAATGCCGGTGACAAATTGTATAACCGGATGTTTCGGCGGCAGCATTGTCGGTATTGCCGGTGCCGATTCAGGCACGCTGAAAGCCCGCATTAACAAGTCATTATTCCCCGGCAGATAAAGGTCGATGGTACGCGGGCATAATGTGCGGGAAAGGGTATCTGCCAATGTATTTGCCAGCAAATCGCGATCGCGGACAGATGCCAGTGCCTTGCCAACATCGCGTAATGCCAACCGGTAGTCATAAACGCTCTTAAAGAAACGTTTATCGACAATAGACTGGATCCTATCCAGTAACGGTCGGAATGCCAACGCCATTAAAAACGCCATCAGGAAACTGCCGGCACTATCCGGCATATTAAGATGTTCTGTAAGGTAATTATTTAATAATGGTACAATTAAAGCAAATGATACTGATAAAGTACTGATGGTAATTGAATAAATAAAACCAGCGCGCAATACAATCCTGATATCCATCAGGCGGAATTTGGCAATTGCGTATGTAGTGGTGGTGGTGACTATGAGCGCCGTTAACGGACCATACATGGCATAACGAGATGTATGGTAAATAGCCGGTAAAATTACATTGGGGATAATACCTATTAATAAACCAACAGAACCGAGTAAGATATACCATACCTGCAAACGTTCGAGACCACGGACTTTCTTGACTTTATATAATAAGTGAATAATTCCAGCAATACCGTAAAGCTGAATTTGCAGTGCAAATATTCCGACTAATGAACCAGAGGCAGCTTCTGCACCCCATGGCATATACCAGACTTTACTAATGATATAGTCAGTGAAAGACAAGTAAAGCCAGGGTGCTCCCAGAATAAGCCCGGCAATCGCAACGTATCGAAACCTGCTATTTTTCCGCGGGAAATTAGCACAGAACCACAGCCATGACATGCCCAGAACCGCACCGCAGACGAATGTTGCTTGACAAATCCTTTTTGCTATTTCCAAATCCATCTTGAATTGAAGGGTTGCAACCAAAGCCGACCAGGCCGCGGTGCCGAAAACATACCATGCCAGTGAATTGCCGGTACTGCGATTTTTATTTTTCCACAGAATAATTACCGCTAATACCAGATTATATATAGCCGCCAGAAATAATACTACCTGAATAAAACTCATATTTTATCGTCCTCCTTGACTGCAGTCAGCATCCAGCATTGTTCGCCATAGACAACCTGCTCATTTTTCACCGTCAAACCGACAGCTTGCAGCATCGCGGTTACTTCATCAGTAGGACGGAAGAAATACTCACCTTCCGCACCTTTTTGCTGAATCTTATTATTTATCACCTTCACCGCAATCAATGATGGTAACAGCGGTAAAGTTTTAACCCAATACCCGGTTTTTTCCTTTATTGATAACTGGCTTAATGCTTTAAAATGAGCTTTCTGTATACCATCTGGTGTTGAATCCGGTTTTCGGTCAGTTAATATAAACTTGCCGCCGACTTTCAGCACCCGTGAAATTTCTTTTAACGCGGCAGGGGCATTCGGCAATGCATACATAACATTTGTCATCACCACAACATCAAACTGCGCGTCATCAAACGGAAATTTTTTGCATAAATCCGCTTGCTGGTGGGTAATATTACTGAAATTGCTGCATCTGTTGCGAGCACGCTGCAACATTGATGTAGAGAAATCTACTGAATCTATTTTCACGTCGTTAACGTTGTCAACGACTAACTTGTCAAAAAATCCTACTCCGCATCCAGCTATTAGCAATCTTTTTCCGGCGGTTAATTCAGCAGACGACATGACCTGACGCTGCAGTTGTTGATATGGAATCAACGCCTGCAGAGATTCGTAACCTATTATTGCGTAATTGTCCCACAATGACATTGGCTACCGCCGGCTTTTTGTCACAGCATCAATACTATAATTTTCATCCTTGCCATCTACTGATGACTGCTCCTGCATGGGTTCCGCCCACTCCCGCTGCATTAATTAGCACTCGGCGAAGTCTTGCCGGCCTTGCTACGTTTGCCACATAATCCAACCTGCAGCCATCTGCAGGTTTTGAGAAATTTAACGTTGGCGGCACCATCTGATTCTGCAATGCTGTACATGCCGCCGCAACTTGAAATCCACCGCCGCTGGCGAATGACTGGCCTACTGCGCCTCGAATAGAACTGACCGGGACGCAAAAAGCATGATCGCCCAGTCCAGACTCTATGCCGCGGCTTTCCGATAAATCCGCTATCGGGAATCCGGTGCCATGGGCGCAAACCCAGTCAATCTCTTCTGGCGGCAAACCGGCATCGCGCAGTGTCTCTTTTATCGTTACTGCAAATGCCTTTCCGCTATCATCTAATGCCGACATCGGCAATGCTTCTTCAGAACTGGCAACGCCTGTTACCTCTGCTATTATATGTGCGCCGCGAAGACGCGCATGGTCTTCACGTTCAATTATCATTGCCGTGGCACCTTCAACCAGTGCAATACCTGCGTGGTCGTGAGAGAAAGGCCGCGGTATTAACCCGCCATCCGAAGGGTCGGGAGATAACAGACCGCTGCGATATAAACCAGCGAAAATAAATGGGAAAAATGGCGCGTCTGAACCGCCAACCAGCATGATATCGGCTGTATTTTTACGAATCTGTTCTACGCCCCAAATTAAAGCATCTATGCCGGTTACACAACCTGATGATTGGGTGGATGATGGTCCGCGCAAGCTGTTATTAATCGCAATATGGGTAGTACACGCACATGGAGTAAACTCTAAATAGGCTGTAGGCGTGACGCCATGATCACGTTTTTTAAAATACCTGTTGGCTTCGACATGAACTGTCTCACCTAAACCTGCCACGGCAGTACCAAAACAAGTTCCAATGCGGTCGCGATCGATGGCATTTAAATTTAATCCTGAATGATTTAAGGCTTTATCCGCTGCAACTAATGCCAATTGGCTGAATCGCAATAATCTTTTACCGTCAATACCTTGCAATTCATCAGCAAAATTAAAATCTTTTATTTGTCCGCCCATATTAAAACGATTATCATCAATATCAAGATTTTCCAGTTTTGATATACATGTGCGACCGGCTAATAAAGCATTGCTGTATTCATCATAACTGCGTGCCATGGGACATACAACGCCTAATCCAGTTATTACAATACGCGGGTTAGCCATACGCCACCCCCTGAATTGCCAGGCAGGATTGATATGATGAGTTTTTATTTGCAGAAAGTTTATTTAGGAGATATACAGATTTATTTAACAAGAAGACGATAAAAAACGACGCAACTTTAAGGAATACATATCTCAAATGAGATACAATATTCACCAGATGCGTTAATTGGACCCGACGTTTCGTGTGATGAAACTGCGACTTTTGCTTCGACTTTTGCATAAATATTACTTCATTGCCGGGTATTAACAACCATTTTTCAATGGTCTCTGTATTTATTATAGCAACTTTAAATAATAATAGCAATCATTGACAATAAATTTAATCAAAACTTAATCTTTTTTATTAAGTTTACAATGTTTAGTGTTTAGTTTTCAGTTTTTGGTTGAAATCGATTGCAGTCGGTTGAAATCGGGTGAAGTCAATTACACACTCTCGTTCGACCTCCCCTAACCCCTCCAAAGGATGGGAATTTCACTCTTCTCTCTTCTCTCCTCACTCTTCATTTATTCGTTGTTGCGCCAGGTATTGCAGGTAAGCGACTAAAAATCCGTCTATTTCGCCATCCAGCACCTGGAACGCGTTGGGGGTTTCGTATTCTGTTCGATGGTCTTTCACCAGAGTGTATGGCTGCAGAAAATAGGTGCGTATTTGCGATCCAAATGCGATATCCAACTTTTTTCCCTGCAATTTCGCCAATGCTTCTTCCTGTTCCTGGCGCTGTTGTGCTGCCAGACGCGATTTTAATACTCGCATTGCACTGGCACGGTTTTTCAACTGGCTGCGCTCATTCTGGCATGTCACAACAAGACCGGAAGGAATATGAGTAAGCCGAATAGCAGATTCAGTCTTATTCACATGCTGTCCACCCGCACTGCTGGCGCGATACGTATCAACTCGCAAATCTTCTTCGCGAATATCTATATTTACGTCCTCAGTAACATCAGGGATAACCGACACTGACGCAAATGATGTCTCGCGGCTTCCCTTGGCGTTAAATGGCGAGAATCGTATCAAACGATGGGTACCACGTTCTGATTTCATCAATCCGTAGGCATTCTGACCATGAATTTCAATGGTCATCGATTTCACACCGGCCTGATCACCCGCCAGCGAATCCATTACCTCTACATCAAATCCTGACCGTTCCGCCCAGCGCAAATACATGCGTCCCAGCATTTCTGCCCAATCGCAAGCCTCAGTACCGCCAGCCCCGGCATTCACCTCGATAATTGCATCTGCACCGTCATATTCTTCGGCAAATAATGCCTCTGTGCGCAATTTATCCAACAACGCGCGAATCTCACTGATATTTTTCTGCAGTTCTTTCACACTGTCTTCATCAACATCCATTCCTAAAATTTCTACCAGCACCATATTGTCGTCTGTTAATGACTTTAATCGCCGCCACGGAACTAATTCGTTTCGTCGCCTTGCGGCATCCTGCATTACCGTCTGGGCATTCTCCGGGTCATCCCAAATATTTGGGTCTTCAGTCAATTTTTCAGCAGTTACCAGGCGTTCTTCACGCACAGAAATCTGCAGCTGCTCGCGCAGAGCACCTGCTTCATCACCTATTTCAATTGCCTGTTTAATTATCTCGTTTATCTCTATCATAAAGTTCCTTCGCCGTCGTAGTATAGCAAAAATGAGGGGTAAAACGAAAGAATGCGATATCAAGATAATTGAGAAATAAGTTCTTTCTAATAATATAATCTAATAAAGATGTATAATATCACGAAATTCTCTTTCTTTTCTGGCTAAAATCTGTTATTTTTAATGCATCAATAAAAGGAAGCGGTGAACATGCGTAGAAAATTTACTTACTACGAATGTAAACTATGCATAAAGGGGAATGTTATGCTTAAGTATTCGATATTATTAATGCTGTTATTCGGCAGTTTGCTGGCAGTATTAGCGGCAAAACCTATATCATCAACAAAAGCACCTGCTTTAAAAGATGCAATATCTACACCACAAGGCACTTTTGCTTTATGGTATCGATCACCTGCAACTGTTACCGACATGGAAATGCCTAATCCAGATCAGGCGTTAACTATAAATTCATTTGTATACCGCGTTCGCGACCGCAAACAGCGCGACATATTACGCTATTCTCGCGTTTATATGACAACATCCACAAAAACCCCGGCACAAATAGCTGCTTTCTACCGACAGGTATTCGGGAAAAATTATGGCGAAGCAACAGATGTCACGAAAAAAGAAACCTTAATTTGCAGTGGTGTTGATGGCAATTTCCGATTGGTTACAATTATGGATAAGGATAAATATTGCCGCATTAAATTAGAGCGGGTTCGCCAATATTCTGTAGCTCCCCGGGTATACACGGACCGTGAACAGAAAATATTATCATTGCTTCAAGATGTTGCAGCCAAATATCGTCAGACACACCGATTGCAATACAACATGACCAGAATCGACAGCGGATCCGGGGTGGCAAAAAATCTTGCACCACTACAAATGAAAATTGATTTTATTATGCCGGACAAAATTACCGTCAAGGGTGACCGCGCCGGTAAGCCGGAAGTTAGAATATGGACAAAGCCAAATGGATTGCTGATACAGCGCGATGGCGCAAAAGATGTATTGCGTTCAATAACCGGTCCACTAACTACCGAAGATTTGCCGGAATTGGAAGAAGATTCCGTTGCTCGTATGATGCTGGGTGAAAATGTTATTAACAATTCAACCGACTATATAATGATTCAGGACGCTCCTAAAACTAAAAAAGGACCGCAAAGCGAAGTTGTGCTGACATTCCCGGAAGACAAAGCTACCATGCATGTCTATATAAACCAGCTTGATAAAACCATTAACAGCACCATGACTAAATATGAAGGTGACGATTATAACGGAGTAATCAAACAATTTTACAATTACAATAAAATTGAGCAGTCAATCCCCGCTCCTGATGCAAAAAGAGCAGGAATTGTAATTGACGCAGAACCAGAAGCACCGCTGAGCGCGTCTGTAAACCAGAATAGTATCAGTAAAGTGGAGAATAAATGATTTTAGAAGGCCAGCCGGGGTCAGTTTATGATGTAGCCGGCAAAAAAATACGCATTGATGAAGTGCATAACTTGCATGAAACCGATTTTCGGTTGGATTTATTAAAAGGAAGAATGGTCAGCGGAGCAGAAATATGGTTAGGCGCTACGTTGCAGGACAACGGTATCATGATGCTTTTCCCATTCAGCCTGCAATTGATGACAACACCAACCGGCGGTATATCTCACCAGGGTGAAATATATGAAAATATTTCCCATGGTTCCGCAGTCAGAGTAAAACGCACATTAGGTGATAAAAACCGTGATATGCGTATGGACTACGCTCTATTCCGAACAAATACCGGTAAAGTGATAGTTACATTGGGAATGAATGATAAGTTTAGAGCCTGGTCAGGAGATTTACTGCCAGTTCAGGCTGTTACATTATGCGACAAGTAATCTTTCGCATAGCATATTAGGTGGAGGTTTTAATTGCCTAAATATTTAAAGACAATCCTGTTTTTTGCCCTTATTATAGTATTGCTGGGTGCATATCTTGCCAAGGCACCAAAAACAGTTGAAAAGCTAACTACATCAGAATGGCTGACAAGATTAGATGCCGGTCAAATTAGAAATGTTGATATTGAAGGAACAAAATTATCTGGGAAATTAAATGGTGGGAAACCGGATAGCTATGAAACCTATTGGGTTAACGATCATAACACCTTAATTACAACACTGATGGCAACCAAGAAAAAATTTCCATTAGCCACTGGCGATGGAAAGCCTATTTTCGAGTTCAATGTTAAGCAAAATAAAATTTCTGACAGCGTAATTTGGAATGTGCTGAGCATGATTCTGATGGCTGCGCTGTTTATTGGATTCTGGATGTTCATAATGCGCCAGGCGCAAAGCGGCGGCAGCCAGGCGATGTCGTTTGGACGCAGCAAGGCAAAGCGTATGACCGATCAGTCCATAAGGGTGACGTTTGACGATGTTGCCGGTGTGGAAGAAGCCAAACAGGAACTGGTAGAAATAGTAGACTTCCTGAAGAATCCTAAAAAATATTCCGCGTTGGGTGCTCGCATACCGAAAGGCGTTTTGCTGCTGGGACCTCCGGGTTCCGGTAAAACCCTGCTTGCCCGCGCTGTAGCCGGCGAGGCTGGTGTGCCGTTCTTCCATATCAGCGGTTCCGACTTCGTAGAAATGTTCGTTGGCGTTGGCGCATCCCGCGTTCGCGACCTGTTTGAACAGGCGAAGGCTCACAAGCCATGTATCGTATTCATCGACGAAATCGATGCAGTTGGACGTCAGCGCTTCGCCGGTTTCGGCGGTGGTCATGACGAACGCGAACAAACCCTTAACCAATTATTGGTAGAGATGGATGGTTTTGACCCCAATAGCGGTATCATCCTCATCGCTGCCACCAACCGTCCTGATGTGCTTGACCCCGCGTTATTGCGTCCAGGTCGTTTTGACCGCCAGATTATGGTTGACCTTGCCGATTGCAAGGGACGTCAGGCAATTCTGGAAGTTCATATCAAAGGCAAGCCGGCTGCCCAGGATGTTAATCTTGAAGTGCTGGCGCGCCGAACCCCGGGATTCAGCGGTGCTGACCTGGCAAACCTGCTGAATGAAGCAGCATTGCTGGCGGCTCGCGGAAATAAAACCCGCATTGAAATGAAAGATATGGAAGCGGCGATTGACCGCGTAATTGCCGGGCCAGAAAGAAAAAGCCGCATCATATCCGAAACTGAAAAGAAAATTATTGCTTTCCATGAAGTTGGACATGCTTTATTGGCAGAACTGCTTCCCAAAGCGGATCCGCTGCATAAGGTATCTATTCTTCCACGTGGACGCGCACTTGGCTATACTCTTAACCTGCCGGAAGAAGACCGTTATCTGACATCACGTTCAGAAATGCTGGAAGATATCACCGTGCTATTAGGTGGACGCGCTTCAGAAGAATTGAACTTTGGCGAAATCACCACCGGTGCCCATAACGACCTGGAACGCGCCAGTGCAATCGCCCGTGCCATGATTACTCAATACGGTATGAGCGATGCCATTGGGCCTCGTGTATTGGGCAAACGCCAGTCGCAAGTATTCCTGGGACGCGATATTATGGAAGACCGCGATTATTCAGAAAATACCGCTGAATTAATCGACGCCGAAGTACATCGCATCATAGAAACCAGTTACAATAAAGCGAAAGAACTGCTGAGCGAAAATTCCGAAGTAGCATCAAATATCGTCAAGGTGCTGCTGGTAAAAGAAAGCCTGTCCCGCGACGAAGTAACCGCCATCATGCGCGGAGAAATGCCGGAACTGGAATCTGATGCCGTTGAAGTAAAGATAGAAGACGTTGCACCGACTGAAGAAACAACTATTTAGTTTATAGTTTTCAGTTTTCAGTTTTTTGGTTTACAGAAAGACCCGCATAAATGCGGGTCTTTTTTAATAATATTAAGATAAAATTGAACTCAATTAATTATTTTACTTTACGAAATTTTTCTTTAATAGCTTTCATCAATTCAGACTCAGCTACCTTGCTATATACACCATTCATAAACTTCCATACACCATTTCTAATTACAACATCGCGATTCATTAAACTGAGTTTTTTTGCTTCGTCCTTATTTATAGTACCTTGTATCCATATTTCTTCTAAATCTGGTGCAGTACTTTTTAAATCCATTAAATCAAAATCTATTTTACAGTTAACGAATGACAATTTATTTAATTGAGGTAATTCCTTAAAAGACGAAAAATGAATCACATTCTTTACATCATGTATTATGAGATGCTTCATGTTGCTAAATGTATTAATGGTACGAAAATCAAGCTTGTGACAATTCATTATAATCATCAAAGTTACCATTCCATTGTCACCAGTAAATCGTACTAGATTACGACAAGCTAAAGTTAAATTTTTAAGAGTAGCTACAGTTGCAATATCAGAAATTTCATCAATAGCACTACTCACGACCATCATATCTTTGATTGGTAAATTTTGCCAATTACTAAATGGTATCCTTGGACATTTTGTTAGAGTTATTGAATTAATATAAATACAACGACTTATAACTTCAAAATCTTCAGGCTTTACCCATTGGAGGTAAAGATGATTAATTTTTGTATCAGCAATCTTTGCAATACTTCGTTTTCGATTGTTATTAATATTAATAACAATACTTTTACCTTTTTTAAACCATTCCACACCATCTAATGTTATTAACTTTCGTCCACTTAAATTAATAGTTTCTAATTCAGGTAATGCTTCAACAAATAACAGATTTTTAACCTTTGAATTATATAAAACATGTAAAGTTTTTATTCGATTAATTCCTGATATTCGTAAAAGAGCTTCTTTTATCTCTAATTCATCAACTTCTATACCAACAGAGTTTTTCAACTCAAGAGTATCATATTGTTCACCAATACAACCTATCGATTTCAAATTGTATTCTTCAACAATTAAATAATTTTTAAACATGTATATTTCCTTATATTCTATTTATGAATTCTTTTGTTCTCTTTGTGTTCTTTGTGGTGACATGAATTATTAATTATTCATCAAAAACTATGCAGCACAACCTTGCGCATGGATAATTTATTGTCGAAACGCTGGAACTCTCCGTATGCCTCGTCGCCATTTAAACGGCGGTAATGCTGCCATTTACCATTTACAAAACATCCTTCATCTACAGAGATAAACTCCGCGGTTCTGCGGTCGTCTGCTTTGGGATGCCATGATATGGTGCATCCAGCGGCGGCGACGTAGTATTCAGTATCAGACACTGCAATTATCAAGCCGCGGCCAATGGAATCCAACCCGGAGTGACCGGATTGGAAATTTATCGTTACGTGGTACCCGCCACATTCAACCTGAATCGGCTTGGTAATTTCCTGTACCCAGGCGCCATTTGGACTTTGTACCCGTGTAACATTATCCTGTACAAACCCTATCATGCGGCCAGTTCCTTGGTATTGCGCCACCAGCGGCATCATATCGGTTAACGCCGAATAGCTCTCCGCCAACACTTCCGGGTGCTCGATACTGTCTATGCCGAATGGCGCGAAACAGATGGCATTATAATTCGCCACTGCCGAAAATACATTGGCATAAGCGCAAGGCTTCTGCGCTTCCGGGATGATGAGCGGGTTACCATTTTGCGAATATTCAGCGCACACTGCCTGAAAATCCGGCAGGTAGATATCCGGGGCTAACGCATCAATCTGCGGCGCGGCGGCGCGCCAGATATCCATCATCTTTGCCACTGGTCCGCCACATGGATAAGATCCCGGCTGCTGACCGGCATCCTGTACCAGCCAGGCATTCGCGAACATCGGCAGCGGGTATTCAGCAATTCCCGCCTTTGCTATTTCATTAATGAATTGAGCTGTATGCCATGCCATGAAAACTTCCGGCGCGTCAGCACTGAATATTTCATGCCATGTTCCTGACATTCTATTTCCTGATTTTGCCCAATTTGCCTTCAACTCCGGCATCAGCACTGCAATATTATCCTGCAAATAATTCATCAATGATTCCGGTACCTGAGTTGCAAATGCCTTCTCTGCCAATGGTGAATAATCACGCGGAGAACCCATAAAACCAGCCTCATTCTCCACCTGCATCATCACCACTGTCCGTTCATTCTCATCAACAGACTTAATGTGCCGCATCAGCGCGGCAAAGGCGCGGGCATCGCAACGGCATGCTTCATACGCCAATGGCGATATCGTATGGCTTGCCTTTCCCGGGACATTTTCAGCACGGGGGAAACGCACAACATCTTTCTTCACCCATGCTGGCGCATACGTAGTCATCGCATTTTTCCAGGTGCCGAACCATATCAATACCAGCCGCAAGCCACGACGGCGGGCAGCAGACAGCATACCGTCAATCAGCAAAAAATCGTAACTGCCTTCAACTGGTTCCAGCAATTCCCATGATACCGGTGCTATTACCGCATTACAATTTGCAGCCACAACGCGTTCAAGCGCATTTTCAAAATATGCGACATTAGACCCGCTGGAGTTATGCAGCTCCCCCGCCAACAAAATCATCGGTTTTCCATCGACAATCAATTGGGTAACGCCATCTTTTTTCTGTAAATGCGGAATAGTATTAGTCATAATTTCTCTTTATTTTTATTTTTTAGACAGGATTAACAAGATTAACAAGATTATGTCTTGCAAAGCAAAACCAATATCCTACCCATCCTGTCCATCGATGTGAATAAAATTCGTAATTAATAATTACCCCAACACTTTATTCACCTCAGCAAGCTGTTCGATAATTGGCAGGCTGTTGGGGCATTTCGGGGTGCAGGTGCCGCAACTGATACAGGCGGACGCGCGTTTGCTGGCTTCCATTTTTGTGTATTCTGCGCGTGCCCAGTCATTCAGGCCATATACCTTCGCCATGTTGTAAATGCGGAAGTTATTCGGGATATCTACTCCTTCCGGGCAATCCATGCAATAGCCGCAACTGGTGCAGAACTTTTCGCCAATTGAATTGAACTCATCAAGTATGCGGTCCATGCGGGCATGGTCTTCCGCGCTGGCACCCTCAAACGCTTCTGTAGTTGCCACATTTTCCTGCAGCATCTCCAGGGTATTCATGCCTGAACAGGCGCAACTGACATCAGGATTTGCCATTACAAACTGCAAAGCGGCACCGGCGGTGGTTTGTGCCCCGCCAGGGATAAGCTGCTGCAACTGCGGAGCCGGGCTGGAAAGCATGCCGCCTGCCACCGGGCACATGGCGATAACACCCACGCCCAATTCACCTGCGCGTTTAATGGTTGGCGCGTATGCGCGATTAAGTACATTGTACGGAATTGTCAGACTGTCAAAGATGCCGGTTTCTATTAATTTGGTAAAATTCTCCGGTTTATCATGACCGGTGAAACCGATATGACCGATAATGCCTTCACTGCGCGCCTGGTTAAGCGCATCTAACGCTCCACCTTTCTGCGTCAGCATATCAAGCCGGTCAAGACTGAACCAGCCTACCTGGAAAAATTCAAGATAATCGACACCCAGAATCTCCATCTGCAAGTCAATTTCTTTCCGATAACTGTCGGCAGTGGTTTCCGCGCTGATGCCAGCCTTGCCGGATACGATAATCCCGCGACTGCGCCCTTTCAGGCCTGGCCCAGTTAGATGCTGGCATTTGCCATTAATATACCAGCGGGTAGTTTCAAAATAATTGACCCCTGCGGCAATGGCGGCGTCAACCACCTGAGCGGCATACTCAGGATTGTTTTCCGGCAGCCGCATACAGCCCATAGCCAGCGCGGACACCTGTAAACCAGTCTTCCCTAAAGGACGATACTTCATAAAAACCTCTTTTATTTATTTAGACAGGATTAACAAGATTAACAAGATTAACAAGATTAACAGGATTTTGTTTTTGCAAAGCAAAACCATACTAAATATATAATCAACCCAACCACCCCCTACCCCCTCCTTGTCAAGGAGGGGAGTTATGATAGTTACTTGATAAAATAATGGCTTCTTTAATAATCAAAACCTTTGTTTTAAACTCCCCTCCTTGCCAAGGAGGGGTGGCCGAAGGTCGGGGTGGTTTTCGCCTACCACAAACCTGCAACATAAACATTTGATAAATTAGGTTTTGCAAGAGCCTCCGTAATTCGTAATTAACTAAGCGCAACTATTCTATCTGC
>Ga0194052_1000862_pt1 | contig 18543 bp, 11 predicted proteins | sample SepL226m_MetaG_FD_160117 | JGI IMG/M metagenome (GOLD analysis project Ga0194052, IMG submission 160117) | Anoxic zone freshwater microbial communities from boreal shield lake in IISD Experimental Lakes Area, Ontario, Canada - Sep2016-L227-6m | ecosystem: Environmental > Aquatic > Freshwater >...
GACCGTGGTCGAGGCGGGTAGGGTCTCCTCATGATCCTGGGCATACATTTGCACCGACGCGGCGATCTGCCGCTGGTTGCTTATACAGGTAGATTGCCGGGCCTTCTCCCGCGCTCGGGCGAAGACCGGGAACAAAATAGCGGCCAGCACGGCGATGATCGCGATGACGACCAGCAGTTCGATGAGCGTGAAACCCCGGGACTGACCGGAGGTAAACCGGAAGTGAAACATGTAATTAATCCCCCTTTTTTAATATTATACGGATGTAATGTACCGATACACGATATTCAGATACCGGTATTAATCTATATTACTACCCCTTACGGACCTTGTCAATTGCTTTTTCAGGGATGCCAAACAATTATTTAACAAATTTTTCTCCATTCAGTCGTCGCAGCAATATGCGGGTGGCGTTGGCGTCGTGCATGTATCCTGGACACGAGATAGAAAACGGTGTATAAGCTCATTACTGGGCAAAGATCGCGCCGGTCACCCCTTTCTGATATCGCATCGGACTCCACGACAACTATAATACCGGTATTACTGCACTGAATGGCGGCTACGGAAATAACAGAATGTGAACAAGCACATCGGTATTGTGATAAGCAATACTGCTCTACGCTCAATGGCATCTTTTTCATCGAGTGGGCTTCAATGCAATAGAGCCTGACTCAGTAGGTCAGCCCCACCAGCTTGCCAGCTTCGGTAATCCGCAGCTTAGAAAAATACCCACTGCACAACTTGCACTGCCGGCTCTCACTTCCAGGCGCACGGCGACCGTCGACAGCTTGAATCGCCGGTCACCTTTGTGATAATGCCCCCACTGATCTTTCGTCCAGCCACGGATCCTTTCCGATGGCGTTTTTTTTAGCAATTCTACTCTCAAATCCACACAATTATCTCTTTCAGAGATGAGATATAATGTATTTAATGGAGAAGTCCATCGATGACATTTTGCTAATTTAAATCTCTTTACCGACCTTTTATCTCTGCCTGTCAGAGAGAGGATACCGGTTGGTTAACAAGACGACGGTTAATCAACAGGTTAAAGTTCGGGTTTTTGGATTTCGAGGTATACTCGTATGGTAAAATTCCTTAAAAAACTCTCTTTTTTGTTGTAATTCCTAAAATTAAAATGAAGTATATGTCTGTAACAGATAGCATTATATTGCAGATAACATAATATTAATCTATCATGCAATTTGCAGAAGAGGCTTCCTTGTTAATAGGGAGCTTCTTTGTTTTATGTAAATATAGCATTTGTAATAATTCATCTTACATAAACCGTTGCCAATATTTCACTTGCTCATCCCAATCCGCAATCATAGCAATCTTCCGCACTGCTTTCTCCTGCACCTTATCTTTCCCAAAACTATTCGGCAGCCAGGCAATTTCTTCCTGAATACTCGGTGCCAAAAATTTCAATGTCATTATCTGAGCAACCCGTGCCCGACTCAATTGGGTGAGCCGGGCGATATCTGCGTAATCCTTAACGACACCTTGTTCTATAAGCCGGTCAAAGTGATGCGCCAGTGCCAGTATTCGCGCTACACGGGGCACACGTCCGATAGGTTGGGGACGACTGGTACTTACATCCCCATCCTCTATCTTGCGTTGCCCGTGCTGCACTTTCGTAAAACTAACAGTATATTCACGGCGAACAACAGTTGCATTCTCATTTACATTAAGCATGGTTAGCTTCCTCCATTTCATGCGCAAGACGCAACACACCACTCGGACGGAATGATAAACTCAGACTATTGCGTGAACCAGTATATTCAACAGTCTCAATTAATAACTGAACAATCCGTGACCGTTCCTGCGGATATAAAACTTCCCATACCGGGTCAAAATAATTCAATGCGGATTTAAAGATTTTTGGCGTTAATCGTTGCGCCTGCAATCCTGTTGCTTCTTCACGACTTCGTTCCACGTTTTCATTTATGCGGCATAATTGTTCTTCCATAACTTTTAGATGATTAAATATTAAATCACGCGATTCGGCTGATGCTTGTGGTAACCGATTCTGCAATGTATTAATTTCTTTGCTCAACTCTGCTGACCGGACTTCCCATGTAGCGATATCCGTCTGGACATCATGAATACGCGTAGTTGCCAGTGCTGCCGCATCCCGCGCTATCGCGTCAACCTGCTCTGGATCTTCAGCTATTGAACGCAAACGGTCAACAACAAACTGTTCAATTTCATTAGCCGGCAGACTTGAACCTGACGGACAACTGGCAGCGCCTTGTTTCTGGGCAGTAATACAACGGTAATACCGGTATGTCGTACCATCCGGTTTCCGCGTCGGCACATGAGTCATCGCTTTTCCGCAATCGCCACAACGAAGTAATCCCTTTAATAAAGCTTCCGGATGCCGATTAGTAATATGATTTCCTCTGCTGCGGGCATTGCCTTTCAATATTTCCTGCGCGGTATCAAAAGTAGTGCGGTCTATAATTGCTTCATGTTCACCATCATATTCATCACTCCCAACTTTTACTTTCCCGACATATATCAAATTAGTCAGCAAACTTCGTAGTGACAACTTATTGAATGGAGTTCCACCGTATAGCTTGCCTGCTTTGGTCACCCATTTCTTAGTATGCCACCCGCGTGAATTTACCTCGCCAACCACCCGAACCAAACCCTGACGTTCAAGATAGAGCCGGAATATCTCTTTTACCATAATAGCTTCATCTGGATTGATTACCAATTTCTTCGACTGCGGGTCAAGGTCATAACCAAGCGGAATCATCCCGCCGATATAGGTACCGCGTTTGCGCATCGCCTGCATCTTATCCCGGGTTCTGCCTGCAATAAGTTCCCGCTCAAACTCACCGAAGGCGGCAAGTATCTGCAGGAAAAGACGACCGGTTGGTCCACTGGTATCAATCTTTTGGGAGACGGATACAAGGATAACCTTCCGGTCATCAAACTCTTTTATCAACTGCAGGAAATCCAGCATTGAACGTGAGAGTCTATCAAACTTGTAAACCACGATAACATCAACTAGTCCGGTGCGTATATCATTCAATAAACGCTGCAGACTTGGACGCTTGGTGTTTTTACCGGTAGCAGTGTCACAGTATTGGGCAGGTGATAATATCCATCCGTCATGCTGCTGACTTTTAATATATGCCTCGCAGGATTCACGCTGGGCATCAAGAGATGTGTAATCGCCGGTTGCCTGTTCGTCGGTAGATACCCGCACATAAGCTGCACAGCGTAATTGTTGAATGTCCTGTTTTGCCATTATGCACCTACCTTCGATAAACCAAAGAATAAACGTCCACTGGTATGAGTTCCGGTAATAGCTTGAGTAACAGCAGTTAGCGATGTATAGAGTGCGCCATTATATAACACCCCATTCTCCAATACAGTTACTTTAATTTCCTTTCCTTTGTATTGCCGGCGTAATACTGTCCCCACATGCGGGGCATTTTTAGATTTCTTAACCTTGGAACTATTAACCGTTTCCACCGGCAATTTATATCCTGCCGGTGGACGTTGGCGGATGAGCGATTCATCGACCAAAGTTTCTAACCGCTGGGTTGCTCGTTGGCTCAAACCACCATGCGCCTTTTCCTGCAAGCGCCAGGCGATGCGCTTGAATAAGTAATCGCGATTATATGACGGGGTGTCCTCGCCAAATAGTTCCCGATATCGCCGACGTAGTTCGGCAGTTCCCAATGACTGCAATGCATGTACCTGGGCAGCAATAGCTGATGACATGATACGTTGTCCTCCATTTTCTCTTAAGCGTTAACCTTCTGGTGTGAAGGTCGTATAGTAGTCACTTCCACCGGTGAATAAGTCAAGTCCAATTCGCCTATCTTTTTATTTTTATTTAACAGCATGCTTAATTGATTCGCAATACCAATCAGCTATTTTAATAATCGCATCATGATCACAAGTCGCGGGATAATCATACATCCATGCTGAATGGTCAAAAAACAGATGTGCTGATTCGCCTGACCCCATCGGGAGATTCTCGATACGAAAGATACCCATCCGAATGGAGAGATATGTTATTGCAGAGAGTAATAGCTCACAGTAAAGAGGTGGAAGCAACAAAATGTAATCCTGACAAAGAGACACATTAAAAATAAATACCTATAAATCTGTTCCAACAACAGGACAGCAGCGGTAAAAATGAATGTAGCTGAAATGTCATCTGATTTTTAGTGGCGTTCCCTCTCAATGAAGGTGGCAGCGTAAGTTGTCGCTTATAAAATGAGGCTGATTTGAGAGGAGCAGGGGGGGTATGCTACACCTTTTACTTTTTTCACTACTTTGCCTTATATATATATAGGGGAAACTTGAAAAAAAGTAAAAGGTGTAGCATACCCCCCCCTCGCAGACTGAATTTAGAGGAAATTATGGCAAATTTTGAATCAAAACAAAATATTATACATTAATATAAAATGTCGATGAAAACTGAAAATTGAAAATCTGATGAAAAACAAGCTTTTTTGCCAAAAAATTGACGACATAAAAGTGACATAAATCAATACATGAATTAAGCGGCATAAATCCGGAGATATTTGCTGAATATTTTCAAAATACCTGATTCGGAAGCCACACAAAAGTTGTTTTATTTTATTTCAAAAATATCTTATAAATCAGCCGCAAACCCCTTGCAAAGTTTCGTGAAAAGAGTGACTCATTGGGTGTAAAAAAAACACAAATCCGTGTATAAAAAAGGAGGCACCCAATGCCAGTAACAATACAGGAAATCCGCTTCGGGATTGAAATCGAAACGGTGGGCCGCAGTCGGCTTGAAGTAGCAAAAGCGATCCAGAGCGTAGTCGGTGGTGAAGTAATGCATATCAGTAACACCGGCAACTTTGACCCCTACCAGGTAACAGACGCCAGCGGTAATACCTGGCAGATAGTATCGGATGGAAGTTTAACCAACGTACCAGCCCACCTGCGCGCGGAGATAGTCAGCCCGATACTCACTTACAATGAAATCCCGCTGCTCCAACAGGTGGTCCGCGCGGTGCGCCATATCGGAAGCAAATGCGATGAACGGTGCGGTATACATATCCATCTTTCGAGTCCTCAGGTTACCCCGAAAGCCCTGGCCAACCTTGCCAAAACAATCTACAAACAGGAAGAGCTGATTTATGCCGCTCTTGGGGTAACACCGGCGCGGATGGCGCGCTACTGCAAACCGATGAATCCCGCTTTTATCGAACGTATCACCCGCTCTACCCCGAAGACGTTCGAAACACTCAATCGCCAGTGGTATGGTCAATATAATGCAAACCCGCGACGCTATGACAGCAGCCGATACGCGATTTTGAATTTGAATGCGTACTTCCTTAGAGGGGCTTTAGAAATTCGAGCCTACGCCGGCAGTCTTCACGCTGGCAAGGTGAAAGCCGCAATTCAGTTTAGCATGGCGCTTTTTGCCAAGGCGCTCAATACTCAAGCCGCGTCTACCAAGAAACGTAAATATGACCCTGCCTCCGCCAAATATGATTTTAGGGTCTTTTTAATCAGCAGCCTAAAAATGAATGGTGACGAGTTCAAGTCGGCTCGAGCACACTTATTAGAATTAATGCCGGGTGATTGCTCATTTAAATATGGCCGTCCGGTTTCTAAAAATGATAAAAACAAGAAAACTGAAGAGATGACTGAAGTTGCTGAAAATACTGAGACTGAAGCCGAAACGCTTCAGTCTTCGCTTTAAGGGGGGGTGCGTAATGGAAAAACATCCAGTAATTGTAAGTGCGGAAGTTTTTGAAGGTTTGGAAGCAGTACGCACTTCAGGCTTAACTAATATGTTTGACCGACCACGCGTAATAGAAATAGCTGAAATGATGGGTTATTACGAAACTGCCGAATGGTTGATAGCAAACAGGAACCTGTATTCGCAGGGATTATTCCAGGGTTTTATAACGGCTGAAGAAGCAAAGGAGACAAAACCGTGTGTGGATTAACGGGCATTTTAATAGGCAATAAACGCAGACGCAGGAAAGAGCTAGATGGAATTACTGATACTTTTATAAAATTGCTACTTGGCTCAGAGCATCGCGGACCACATGCAACCGGTGCGGCCTGGTTGAAAAAAGATAGCACCATGCAGGTAGTAAAAGAGCCGCTGCCAGCGCGGAGTTTCATTTTTAGCACTGGATTTATCGATTGGATTAACTGTATTGATAACCAGGTAACCTGCCTTATGGGTCATACACGTTGGCCGACATTGGGTACTGTTAAGCATCCCAGCAATAATCATCCATTAGTGGCTGGTCAGCCATCATCTATCATCCTCTGTCATAACGGGGTAGTACATCAGCCGGAGATGTTGGCAACGCGCTGGAAGCTCCCCCGCCATGCCCAGGTAGACAGTGAAATACTTCTGCAGCTGGCGGTACTGACGAGTAAACCTTCTGGACTGGATGTCGACAGGTATCTGCATCTCCTATCGCAAGTACCCGGACGGATGGCGCTTACCGTCAATGATACCAAAGAGCCGCATAAGGTATTGCTGGTACGCGGTACCATGCCGCTTACTCTCTGGCTGCATCGACAGCGGCGCTTGCTAATATATGCCTCGGAGGAAGCAACCATTATGCAAGCACTGGGAACTGCTGCTGGATGGGTACCGGTACCGATTTCAATGGGAGAAGCCTGCCTGATTGATACCGAAAAATTGGATGATATACACTGGTGGAATTGGAAACCTTTGGTATGGGAGAGAAAGCGATGTCTGTGATGTTAGAGGTAGAATACCAGGATGCAAGGTCAGCATTCATCCTCACCCCACTGGAGAAAAAGGCGGCTGTCCGAACACATAAAATCGCATTGGATGGACAGGGGCGACCATGCAGGCTGGCGTGGCAAACCTGGGACGGGATACCGCTGCCGCAAGGCGGATTGGCGCAGGGTTATGAAAGTATAGATGGCAACACCATTCCAAAAACTGAAGTGATGGCCACCGAGGCGGACGGTCATCCACTGCGACTATTGCCGGCGACTGCAACACGTGTGCAACGCTTGGAAGGACCAGTTTCAATAGATGAATTTTTATCTCATGTGATTAGCAAGGTATATATAGTTACTGCGCACCGACTTGAAATTGCATTACAACAATCATTACAGCAAGGTGATATCTATCGGGTTGCCTTTCGGTTAAAAGCGTCTACCAATGATTTGCCAGCATTCCTGATTGCTAATGCAAGTGGTATTTTTTTATTAAAAGCCAATCCTTGCCGGTTAGAGTGGATTACCAAGGCGCAGGTGGTGCATGCCGATATAGACGATATGGATGCGGATGAATTATCAGATTGGGATGATTGGAATCTTAATGATATCCAGGTAGCAGAGGAGGAGTTAACATGATACGAGAGCTGCGCTTAGCCGACCAGCGTGGTCGGGACGCCACTTGTTTGTTATTGCCAATAAAGATGACAACAGAAAGGCGACAATGGCAGGATTTGAATGGACAGCCGGTATACATAAAACGCCGCGTGAAGGTTACCCATAATACCCATCCAGACGTATTATTAAATCATTACCCCGACCCGGAAGATATGGCGCGCGCATTGATAGACGGCGACCCGGAGTGGGATTATAAAGCGGTGGGACGTCCTACCGGACCCTGCATGCAGCAATACCTTGATGGTGATGGTCAGCCTTGCTATGCGCCGAAATTCATGCAGATACGTTATGATGCAAATGGTTTGGAAAAAGAACGTCGACCGGTTGGAATGCGTTCAGCTAATCTGGTATCAATGACTCCACCGGTCTGGTCCGGAATGCTTCTTCCCCGTCAGGATATCATTCATCGGATGGCTTTTAGTCGCATCTACCAGGTAGTCCACCAGGATGCTTTGCAATTCGATTTCCTGTATGAAATAGCAAAATACCTGCAGCAACATAATGTCATGGTACAGGTTGGTTCCGGTCGGCAGGGACGCGGACCACTTATATGCGAGCGGAATGGTAAACCGTACCGGGGGTTTTTAGACGGACATGTTTCTGGCGACGCCATGCGGTTGATATTATACCTGGCCGCAGGTGAGCTGCAATCTCGCGAGGTGGTGCCATGACCCCAATATATTGGAAATCACTCGGTAGCGGGCGACAGACGCGAAATGGCGCATTATCTGATAGTCGCTTAATGGACTGTATTAAAGTCTATAAACGTGATGTTGCCGGCGCTTATAGCAGTATTACCATTGATGATGTCAGTAAGGTTTTACAAAATGGTCCCTGCCTGGTATCTCCAAAGATAGATGGGATGACCGCGTTTCTACATCGGCAGGCAGGTGAGACGGTGGTAATAACTCCCAGTGGTCAGCTATTAGCGGATTTGCCATTCATTCAGGAAATTGATGATATCCTGGGGGATTGGGAAGGATTGCTGGCCGGAGAGTTGTATGCGATAGCGGATACTGGTCGTCCAACCATCTACAGTTTACTATCCGCTCTGGGTGGTGGTGAGACGGCGCCGGTTGAGCGATTGCGCTTCGCGGCATTTGATGTGTTACTGGACGGTAGCAAGGATATGCAATCGCTGCCGTATGAAAAGCGCGTCATTCGCTTACAGACGTTACTGATGGATGGTAAACTTACCCATGCTGTGCCGGTGACTTTAGTGCAGAACTCAACTGATATCCTTAACAGTTATCAGCTCGATGTCATCAATGCCAATGGTGAAGGTTTGGTTATCCATGCCGGCGATGGTCGTATCTATAAATTAAAACCAGTTATCACATTAGACGCGGTAGTGGTTGGTTATACCAGTCATGACATTGGGATAACAGATTTGCTGATAGGATTAATGCCGGCTGACCAGCCAGATATGGGAATGACAGTTCAACTTATCGGTCGCGTCGACATTGGTTTCACTGATATAGAGCGAAAGCAATTGGCAGCAAGGCTGGCCCCTTTACAGCAGCCGTCTACACTTCTATTAACCAATCGCGCGGGACGGCCTTACCAGTGGGTGACTCCGCAATTAGTGGTAGAAGTCCATTGTCATGAGTTATTGACTACCGACCAGGATGGGTTGCCGATTCTCCGCTGGCAGATTACAGCTGACTTAAATAATGGTTGGACTCCGAATGGCAGAATACCAGCCATCAGCATGCGCGATGCTGTTTTTGTCCGCATCCGCGATGACAAGGAAGTTACTCCACAGGCGGTTCGGTGGAGTCAAGTCACTGATATCGTGCCGATATCGCCATTGCCATTATCGCCAGCAAAGCTTCCTCCGGCAGAGATTATCCGTCGCAATGTATATACCAGGTCACTACGAGGTGGCAGTAAAGCGGTACGTAAAATCATGATACTAGCACCACATATACAGGCGGTGGATGCGGGATATCCGCCATACATTGTCGTTACCACTGATTACAGTCCTGACCGCCAGGAACCGCTTCGTAATGGTTTACAGGTGGCTGGGACATTAGAGGTAGCAAATCAGCTGGTTGATAACTGGCTAGACCATAATACCGGACGCGGCTGGCATTGTGTGGCGACACATGGTGAGACATTGTCTGTAAAACCTGACCATGATCTGCCTAAAGCAACACAAAGTAATACTGCACATACGCTTACCATTGCCTGCACCCGCAGCAGTTCACCTACCTTCCCTATTGTACGCAAGCGTCTGGATGCTTTGGCGGAGTTGGGAACATTGACGGTTACTTCCAATGAGCAAGGCCGGGAAGTATGGTTCGAATTGACGGTGGGCGATTTGGTAGTATCATACCGGCGCATTGCGAATCTGCTGGCGATGGTCCGGCGTTGGAAGACTTGTGAGATAAGCCTGGACGGTGAGGTGTTGGATAAAGTGGCGGTGGATGATTTACTGAACCGGTTGGAGGAGATACGCCGCTGTTGGCAAAGGCGACATGATAAAGGTACAGCTGGTTGTCGGCAGTCCTGTGCGCTGGGTTGTGACCAGCTGATATTGATACCGTCGGAGCGATACCTGCAAGCGGCAGCAACAAGGGAGCCGGATTGGTATACGGTGGGAAAGTTTGATGGTCAGCGGGTGACAATTGATAAAAGTTATTTGCAATCCCAGGTAGACCGTTCGCGAAACCGGCTGGTTAGCTGCTGCCCACATTATAACAGGCATGCGGTGGAGGCAGCCATTGACGCATTGCCGGATACGCTTGTTCCGGATAACATACATTGGCAGATTATTTATCATCGCGAGGATGGTAGGCCGGCATGGGTATGGCCGATACATGTGCCGTTGCCGCCACGTCTGACGGAACGTGGTCTATCAAATGCCAGAGATACTCATTCACAGGATACGGGTATAACTTTGGGGAATGGTCAGGTCCAGCATCAGCCGATACGTGTGCTTCCGCCAGCACGGTACTCTGATGTCTGCGGTCAGGAGGATGCGGTGGCGGCTGTCCGCGAGTTGATTGAATTGCCATTACATCATGCCGCTTACTTTACGGCTATTGGAAGTAGACCGCAGCCAGGCGGGGTGATACTCGCCGGACCACCGGGGACTGGTAAAACGTTACTGGCACGTGCAGTAGCAGCGGAGTGTGGTGCCCATTTGGAAATCATTGCCGGACCGGAGATTTTATCCCAATGGGTAGGCGGCAGCGAACAGGCATTGCGCGATGTTTTTACCAGGGCGGAGCAGCAGGCACCAAGTCTTATCTTAATTGATGAATTAGACAGTATCGCTTCGGCACGCAGTCATGCGGACGCTCAACACCAGCAAAGTCTGGTGGCGCAATTATTGGTATTACTGGATGGGTTGGAAAGTCGCCGGCAGGTTTGCGTGCTTGCTACTACTAATCGTCCGAAGGCTATTGATCCGGCACTCCGCCGTCCAGGTCGCTTTGACCGCGTGGTTTGGATGCGGCCACCTGATATGGATGGACGGGCAGCTATCCTCAGACATCATCTGGGACCATTGCGATTGGCTGAACAGATAAGTCGGGATGAATTGGTTGTTGAGCTGGCAGGGATGACTGATGGAGCATCGGGAGCTGACCTTGCTTATATATGTCAGTCTGCTGCGCGCTGTTGTGTGCAGGATGCGGTGCAGGCCGGGTTACCGATGGATGATGTATTTATTACTGATAGTCATCTGCAAAGGAGTCTGCGGGTTTGGCTGGCAGACCGGGCGCAGTCCAGGCATTAAATTTATATTCAATTTTATCCTTCACCAGTTTTATCCAATGGCAAGATTCGTACTTTGGGTATTGTAACCATTTCATCACTACAGATAGCACGTTGCCGTGCTTGCTCAATCTGGCGCTGCTGCTTAGCGATACGCTCGCGTTGCTTTCGGTCGCGCTCCACAGCATTACGCTGCTTATCCTTCACACTGTATAACGGTTGTCCTAATACGACGGTAATGCCTTCGCTTTCCTTTAGTGATTTCCATGCTTGAAACAATCGATTAACATACCGGGCATTCATCTTCAGGTGGGTGGCCACACGCGCTGGTATCCATCCCAACGTAAACAGATGCTGGATTCGTTGTTGACGTTTTTCCACTTTCGAGACAGCCACTGGCACATACAGCACACCGGCTTGTACATGCTGCTGGATGCGGCGCAAGAGTTCCTGTGTTTTCGGGGTAGTAAAATGCGCTGCTGCAGCATGTGTGTATGGGGGAGGTGGTGATGCCAACAAACGCTTTACGGTTCGTGGTTCAATTTTAAGATATTTAGCAATGTCCGTAGGTGAATAACCGAGTTGCTGGTATTGCCGTGCATCCCGCCACCTACGCGACGTTGGAGATTCTATCGCAGGAATGTAAATATACTGTCCCGCCGCGACTTGTTGTAACGCAGTTACTAACGGTGTTGGCAAGGCAGATGCGGCATTTAGTGGTTTGTGTTTGGTGCGTTTTATCATCGAATATTATTGTACATTTCATTGTATACATTTAGCAAGCTGAAAATTAATTATAGAACATTTTTAATAACGTTCCTTTACGCCACACTTCTATTAGAAAAACATGGATTTCCTTCTCGAAAATAAGCAAATTGGGTAGTTTATTCGGATAATCAAAATATGCCGCGGGGAGGAGGGAATTCGGCTCGAAGACCTTCTTAGCCGATTTGTCTACGGGAAGCCATTAGAACTAAAAAGTCGGATTGTCCTTCGTAACTCTGTCCTCACCATATTAGATATGCTTGTTGATCAGGGATCATCTGCGGCATTTCGTATGCGAGACGATTTTGTTACACCACTCTACCCTCAAACAACGAGATAATTCTATCAGTTTCAAACATTGTTACGGCCAAGTTAAGAATGAATCTAATCCGCCATATTAAAAATGTATGTTCGTTTAGTAACTTACAGATAGCTATCAATCATACAGATATTTTTTAATGTAAAATTAACATTTGGATTGATATTCTACTCTAACATATTAGACTAAGCATACTTTTATGTAAGCGTCTATTTTTCATGTACTTATAATGAATGGAAAATAAAATAAATAATTAAAAACGAGTATTCCTCGAAATTCAAAAACCCGAACTTTAACCTGCTGATTAACTGACACCTTGTTAACCAATCGGTATCCTCTCTCCGACCAGCAGAGATAAAAGGTCGGCAAAGAGATTTATATTGGCAAAATGTCATTGATGGACTTCTCTATTAGATACATTATATCTCATCTCTGTAAGAGATAAATGTGTAGATTTGAGAGTAGAATTGCTAAAAAAAACGCCATCGGTAGGTTTCCGTGGCGCGTTAACTGTGCGGTTGATATTTAGTTATAGTTTAAAAAGTATGGCTCCCGAGGTAGGACTTGAACCTACGACAAGCGGATTAACAGTCCGCTGCTCTGCCAACTGAGCTACTCGGGAATATACTTATTCTTATGACACGCGCCTTTGTAAAAAGTCGCGTGTCATATTAAAATATAAAAATCCCTGGCAGTGACCTACTCTCCCGGGCATCTCAATGCCAAGTACCATCGGCGCTGGTAGTATTCACGGTGCTGTTCGGTATGGGAAGCAGTGGGACCCTACCGCTAAAACCACCAGGGAAACCTTGATTGCATATTGTTAACTTTTTTAATATATTGTTTGTTTATTAATCGGAATCATGCCTAACTTGTCTCTGCATAATTATGTCTTGCAGGGTTTTTAATTTGGCACTTGTCTCATTTCCTACTTTACGCTTTATCGGCGCACGGGGGGAATGAGGTCAAGCCCTCGGCCTATGCGCACCGGTTAACTTCAACTGTTACCAGTCTTCCATTTCCGGCCGCTCAACCCGGTACTCTTCCGGGGGCCTTAACCATTCTAGATGGAGAGAGGACTAATCTTGAGGACGGCTTCGCGCTTAGATGCTGTCAGCGCTTATCCGGTCCCGACATAGCTACTCGGCATGTACCTTTGGCAAGATAACCGATACACCAGAGGTCAGTCCACCGCGGTCTTCTCATACTAGCGGCAGATCCTCGCAATCCTCTAACGCCCACACTGGATAGGGACCGAACTGTCTCACGACGTTCTGAACCCAGCTCGCGTACCGCTTTAATGGGCGAACAGCCCAACCCTTGGGACCCGATCCAGCCCCAGGATGCGACGAGCCGACATCGAGGTGCCAAACCTTGCCGTCGATGTGGACTCTTGGGCAAGATCAGCCTGTTATCCCCGGGGTAGCTTTTATCCGTTGGGCGACAGCGCGACCACCTGCGACTGCCGGATCACTAGCGCCGACTTTCGTCTCTGATCGACATGTTTGTCTCACAGTCAAGCTCACTTATGCGCTTACACGCAGCGGATGAGTTCCGACCATCCTGAGTGAACCTTTGCGCGCCTCCGTTACTATTTGGGAGGCGACCGCCCCAGTCAAACTCCCCACCTGATACGGTCTGGTTACCGGATAACGGTAAACGTTAGCATCTTGGCATGTACAGGGTGGTATTCCAAGGTCGCCTCCACCGAGACTAGCGTCCCGGATTCAATGGCTCCCACCTATCCTCTACAATACAGGCCCAGATGCAATACCAGGCTAGAGTAAAGCTCCACGGGGTCTTTCCGTCCGAGTGTGGGTCGCCGGCATCTTCGCCGGCGCTACAAGTTCGCCGAGTCTCTCGTGGAGACAGCGCTCTGATCGTTACGCCATTCGTGCAGGTCGGAACTTACCCGACAAGGAATTTCGCTACCTTAGGACCGTTATAGTTACGGCCGCCATTCATCAGGGCTTCGGTTCCCAGCTTCACCTTGCGGCTAACCGGTCCCCTTCACCTTCTGACATTGGGCAGGCGTCAGCCCCTATACGTCGTCTTTCGACTTCGCAGAGACCTGTGTTTTTGGTAAACAGTCGCCAGAGCCTGGACTGTGCCCCCCACATTGCTGTGGGGCCCCCTTCTCCCGAAGTTACGGGGGCAACTTGCCGAGTTCCTTCACGAGAGTTCTCTCGCTCGCCTGAGCTTACTAAGCTCACCTACCTGTGTCGGTTTGCGGTACGGGTCTGCATATACTCCACTACGGCTTTTCTTGGCGCCAGGAGCGACTTGAAACGCAACAACAGTCGCTCTCCAACCAACAGGAGCTCAAACGGCTCCCGGCGCGTCCCCGCAGATTCAACATATATACAAAGTCACGGAATATCAACCGTGTGTCCATCGCCTACGCCATTTGGCCTCGGCTTAGGTCCCGACTAACCCTGGGAGGACGAACCTGCCCCAGGAACCCTTAGGCTTTCGGCGGGGATGATTCTCACATCCCTCTGCGCTACTTATCCCGGCATCCGCACTTCTCCAATGTCCACCACTCCTTACGGTATGGCTTCACCCAAAAGGAGAACGCTCCCCTACCCATATCCAAAGAATATGTCACAGCTTCGGTCTCGATCTTTAGCCCCGTACATTGTCGGCGCAAGCGCACTCGACCAGTCAGCAATTACGCACTGTTTCAAGGATGGCTGCTTCTAAGCCAACCTCCTGGTTGTTTCTGCACACTCACTTCCTTGCCCACTTAGATCGACGTTGGGGACCTTAGCTGGTGATCTGGATTCTTGTCCTTTTGACTACGAAGCTTATCCCTCGCAGTCTCACTCCCGGGATTTAACCATTCAGGCATTCGGAGTTTGACTGGACTTGGTAACGCGGTGGCGCCCCGCATCCAATCAGTGCTCTACCTCCTGAAGGAAACTCCCGAGGCTGCCCCTAAAGGCATTTCGGGGAGAACCAGCTATCTCCGTGTTCGATTGGCATTTCACCCCTACCCACAGCTCATCCAAGCCATCTTCAACTGACACTAGTTCGAGCCTCCTCTGCGCATTACCGCAGTTTCACTCTGGCCATGGGTAGCTCACACGGTTTCGGGTCAACGACACGCCACTAAACGCCCTATTCAGACTCGCTTTCGCTACGGCTCCGAGTTATCTCTTAACCTTGCGACGCATCGTTACTCGCCGGGTCATTCTGCAAAAGGCACGCCGTCACCCGTGTCATTAATGACAACTGGGCTTCGACCGTCTGTAGGCATACGGGTTCAGGGTCTATTTCACTCCCCTCCCGGGGTGCTTTTCACTGTTCCCTCACGGTACTCGTTCGCTATCGGTGAAGTCGTGTATTTAGTCTTGGGAGGTGGGCCTCCCGGATTCTCGCAGGGTTTCACGTGTCCCGCGATACTTGGGGTACTATCATCCACTTTGCATACCATAACTACGGGGGTATCACCCACTACGCCACGGCCTTCCAGCCGATTTCATATCTGATTGCAAAGGTAGATTGAAGATGAATATCTCTTCATGATGGTCCCCGCGACCCCGACACCACAACGCATATCCGCTTGACATGATGCCGGTTTAGACTGTCCCCGCTTCGCTCGCCGCTACTAAGGGGATCGATTTTTCTTTATTTTCGTCCAGGTAATGAGATGTTTCAGTTCCCTGGCTGCCCCTCCAGACGCTATGTATTCACGTCAGGATATAAATAGGTTGCCCCATTCGGAGATCATCGGATCATTGCATGCATGCTGCTCCCCGATGCGTTTCGTTGCTCGCCACGTCCTTCCTCGGCACGACTTCCCAGAGCATCCACCGTACGCCCTTATTCGCTTGACCACATCGCCCCGTCCGCCCATAAAGAGCTTCAGAAACAAAATGGTGCCTTATAAAAGCCTGCTAAACACAAATTTATACGAGATAAAATTGGATCAGCTTATTTCTAGTTGACCTCTCGGCATGATAAGTAAATTATCTATGTTTTCTTCACTTGTTTTTTTTGACTAATCGGTTGCCCGATTTCGTCGATTGCGAAACTTGTTTTATCAAATTTCAGACAGAAAATTTCCCGATTTCGTTTATTAAAATCATTAACTATATGCAATTGTCAAGGTACTGAAGTGTTATAAGTCTACTGGTGGAGGTGAACGGGTTCGAACCGATGACCTCCTGCGTGCAAGGCAGGCGCTCTCCCAACTGAGCTACACCCCCAACATAATTAGGCTGGTGGGCGCACCTGGACTCGAACCAGGGACCTCAGCCTTATCAGGGCTGCGCTCTAACCAACTGAGCTATGCGCCCGCGGTTGCCTAACAGGGCAGACCTCTAACCCCTCAACAGTGCTCGAGCTTATTAAACTTTAAGTGCGGGACCTGAACATAACAAACATGATAAGCAAGCTTAACATGAACGACCTCGGATATCTTGAACTTAATCAAGTGATTCCGTAGAAAGGAGGTGATCCAGCCGCACCTTCCGATACGGCTACCTTGTTACGACTTAGCGCCAATCGCTGACACCACCTTCGCAACCTCTGCCCTTGCGGTTCAGCCAGTTGCTTCGGGTAAAGCCAACTCTCATCGCTTGACGGGCGGTGTGTACAAGGCCCGGGAACGTATTCACCGTCGTAATGCTGACCGACGGTTACTAGCGATTCCGACTTCATGTAGGCGAGTTGCAGCCTACAATCCGCACTGAGCCGGGTATTTTCCGATTAGCGTCTCTTCACAGAGTAGCAACGGTTTGCCCCCGGCATTGTAGTATGTGTGTAGCCCAAGGCGTAAGGGGCATGCTGACTTGACGTCATCCCCACCTTCCTCTACATTGCTGCAGCAGTCTGGCCTGAGTTCCCACCATTACGTGCTGGCAACAGACCACGAGGGTTGCGCTCGTTGCGGAACTTAATCCAACATCTCACGACACGAGCTGACGACAGCCATGCACCACCTGTCTCTAGGCTCCCCGAAGGGCACCCCACCCTTTCAGGCAGGTTCCTAGGATGTCAAACCTTGGTAAGGTTCTTCGCGTTGCATCGAATTAAACCACATACTCCACCGCTTGTGCGGGCCCCCGTCAATTCCTTTGAGTTTCAACCTTGCGGCCGTACTCCCCAGGCGGGAAACTTCACGCGTTAGCTACAGCACCAATGGGGTCGATACCACTGACACTCAGTTTCCATCGTTTACGGCTAGGACTACCGGGGTATCTAATCCCGTTCGCTCCCCTAGCTTTCGCTCCTCAGCGTCAGGTGTGGCCCAGCAGACTGCCTTCGCCATGGGTGTTCCTCCCGATCTCTACGCATTTCACCGCTACACCGGGAATTCCATCTGCCTCTACCACCCTCAAGTCACGCCGTTGCAATGGGCATCTCCCAGTTGAGCCGGGAGCTTTCACCACTGCCGTACGCGACCGCCTACGAGCGCTTTACGCCCAGTAATTCCGGACAACGCTGGCACCCTCCGTATTACCGCGGCTGCTGGCACGGAGTTAGCCGGTGCTGATTCCTACGGTACCGTCATTATCGTCCCGTAGAAAAGCGGTTTACGATCCGAAGACCTTCTTCCCGCACGCGGCGTCGCTGCGTCAGGGTTTCCCCCATTGCGCAAGATTCCCAACTGCTGCCCCCCGTAGGAGTCTGGGCCGTGTCTCAGTCCCAGTGTGGCCGATCACCCTCTCAGGCCGGCTACCCGTCGAAGCCTTGGTAGGCTGTTACTCTACCAACAAGCTGATAGGCCGCGAACCCCTCAATAAGCAATAAATCTTTCCCGTATGAACCATGCGGTTCCTACGCACTATTCGGTATTAACCATCGTTTCCAATGGGTATCCCTAACTTATCGGCAGGTTATTCACGTGTTACTCACCCGTACGCCACTGATCAGAAGAGCAAGCTCTTCATCACCGTTCGACTTGCATGTTTTAGGCACGCCGCCAGCGTTCGTCCTGAGCCAGGATCAAACTCTCCAAATGAAATATTTATACTGAACCGAAGTTCAGTTCTTCACTGAAGATAAGAAATTTAATCCAGGCCCGCACTTAAAATAAAATAAGCTCGAACACTGTTCAGTTGTCAAGGTTCTGCTTCGCCCGAAAACTCTAAAATCGGCACAATAAAAAAGAGGCGTCTCCACAATCTAAAATTGCAGGCAACCTCTTTGAAAGTTGCGATTCCCGATTCCATTGTTCAGGGCAGGCGAGGAAAATAATACTACTTTCCAGACCATCGTGTCAAGGGCTTTTTGAAGTTTTTTCAAAAAAACTTTTTCAAGAACCCAAGTCACCATTGCCTTTGTTCCGGGCAACGAGGCGAAGTATACTATCATCAAATACCATTGTCAACAGGTTT
>Ga0194052_1000864_pt1 | contig 18534 bp, 14 predicted proteins | sample SepL226m_MetaG_FD_160117 | JGI IMG/M metagenome (GOLD analysis project Ga0194052, IMG submission 160117) | Anoxic zone freshwater microbial communities from boreal shield lake in IISD Experimental Lakes Area, Ontario, Canada - Sep2016-L227-6m | ecosystem: Environmental > Aquatic > Freshwater >...
TGGCCAGGAGTGTCAATCAAATTCAAAACTTGACCCTTCCAGTCCATCCGTACTGGGGCCAATTTGATCGTAATACCACGCTCACGCTCAAGATCCATTGTGTCCAAAAGCTGCTCTTTCATAAGCCGTTTTTCCACAGTACCAGTGATCTCAAGCATTCGGTCAGCCAAAGTCGACTTACCGTGATCAATATGAGCGATAATACAAAAATTTCTGATTGTGTTTATATGATTTTCCATCAAGAGCAATATACCAGATCCGAGAGCAAAAAACTACTCTCCTTAATATGTCATCCTTGGGGAGGACGAGCTGTTACATATTTAATTTAATAGAAAAGCGAGCCATCCCTCGACCATGAGCGGCTCGGGATCGAATGGTAACCCGAGGATCCAGAATACAATTCAGAATAAGGCTTCCTGGATTTTTACCCCGTTTGTGCCTATTTACGGGGCCACGATCGGGTCGGGAATAACAGAGGGAAGGGCTCTACTTCCTTCCGAAAAGTGCAGAGAGAAAACCATTTTCCTTATGATGACGCTTCAGCGCTTTCAGGAATTCTGCTGTATGCGCTTTTGCATAGCTATCTCCGAGCCCCCGAATTTCAGCCATTTTTGTAAAATGAAACCAGCTAAATGTTTCGACAGGTGGTGTGAAAACGTAATCACATTTCTTCATCTCATAACGCGCAAGTTCTTTTTGCATTATATCGATGGAGCGTAGCGTTGAGAGCAGCCGCCCTGGCTCTTTACCCTCGACATCAAATTTATCCATCACTTCAATGTTATAGAGAGACGAACCGATAATGAAATCCATGCCCTTTTTGCGCAGTATTCCCGCAGGAAGATTACGACTAATTCCCCCGTCAATTAAGCTTTTACCGTCAATATCTTGAGCAGGAAATGCACCAGGAAAAGCAGAGGAAGCCATAAGAGCGCTGACAAGGTCAGCACTTTCTAGGTAAACAGGATTGCCTTCAGCAAAGTGTGTTGCCACACAAACAAAATTGATATTTAGATCATAAAATTTTTCAGGCAAATGTTTCTGTAGCGTTGTGCGAATAGTTTCGAAGGTTTTGTCAGGAAGACCGCCGAATATCAGATTAGCACGAGAGAAGACACCCTGTTTCTCAAGATCGGCAAGAAATGCTTCAATCCGGGCGACGCCACCAGCCGCAAATAGAGCACCGATGATCGCCCCAGCGGAAGTGCCTGAGATATATTTGATCGGAATTTTCTCTTTCTCAATCATCTTTAGCACGCCAATATGAGCTACGCCAAGGACTCCGCCGCCAGAGAGGGCTAGACCGATTTTCATTTTACCTCCATGCTTTTCAAGAGCTTGATCTCCTCGGTCCAAGTCGATGATTCTTGAGGAGTTTCAAGGATACCAAAACAATGTTGCAGTTTCGGATGATTGACGATGAAGCGAAATGTTTCCAGACCGATCTCCCCTTTGCCCAGATCTGCATGCCGATCACGCTTCGAGTCTAGGACTGTTTTCGAATCATTTAGGTGGAAGCCAACAAGCTTATCGATCCCAATCAGTTGATCAAATTTCTCCACAAATTCATCTACCTGTTTCTCTGTGCGAAGATCGTAGCCGGACTCGAAAGCGTGAGCCGTATCGATGAGGACTCGAACTCGAGGTGAATCGACCGCTTTCATAACTAACAAAATTTCTTCGAGTGTATCTCCTATAATATTGCCAGCGCCTGCGGAGTTTTCGATGATAAACAGAGTTTTTTTATCTGTAGCGGCCAGTACTTGCTTCACTGCTTCAGCAACTTTCACGAGAACCTCGCTCATCTCCTTGCCCTTCGTCGAGCCAAGATGCATATTGGCACCAAGCGCGCCGAGCTTTGTGGCTTTGTTCATATCGTCGATCAGAGATTTGATTGACTGTTCATAGAAAAACGGGTTTTCGCTCGCAAGATTAACCAAATAGATACTATGAATAATCACAGGCGAGATTTTCGCTTTTTCATTTAGCTCCAGATATCTCTTGATCTCACTCTCTGCAATTTCGGTCGGATTCCAGCGTTGTGGAGCATTTGCAAAAATCTGCATACACTCACAGCCAATACTCTCTGCACGCGTGATCGCGTCAGAAAATGGTTTTGCAGTCGAAATGTGTGCGCCTATTTTCATTAGACTCCCTAAATATTATTAACTTATCTTTGATAAATCACCGTTGATTATTGTAGGCTTCATCGCTTCAATCTCTGACTTATAGTAGTCGATCTCTGGGATTGGATTGATGAGAAAAATTTTCTGATCAAGCACATGAGCAAAACCGATCTCCAGAAAAGTATTGCCACCAATATAATTTTTGATATTCTTTCGATCATAATTCGCGACTAAGACAGCGTCAGCTCCCTGCATCGCGCGCCAAAATTCGCGAATCGCGTCCTGATCATTTTTTTGCATTATCTTGATGACTTCCTTCTCTTCGTCAGATTTACCGACAAAAGGAGCTGCCAAGCTCGTAACAAATGCATCGTGACCAAGTGCCAGAAGTTGATCGCGAAGATCTATCATTTTTTCAGTCAATTGCATACTTCCGATCACGCCTATTTTCATTCTATATCCTTAATTTTATTTGGTTCTCGAAACTGACCAAATTCTACACTCAAATTTTCTAAATCCATTATAGCATAGAAACCGCTTTCTAGAGGAGCAAGCTTCACGATCTTGGTCGTGCCGAGATAAGCCACGCCCCAAGTGTGATGAATATGTCCACAAATATGCACTTTTGGTACATCTGAGAGCTTCTTGCTGGTTGGTGAATAATTATCAAATTTTTGATAATTATGTGCGCCTGGTGGTGGCACATGTGAAACAAATATTGTACCTGCAATCTTCTTCCGATCGATCATCGTCTCCCCGCTGTACTGACCTGCCCACGAGGCAGGCGAGCCGCCAACACCAGTGAATTTCTGGCCTTCGAAATCGACAATCTTGCCTTCTAGAGAAGGAAATTTTGCTTTTAGACGAAAAAAGCCCATGCCAAAATCATTATTGCCGGGCACCCACAAAAGCGTAACATTTAGACGATCAAGCACACCGAGAAATTGCTGTGCGAAGCCAACGGGCTCGCCCATATTTAGAAGATCACCAGCAAAAATAATCGCACCAATTTCTGGATGATCATGAATATAATCTTCCATATTTGCGAGCTGTTTGTAGTTCGTATGGAGATCAGAAAATACAAAGGCTTTCATGTATTGTCTCCAAAATTATTCTTTAATTGACTGGTGCGGCGGCTGCGACTTTTTCGCCTTCGATCCGCAGAAAACCTTGCATCAAATACACATCAGTTATCTTGAGCTCTTTATTTTTCGGCAAAGCATATGAAAAAATATTAGTTATCTCTGGTGCGATAAGATCGGTAACCTTTGGCGGTGCTTGAACACCAGCCGCCTTGATCTCCTTGATCTCGAAGGTAACAACACCATCTTTGACAACGGGCAAAAGAGTGACTTCGACAGTCATGAAATCCCATATCGCATCTGACATTTTACCAGAAATTTGAACGCCAGTTGGGAAGATTTTCAAGCTCGCCTTCTTGAGAGGAAAAGATGGCTTTGTCACCGAGGCCGAATCAGAAAGCTGCTGCTCAGTGACTTTGATCTCGACTTTGCTGCCTGGTATCGCATTGGTGCTAACTTTGTCACTAAACAAGGAGCGCAAATTTACCTTTGTAATAGCGATTCCCTTTTGGTAGTAGTCAGCCAAGGGTGAGAAATTACTGTACCGAAACCAAATCATGAAGGTAACAAAGATCGCAAAAAGAAAGAGCATGTAGAGAAGAACAGCTTTGACTGAAATTGTCTGTTTTGGACCGATTACACCAGCAAGATTTTCATCTTTATTTCTGGTCATTTATTTTCCTCGTTAACGCCCACTTCATTTCTTTGATATCAAATAAGTAGCCAAGAAGAAAAAATACAATAAGACCAAGTACGAGAGACACAGAAGCCTGAGATAAAATTCCCCAGAAACGAGTCATGTCGAAGCAGCTAGCAAAAATCTGATTGGATTGACGGATAACGACGCCCATCAGTAATGAAATAATCGTAATCTTGAGATAAGAAATCAAGAGATCATGGTCAAGCAATCCCTTATACTGTTTTCGGAGATAGTAAATCAGCGCACCGACATTGAAAAAGCTTCCAATCGAGAAAGCGAGGGCAAGACCAGCGACCGACAGTGCAATACGAGTATCACCAATCACTATCGTAGCTCTTGCAAGTGGCATAGCAATCACAATGCTCACCACGACTGTAGCGATCGAAATATACATTGGTGTCTTCGTATCCTTGAGCGCATAAAAAGCCCGTGACAAGAGTGGAATCAAGCCTTGAGCCAAGATCGAGAGTGAAAATGCCCCAAGAGTAAGTGCCGTCATCGTGGTATCATCCCAGCTAAATTTGCCTGATCCCAAGATCAGACGAACGATGTGAGCGCGCAGAAGAAAGACTATGACAGTCGAAGGGATCAGCAAGAAGCCAATCGCCCGCAAAGCCTTGTTCAAATACGCAGAGAATTCCTTATCTTTGCCCTCAGCAATCTTTGAAGCCAAAGTAGGAAATATTGCCGTAGCAAAAGACGTGCCTAAAACCACAATCGGTACAGTCTGAATATTGTTCGACAAATTGAAGGCTGAAATGGAGCCAGCAGCCATGGCCGAAGCGAGGGCCGTATAGACAATTAGCATGACCTGACTCGAGCCCATACTAATGGTCCGAGGAATCATTAATTTAATTATTTTTTTGATAGTCAGATCAGAAAAAGAGATAACTGGCTGCCAACGATAGCCGAGTTTCATCGCGGGAATGATCTGAACCAAGAGATGAAGAGCAGAGCCAGCCACCACCATATAAACGACGCCAGCCAAGCCAAACTTCGGCGCAAGGACAGCCGCGCCAATGATGATGGCAAGATTATAGAAAAGTGGCGCCATCGAATAGGCGAGAAAACGTTTGTAGCAATTGAGTATTCCACCAGTGATATACGAAAGCGAGAAGAATACAGGTGTCAGCATCAAAATTCGTGAGTATTTGACCGCATCTGCCATTCTCGCTACATCAAAGCTTGGTACAATCAGCTTCATCAAATACGGCATTGTGAAGAATAAAATGATTGCAGAGACAATCATAAAAAGAAGAGAAATGTTCACTAAAATATTTGCGACGCGAAAACCCTCTTTCTCCTTCTTTTTCGCAATAAAATCGGCAAAAACAGGGATAAATGCAGAAGTGATCGCACCGAGAATCAATAGATTGAAGATCAAGTCAGGAATACGGAAAGCGGCATAGTAAACGTCAAGATCGGATGTGGCGATGTTTTTCGTGAGATATCTGTCACGAAGGAGACCAAGAATATTGCTGATTGCGAGAGTCACAATCAGGACAATACTGGCGGCTCGAACCGAATTTTCGGCGGACAGTTTGGCGAAAAATTTCTTCATCTATTTTTTCTCTTTTGTTTCTTCTTTTGTCTCAGCTTTCGCTTTGGCAAAGTAATGTTCAAACTCACTTGCGTTGATTGTTTCTTTCTTCAGCAAATCCTCTGCAATCTCGTCAATCACTTTTTTATGAGTTTTGATAATATCATCCGCCACCTTTTTGCCGCTCTTGATCAGAGTCGCAACCTCTTCGTCGATCAATCTCGCGACGTCTTCACTATAGTTTCGCTGTTCGTTGTAGCTCTTGCCCAAGAAAGGCATTTCTTCTCTATGACCATAAATCTGAGCACCGAGCTTGGTGCTCATGCCAAAATCAGTGACCATGCGACGAGCAATTTCAGTTGCTCTCTTCAAATCATTTGAGGCACCAGTAGTAACATTGTCATCGCCAAAAAATTCTTCCTCAGCAACTCGTCCGCCCATGAGCGTTGCAATTTCGTCTAAGAAATGTGCTTTTGACTCAAGTCGTCTCTCTTCAGTTGGCATATTCCATGTGTAGCCGAGTGCCATGCGGCGAGAAATGATTGAGATTTTGTGGACAGGATCTGCATTTGGAAGAATATGGCTAACGACAGCATGACCAGCCTCATGAATAGCGGTAATCTTTCGTTCTTTTTCTGACATTGCTCGAGATTTTTTCTCAGGCCCCATCATAACTTTCTCGATCGATTCATTCATATTTTCCTGAGAAACAGTCTTTTGATTGTTGCGAGCTGCAGTAATCGCCGCTTCATTTGTAAGATTGCGAAGATCGGCACCAGAAAAGCCTGGGGTCGAGGCAGCAATTTTCTCAAGATCGACACTGCTCTCGATTGGTTTGGACTTTGTATGAACTTTTAAGATAGCAAAACGCTCTTTTCTATCAGGAAGATCGATGTAAACCTGGCGGTCGAAACGACCTGGACGCAAGAGGGCAGGGTCCAAGACATCAGGACGATTTGTGGCGGCGATTACGATCACGTTGTCAGAAGTTTCAAAGCCGTCCATCTCGACGAGGATTTGGTTGAGAGTTTGTTCACGCTCATCATGAGAGCCACCGAGGCCTGAGCCACGTTGACGACCGATCGCATCGAGCTCATCAACAAATATAATAGCAGGCGAATTGCGCTTTGCTTTCTGGAAAAGATCTCGAACTCGAGATGCGCCGACACCGACAAACATTTCAACAAATTCTGAAGCTGAGATTGAGAAAAATGGTACGCCAGCCTCACCAGCGACTGCTTTGGCCATCAGAGTTTTACCAGTTCCAGGTGAACCAACAAGCAAAACGCCTTTTGGAATCTCTGCACCAAGCTCCTGATATTTCTTTGGATTTTTCAAGAAATCGACGACTTCGAAGAGCTCTTGCTTCGCCTCCTCAGCACCAGCGACATCGCTAAATGTGACCTTTTTATCACCATTGAAGAGCTTAGCGGTAGATTTGCCAAAGCTCATCGCCTTCGAATTTGCCCCTTGTGCAGATCGCATCATGAAGAAAATAAATGCACCGATCAGAAGAATTGGCAGAACTATTGAAAGAATTGACAGCCAAGCTGACGCATTAGATGTGTCCTTGACATCAATCTCGACCTTGTCTGGTGTAATTCCATAATCCTTCAAGCCAATGCCAGCTTCCTTGCTAGCTTGCTCGATTTTTCCATCTTTCAGAGTCGCAGTAACCTGATTGTCCTTGATCTCGACTTTTTTGACATTGCCAGCTGCAACGTCGCTCGAGATCTGAGAGATGTTTGTCGCAGTGATCTTCGGCGCTGTTTTATTGAAATAGCTAGAGACGAGGAAGAGCCCAAGAATAATTAGAATAATGTAAATCGCTGTTTTGCTTTGATTTGATTTCATCGTTACCTTTGTTTATTTATATTCGATAGGATAATTTTACCAGCATCAAGCTCAATCCGCAATGAGCGGGGGAGTATTTTGTGCTTTTTTGATTCATTTTTTTCAATAATTAGCAGCGCCTCGGATAAATGGTCTGCGCTAATATCAATAAGTCCATTTAATTCTTCGATTGCTTTACGTAGCACCAGCTTCTGGAGGGAAGCGTGAAGCGTTCTTAGCTGCTTCGCATCCATCACTATTAAATTGTCCGAACGAGAAATTAATATTTTTTGATATGCTTGGTCGGCCAATAACGCCAAATAGTCGTAATCTTCAGCAATCTGCTTTGCGGAGCTCGCCAAAGTCTCGATAACATTTGGATTTAGCTCTGAAAGCAATGGCAAAACGGCATGACGAATCTTGTTGCGGGTATAGGCGAGATCAAAATTTGATTTGTCTACACAGTATTTCTGCTTTTTGGTCTCTAAACATTCTTCAATCTCAGAGCGAGAAATTTCCAAAAGTGGACGAATGAATTTTTCGCGAGAAAGGGGGATGGAGCCGAGTCCGCGCAGGCCAGCACCACGAATCATCCGCATGAGGAGAGTCTCGGAAAAATCATTTAAATTGTGGGCGATAGCGATTTTGTTCACATTCCCCTCTCCAATTATTTTTTTGAAAAAAGCGTAGCGAGCAATCCTCGCCTCTTCTTCGTTTTTGAAGGAATTAATTTTCTCTGCAGAGCCAAGGATGAGCTCAATCCCCTCTTGCTCACAAAAATTTTTGACAAAAGTCTCGTCCTCGTCACTCGCGTCCCCTCTCAGCCGATGGTTATAGTGGCAAGCCAAAATGGAGCAGTCAAACTGATCACGAATTTCAAGTAAAATTTTGACGAGGCAGACAGAGTCCGCTCCTCCACTCAAGGCAACTGCGATTCGATCACCTTTTTCGATCAGATGATTCTCACGAATAGTTTTCAAGACTTTGCCTGAGATAGATTTTTGGGTGTGTTTTGGCATTTTATAACAAAAAACGAGCCCTCACGCTCGATTTATTTCTTTTCTATTTTGTATAAATGTTTCATTTTGATAATTTATTCACTGAACGAAACTTATCTATTGGATGGCCTGCCATCCAATAGCTCCGAAGGAGCGAAGGATGGTAGCAGGAGAGAGATTCGAACTCTCGACCCCAGGCTTATGAGTCCTGTGCTCTAACCAACTGAGCTACCCTGCCATATTATTAAAAATAACCAATAATCAAGGTACAATCATCAGTAAATTATCAATTTTTCAATAACCAATCGCGATGGACTTGAAAACTGGAATTTGGATATTGGTTAGCCTGTTGGCGGATTAACTGGTTATTGTTTCTTGGTGATTGATTATTCTACCAAATGATTTCAACTTGTTGAAAGCATTTGGTAGCGGGGGTTGGATTTGAACCAACGACCTTCTGGTTATGAGCCAGACGAGCTACCGGACTGCTCTACCCCGCAATACATAATGTATGTTACCACAGAACTCGACTTTATTCAAGCTTAATCATGCAAAATAATAAATCTGCTATTCCTTTTTCTTTGTGAAATATTCCCACCATAATCGATAGTTTGGAATAGTAATTGTCGGTTCAAGATTGCCACTATCTTGAATTTTTTCCTCTTCGGTGTCAATCGGTAAACTTAGAACGCTTTCACCCGTAGACTTGTAGCCGAGCTTGGCTCTCGCCTCTTTTTCCTTATACGATTGTGTTTGGTAATAATTATTCTGATCTTCCATGTAGGCGATATCTGCTTCCATTTGCGCGAGCTTCGCCTCATCCTTGTCTGTCTCACCGTTTGCCGCATAGTTCGCCATCACCGTTTTCCCAACGATGATAATAAGATAAATTACAACTGCAAAAAGCGCTAAGCTACCCAAGCTCATCGGAAGAACCTTCTCAATTCCATCTTTTACTTTCTTTAGCATATAGACTCAAATTACTAGCAAAATTTCTCTCATACTGTTCGAACGAAGTGAGAACTATTCCAAACTTCTCACAAATTCGAAGAATAATTCCATATTCACATCATACAAAAAAATCCCCCATTTTGAAACGGGGGATTTTTTTATTTTGCTATCTGATTACCATCTTTTTGTTTTCTTGTGGTTTTTCTTGCTAGCAACTTGCGCTGGTTTTGCAGTTTGCGCTGGTTTTACAATTTCTGCTTTCTTCACAGACTGAACTTGTTTGACCGTCTCTTTTTGTTTCGCAATAATTTTAACTGGCTCAACTGTTTTCCCTTTTACTTTGGTCTTAACTTTTACATCGGCCTCTGGCTTGTCTGAGAACCAGTAGAAATATCCACCGGTTGCGGCACCTGCCAAAAGAATTAGAATGAAAAGAATGATCCAAGGGGTCCAATTATTTGTGTCTTCAGCCGTGTTTGTGTCAGTACCTTTGACGATTCCAGCATCGGCATCCTTTGGTGTCTCGACTTTTTTCTCCTCTGGAGCGGCGGCTTGCGCCTTTGCAGGGGCAACAGTTGCTACATGTTCTGTTACAGGAGTAGGGGCGGAAACAACCGTAGGTTGAGCGACTATTACTGCTGCAGGAACATCAACTATTGTGGATAGATTGTTGATGGATTCAACACCATTCTTCTTTGCAACCATCGTAACGGTATATTTGATGCCTTCAAGAACTTTGAGACTTGAATTATAAGCAAGTGCAGTATCATTTGCGCTCGCAGTAATTGTTGAAATAAGCACACCGTTTACTTTGATAAAGTAGGCATCGGCGCCAGTCCCCTTCCAATTAATATCAAGATACTTCGCGCCATCTTTATCCACTACGACAGCAGTAAATGTTGGGGATGTTACCAAGGATTGATCGTAAGTTACAAACTTAGTGAAATGCTTTGTCCAGATAACAAGGTCTTTTCCGTCAGCAGAGTTGATCTTGCAATCACCTTCTGGCAATAGTTTCATCGACTCATCGACATCTGATTGTTTGTCAGCTGGACAAACCGTGTTGATTGGAGCAAAGACATCCGATCTGGTGTAGCCGACAGACCTGTTAGCAGCACCAGGAATAAGTATCCTTACTGCTTTATCAAATGTTAGCTTGACGTCTGGCATTCCGATTTCAATCGAAGCAACGTTGGTTGGATAATTTCCAGAATTTACTGTGACTGAAGTTGGATTGACCGTTACTTCAGGAAGTTTAACAATTCCGTTCCAAGTCGCAGGACCAGTGACCGTTGTTCCGCTCGCCATCTCCACAACAACCGTATTGCCTGATGAAATGGTAGAGCTAATCTTGGTCGAACCATTTACCAATGATTTGTTATATGCAACTCCGGCAACGTCTAACCCTGAAGTCATTGAGGCCGCCAGGTTTAATGTTGTGCCACCTGTTGTGACATTGATATCCATGTTATCTTTATAATCCTTAGGAACAACGATCTCGGTTGGAACCGATACTGCCATTCCAGAAGTCGCAACTGTTTGTGTCGGTTTCAAAACGGTAACTGTTCGAGTCTCAACTTTCTTATTCCCTGCTTCATCAGAAACTGTATACGTTACCGGATAAGAACCTTCAGCGCTGGTTTTAATAAGAGAATTATCGATTACAATTTTACTTGTTAGATCAAGATTATTGTCAACTGCAGTAGCACCAAGCTCAACATAAGCTGATCCGAGATTTAAGGTTACGTTTTTGTCGCCCTTGAGGGTAATGGCTGGAAGCGTTTTGTCGTAATCAACTGTTACTGATGCTGAATCAGCATTTGCATTTCCGACCAGATCAGATATTGCGCCGACTGGCAGTTGGATTGTTACGGCACCTTCAGTTACAGGAGTTACATTAAATGTGAAATCTTTCGAATCTGCACTTTCGGAATTTGTAGGAGCAGTACCATTCGTAATAATCAACATCGATGGATTGAAGTCAACAATTTCTTCGTTGCATTTAAGAGTAAACTTGATAGGACTGTCTTTAGTTGCAGCCAAGTAATCGCTAGAAAGCTTTGCAGTCGGACCAGCAATATCCGCTGAGACATTAAAAATCTGGGATACATCTTGAGCCATTTTATTGCCAGCAAGATCAGTAATATTTTTGCCCCAAGCATCAACGACGTAAGAAGTATCTACTTTATTAACCAAGGATCCAGAATATGTAATAGATAGAGTTTTGCCATCTGCGCTCAAAGTAGCAGTCTCAATTTTTCCGATGTGCGCTGGCTCAGGTTCACCTACTTGATGAGCCAAATATGCATTTTTTTCGTAAATAGCTAGACTAGAAGCATAGGTATCGCTATTTAAGACTGTGCCGACAGAATCTCTCAACTGAACAGCCTCGTTAAAAGTGTAAGTAATGGTTTGCTCAGACTGAACAACAGATGAAACCATCGGGGAAATTTTATCTATCGAAATTGTTTTTGATTTATCTAAAACGCTCTCAGCTGTCGAAAGCGATGTGCAGTCTACTTGGACTGTATATTCACCATCGGCCAAGACAGCTCCGTTATCATCAGTGCCATCCCAAATCTTTGGATCAGGATTGGTCACACCCGGAGAAGTATAGAGCTTTTTTACAACTATATCTTCGACGTTCAGTATGTCTAAAGTGACTTTGACTGGCTCAGAGAACTTTAGGTCGATAGACGTCGACTTCGCGCCTAAGCCATTTGGTGAGATAAAATCATTGGAAATTGTGTACACATCCAACGTTGGCGTTGCTGCCATTGCTGATTCTGCCGTCAGGTAGTTTGTAATCAAACATGATGGGACCACCATCACCACCGTGATCAGGTAGATCAGAAACTTTCGTAAAATTCGTTTCATAAACCACTCCTAAATTAAATTTATTTATATATTGAAAACACTCATTTCTAACATCAATCAACCGATCCCTTGGTAAAACAAGGTCGGATTGACTTTAGAAATGATTATTCCCTCCCAATTTCCTAGATACATAGCACACAAATATAGAATCACCTTGCGGCAATAAATACATTTTAGATGCAAACAGAACGTTTTTGTGTTTTTTGAGCTTCCCAAACTACAAGAGCTTAAGAAATTATCTTTGTTTTTGGTCAGATAAATTGAGTAACCCATAACTTTCATACTTTGTCATACATTGTCATAGGTAAATCGATCTAACGTGATATTAGTATATAGCAAGAGTGATTACTGTCAACAAAAAAATAAGCTTAGTCCCAGAGCCATAAAACTAAACTTATCCACAAGAGAAGTGCTTAAATAGTATTAATTTATGCTGAAAAACGAAGCAATATTATTAATCATGCTGTCGAAAACTTCCACAATCATCGGTTTTTTGCGACCGAACATGTTGGTCACGAGAGTTGTTTTGTGAGCTACATTGTTTTCAACATAGGTGCCTTCAGACACGCCAATACCCATATCCTCATAGTCAGGATTCAAAATATTTTCACGATGCTTTGGAGAGTTCATCCAACCGTTCACTGTGCCCTCGGCTGTATCAAAATCCATTGCAAGATTTTCGCCAGCATAGAGGTATTTGTAACCAGATTTGTTAATAAAATCCCATGGTGTCATACCAAAAGCAAAATGCTCAAAATAGTTTTTTGAGAGCATGTCAGATGACTTACTGGTAGCAGCAGCGTTAAGATTTGAGTCAACATTTAGGGGCTGCAAACCATTCTCGATACGTTTCTGATTTACTAAGTAGGAGATGTTTTCAGCGGTGATGTCAGAGGCAAAAATCGGTGTTGAACTAGATAGAGATAAGACACAAGCAAAAAACAAGATGGCTAATTTCTTTTTTGTAGACTGCATATTTGTTTTTTGGTGTGATTTGTTCATACTTGTTTTTTTAAATTGAATAAGTATATCATTTACAACATACTTTGTCAATAGCTAGAGTGCTATATTTTATGTTTTGATATGTTTTTGATCTCAAATTATTATATTGTTCGACCTGAAGGAGAACAGTATAAGGACTTCCCTGCCGACCAGCAGGCAGGTCCATCCTCGAGGCACTGAGGAGTCGAAGAATAAACTTTAATACTTTGTCATCCCAGCGAAGGCTGTGATCCAGGCTATCTAATTTGGAAGAAGACTTCCTGGATTCCCGGGTTATGGATCGCCTTTCTATTTGATTTAATTTGACGTGGCTCCTCCTCCCCGAGAATGACAAACACCCTAAACCCCTGCTCATTGATTAATCACGGTCATTTTGATAGATTATATCTAGACCAATATGAGGGCTTGTAGCTCAGTGGTTAGAGCAGGCGGCTCATAACCGCTTGGTCGCAGGTTCGAACCCTGCCAGGCCCACCACTTTAAAAATACTCATCATTGTGAGTATTTTTTATATATAAGATGCTGGCGAGGTTCGAACGGGAAGGGGTCGGGAAACGGGAGTTTCCTGTAGAGGAAAGTAATGAAAACCTTGGGTTTTCATAAGCGAGGGTTGCGAGCGCTCGAGACCCTGCCAGGCCCACCACGCTTAGCGTGGTTAAAGCGGCGCTTAGCGCCGCACCACTTTAAAAATACTCAGCGATATGAGTATTTTTTATTTGCCAACCGCAATCGCTATAATGTATAATTACATATATAAAAATTAACAAAGAATCTATGACAAAAAACAAAAAGCTTGTTCTCTGGTCCATCATTTCGATCCTTCTCTTAATCTTGATCGCCGCAGCCATCCTCTTCTCCTACCAAAAAGCTTATGCAGGTAAAATATATCCGAATGTCTCGTTTGGCGGCGTCGATTTATCAGGTAAGACCAAGCAAGAAGCACAAACAATTCTTGAAAATAAATTTCAAAGCACTCTCGACAAAGAAATCACCCTCACAGCAAACGGGCTAGAAGTAAAAGCCAAACTTGCTGATACAGGTCTCACTTTTGATTTTAATAAAATTATCAATCAAGGATATAGCGTTGGTAGAGAGACTGACTTTTTTCAAAATCTTGTCTCTTCGACCAAAACTTTTTACCAGAACAACCAAGTTGAGGTTACGCCTTATCTAAATCAGACTAAGTACAACACATTTGTACAAATCGTTGTCGATCAGCTTAATACTAAGCCAGAAGATGCAACGCTAAAGATTGAAAAGGGTGCAATTCTGACAACAACCAGTAAAGTTGGGCAAACTGTTGATACAGCGAGCTTGATTGACGAAATTATTGCTACGATCAACAACGACACAAACAAAATCGAGCTTCAAACGACTTTGGCCTATCCAACTGTCGAAAACGCTGATTTTGCACCTGCGCAAACCAAAGCTCAAGCATATTTGGATAAGAAAATTACCTTTACCTACGCTGACAAGACGTATTCGCCATCCAAAAGCGAAATTGGCGCTTGGCTTGACTTCACGGCTGTAAACGATGTGTATGATGTAAGCCTGAACGAAGGCAATATCAAAGCATATTTGAATAAAATTGCAGTAAATTTTGAGGTCAAGAAAGTTGATCGCACGATCAATTCTCTAACAAACGAAGTTATCACCGAGGGCAAACAGGGTGTCTATCTTGATAAGGACCAAACGATCAAAACTCTGCTTGCGGCTATTGGCGGGCAGACCGTTGACGTTGCGATGACTGTGACGACTGAAGATCCAGCTGAAATCAAGGTCATCCCTGTCGAAGGCGTCGTTCCTGGCAAATTTACTGGTAAATACATCGATGTCGACCTGACAAACCAGAAGCTCTGCCAAGTCGATGGAAACGCTATTGTTGCATGTCATATTATTTCTTCCGGCAAAGCCTCAACACCGACACCAACAGGAACCTTCGCAATCCAAAACAAAGATCCAAGAAGATGGTCAAATGCCTCAAGCCTTTGGATGCCATGGTGGGAGCAGTTTGCTGATGGTGGCTACGGTCTCCACGAGCTGCCAGAGTGGCCAAACGGCTACAAAGAAGGCCAAGCCCATCTCGGCACACCTGTCTCACACGGTTGCGTTCGCCTCGGTATTGGTGAGGCTGAGCAAGTCTATAACTGGACTGAGATCGGCACACCAGTCTATATCCACAAGTAATCAACAAGGATAACATATATAAAAATGACTCGGTAATCCGAGTCATTTTTTGTATTATCAGCATTGTTTACATCGACATTATCTATTTGATCATCTCAAGCGTAATTTGATATTTGTCACCATCTTTGAGCTCACCCTTCAAGACCTTTTCGGCGAGCAAGTTCTCGAGCTTCTCCTCAATGACACGCTGCATCGGTCGAGCGCCCATTTCCGGGTCAAAGCCGAGCTCAGAGAGATATGCAACAGCAGCATCGTCTACAGTGATCTCAATCCCTTGCGTCTCAGAGATCGTTTTCTTCATCTTTTCGATCATCAACTTGGCAATTTGTACTATCTCCTCTTGCGTGAGCGGAGCGAAGGCCACAACGCCGCTGAAACGATTCAGAAGCTCAGCTCGGAACAAATGCTGGTCGATAATGTAGTTGGTAAGCTTGGCGGCGATTTGAGTAAACTCCACACCTTCCTTGATCGACTGATAGATGAGCTCAGAGCCGGCGTTTGAAGTCGCAATGATGATCGTATTGGCAAAAGAAACTTTCTTACCCTCGCCATCGGTGAGGATTCCCTCATCAAGAATTTGTAAGAAAAGATTGAGAATATCTGGTTCAGCCTTCTCTATTTCATCGAAAAGTAAAAGAGAGAATGGATTTTCACGGACTGCAGTCGTCAGATTCCCCTGCTCAGTTCGTGTGCCGATCAAGCGATAAATATCATCCTTGTTTTGGTATTCACTCATGTCAAACCGAATCATCTTATTCTCACCACCGAAATAAACGTTGGCCAAAGCTTTGGCTGTTGCTGTCTTACCTACGCCGGTAGGCCCCAAGAATAGGAACGAACCGATTGGCTTGTGCGAATCTGTAACTTTGGCTCGAGCTCGGCGCAGAGCATTTGCGATCGAATCAACAGCCATCGCCTGACCAATCACAAGTGCGTGCATCTTAGCCTCAAGATTGAGCAAGATTTCCTGCTCTTTTGCACCAACCTCGCCTGTTGGCAAATCATATTTTTCAGCTATATAGCTTTCGATATCCGCCGGCAAAATGATTGTTGCACCCCTAGCTGCCACCGCTTTCGTGACTGCACCATCGATCAGACCGATCGACTTTTCTGGATTCGGCTGATTGAGGATATATTTGCTAGCCGCTTTGATCGCAGCTTTGATCGCCTCGTATGAGACGACTGCCTTGGTTCGGTATTCGATAGTAGGTACAGTGTCCTCAAGCACCGAAACCATCGACTTGTCGTCAGGCTCTCGCACGGTAACTTTCACAAAGCGTTTGGCAAGTGCACCATTCGGTAAAATAGTATTATTATAGCCAGCCACATCACATGAGCCGATGATATGAATCTCGTTACTATCCAAATAAGGCAAGATAACTTCAGACAAATTCGCCTTGCCAACTGTGTCACCCGAAAATAGATTGTCAATATTTTCAATATAAAGGATCACGTTACCAGCGCTAGCCGTCTCGCCAAAGACCCGTGCGACCTTATCGATCAACTCGCCAGGCTCGGCTGCACCAGAGAGTAACGATTCAATATCAAGCTGAAAAATATGTCTCTTGTTCAAAACTTGATTGAGATTGCCGTCTACTAAGTTTTTTACAAACCCAAGGATCGTTGTTCGCTTGCCGATACCAGCGTCACCTACCACGATCACATTCCCATTTGCTTGGCTAAGTAGCGCCTGCTCAACTTCTCTAATTTCCTTTTCACGAGCAATGACCTCCAAGCTTAGACCGTACTCACGGATTGACTCGGTCAAATCGAGCGAATACATGCGAAGAAAATTGGTATAGCCAAAAACCCAGTCTCGACCGATACCACCAGTCATCTTGAAACGACGATAGTTGAAGACACCTTCGTTTTCAGCTGATTTATCCGATAAAGTATTGTGCCAATGGACGACATTAGAAATATCTTCAGCATTTAATTTTAGATTCTTCAAAATAGTTTGAAAAAACGGATCAGAATCACAGAATGCCCAGAAGATATCTACCGCCGAAATTTCTCGTCGATTAGCCGCAATCGCAAGATCAAGAGCGAGGCTCACTAGAGCTGTCGTTGATGCTGAAGATGAATAATTGGTCGAGATGGCCGCCTTCAAATCGTCCTTGCCGAGACCAAGGCGAAAAAGGACAAAATTTATCTCATTCGTTGAAATAATCGCAAGCGCTAGATTTTGTAAAGTTTCGTTTTTTGAATCTTTCGATCCGTATATCTTGTCAGTGGCCGCCGCTAATTCATATGAGAAAAGCGCGTAAAGATTTATTACACGGTCGGCCACAAGGCTGGTCTTCGCTTCGGTAAGAGAAATTCTAGGCCTTTTCACTTTGGCTATAAAAAATTTGCGGAGAGCAAGATACAAAAGGAAAATCGCAAGAAAAAATAGGCTGAGACCGATTATTCGTATTTCAAAATGATAAAAATATGCAGAACCAAGAACCAGAATTGAGGCGCAACCAAGAAGCCAAACGAGAAGAAATATCAAACGAAAAATAAAATTAGAATAAACTTTCGAGAGTATCACAGCCTTGTGAATCGTCGTGCCGCCAGTTTTGATTGTTATTTTTGTTTCCATTAACGGAGTCCTAGGCTATATTTGAGACCAAAATATATGAGACCAGCGATTATGAGAGGGAAAAATATCCAGACAAGAATGTAAGCAACCATCAACAGAAAGAAAAGAGCTGTCATAATAAGATATGTGATCAAAGTACCTATTTTCACGCAAAAACCAACGATGATAGAAGCCAGATTCAGAACCATCGATTCAAACATTGCTTTGATATTTAAGCCAGGACCGTCATAGGTCACCGTGTCTCGTCGCCAGACAGAGAATAAAGTAGATAAGCAGATTTTCACGGAAAAAAAGTCGTAGAGATATGCGAGCAAATGTTTGAAATAGTCAAAAGTGGCAGTAAGCATTTCGCCATACCACCAACTGATGAACATCAAGCTTAAGTCTTTCCCCTCAGTCATAACTTTTTTCGGTTAGATTACTCTTCTTCTGGTTTGTTGTCTTTGTTGGAGTCAGAAATTGAGATTGCAGCAACTGGGCAGCTTGCAATGGCTTCGTCGATAAGGTCAGCATCTTCTTCCTTGTATGGTGCGATTGCGTTTGCAAGGCCATCTTCAAGCTGAAAATAATCAGGCGCAACCCCCTCACAAGTTCCGCAACCAATGCAAACATTGTGATCAACTACAATTTTCTTAGTGCTTTTCTCTTCTTCTT
>Ga0194052_1000865_pt1 | contig 18513 bp, 18 predicted proteins | sample SepL226m_MetaG_FD_160117 | JGI IMG/M metagenome (GOLD analysis project Ga0194052, IMG submission 160117) | Anoxic zone freshwater microbial communities from boreal shield lake in IISD Experimental Lakes Area, Ontario, Canada - Sep2016-L227-6m | ecosystem: Environmental > Aquatic > Freshwater >...
GAAATGCATAGTCGGCGATCGGCGGATAAGCGCTGCCGTGGAGTGTTCCGTCGTGTACAAGAGGTTCCATAGCGCCAAAGCTAGCGATTTTCGCCACCAATGGCTGCGAGAACGCATCCTCCCCGCGGCCGTGCTCAGCGCATGCCAGTCGCAACGCCGCATCAGTCGCAGCCGCGATAGGGTCGGGATTCCTGTTTTGAGTAGAAACCGTGATGGCCGACTCGCATACCGCTCCAGACCGAAACCTCGCGCTTGAGCTAGTGCGCGTGACTGAAGCCGCCGCGCTCTCGGCTGCGCGCCTAGTTGGGATGGGCGACAAGTTGGCTGCCGATCAGGCTGCCGTAGATGCGATGCGCCTCGTGCTGGGGACGGTTTCGATGGATGGCCTAGTGGTGATCGGCGAAGGGGAGAAGGACGAGGCGCCGATGCTTTACAACGGCGAGCACGTCGGGGACGGGTCGGACCCGCAAGTAGATATTGCCGTTGACCCGCTCGAAGGCACGACGCTGACGGCGAAGGGCATGCCAAGTGCGTTGGCAGTGATTGCCGTTTCCCCGCGCGGCACGATGTTCGATCCTGGCCCTTGCGTCTACATGGAAAAGATGGCCGGCGCCAGCGACATCGCGGACCTGCTCGATCTCGATCGGCCGGTAACCGAAACCTGTGCGCTTGTAGCCGAAAGGCGCAACATTGACATTGGTGACGTAACCGTGGTGGTGCTTGACCGTGAACGGCACCAGGAGCAGATTGGCAAGATTCGCGCGGCCGGCGCGCGTGTCCGCTTGATCAGTGACGGCGACGTCAGCGCAGCGCTGTTGGCTGTCAGTGATCGCTCGCCTGTGGATCTGCTCTGGGGCGTTGGGGGAACTCCCGAAGGAGTCATTTCAGCGGCCGCGCTTAAGGCCACTGGCGGCGCACTGATCGGCCGGATGTGGCCGCGTGACGAAGGTGAGCGGAAAGCCGCGCTCGACGCTGGCTACGACCTTGAAAGGCAGCTGACGCAGGACGATCTCGTCCGCGGCGACGATTGCTTCTTCTCAGCGACCGGCGTCACCGATGGAGATGTGCTGCAAGGAGTCCGATACGAGGGCCGCGGCGTCGCTTCGACGGAGTCAATCGTGATGCGCTCCAGCTCGGGGACGGTGAGGCGGGTAAAAGCTCGTCACAACCGCGAGAAGCTGCGCGAAATACTCGGCTAGCTCGCTTGCTGTCGCGAGGGGGCTAGGTCGCCTCGCGCGATTGAGCGCAGGAAGCCGTAGGTCACAAGCACGTGGATTCGCGACTGCGTCGCGGCATAGGCCCATTGGGCGATTGAGGCTGCGATCTGCGGGTAGTAGTTGGCGATCTCAACGTCAACGTGGAGAGTGCTCAGCCCGGCCGCTTCCGATGGCTGGCGCCTCACTTCGATTTCGAGGTACCCGTCGCTGTCGGTCCCCGGAACCGCGACCAGCACGCCACTCTCAATCCGCCAGCGCACCACGCCCCTGCTCGCGTCGATCTCGTATTCAGGCTTGCGAAAGGCCAGTAGCACCAGCGGTCGAAAGAGCAGCACGACGAACCGCTCCTCGTCGCTGTACTTGACGCGAATCAGGCCAAGCGTGCAGCGGGTAAGAAAACGCCAGTACGTTCGAGCCAGCCGCTCCAAGTGGACCGGCGTCCAGATCGTCTCCAGCGCCGCCGTTGCGATCTCGAGATCGGCCGATTGAACTGAACGGACTGCGCCGCTGGCGTCGGTGTGCGTTGAGTCTTGTAGTGCGCCGATCTGAACCGCTCCGACGCGGCGAGGGCGGCTGAGCAGTTTCGTTCCGAGGGCGACCAGCGCAAGCGCAAGCGCAATAAGTGCCGCGATCACGACCAGTGCCTCGAGAACGGCCACGAGTGTGTTCATTGCGCGGGGCTGCTGCTCTCCTGCATCGCTCGTTCGACCGCTTCGTCGAAGGTCATCGGGTTGTCGTTGATCCCCTGCGGCGGAGGCGTACGGACGATCATCTCTTCCTTGAGTCCGTCGATAAGCGGCCGCGCTAACGCTGGTTCGACGCTCGTCACAAATCGAACCCAGTACGACGACAGTCGCGGTGAAAGTACCGGCACCGGAATGATCAGCGGCTCGCGTCGGCCGTCGATTCGAGCGAAACGCTCCATCATCTGGCGGTAACTGACGACATCGGCGCCGCCAAGCTCGACGTCGGTCGGCGGAGCGGCAAAATCGGCTAGCTCAGCTAAGGCGCTGGTGACGTCGTCGGCGGCGATTGGCTGCGTTCGCGTCTCAATCCACTTGGGCCCGACCATGATCGGCAGGCGATGGACCAGCTGGGTGAGCATTGTGAATGAGGCGCTGTCTGAGCCGATAACCATCGCTGCTCGCGCGTGAACCGGTTCGGGTACCGCGGTCGCAAGAATTTCAGCGACCTCAGCTCGGCTACTTAGGTGTGCTGAACCGCCGCCAGACGGGGGCAGGCCGCCGAGATAGACGATTCGCCTCACGCCAGCTCGCTCTGCAGCCGCCGCGAAATTACCGGCGCCGACGCGGTCGTTGTGCTCAAAGTCGCCTTCCGAGCGTCCCATCGAATGGATCATGTAATAGGCAACGTCAACTCCTTCCAGCGCCTCGTCTAGGCCGGAGCTGCTGAGCACGTCACCCTTGACGACCCCGACTGTGGCCGGCAGCTTGGCGTCCTGCGGCCTGCGGACGAGCGCTTTGACCTCATGGCCTTGCTTGAGTAGCTTCGGCAATAGCGCGCCGCCGACCGCACCGGTCGCGCCGGTCAGCAATATTGACTTGGTTTTCTCAGTTTTCTCGGTGTCCATAGAAGAGCTACGTGCAGGATGACGTTCAGCGATGACCAATTACGCGCTTTGTTGCGTATTTCTTAGCGGTGGAGAGCTAAGCAGCATCTCCAATACTTAAAAACTATGACCGATCTACCAATCAAAGAGGTTGCCGAGCAGAGCGGAATTGCATCCGGCACGCTGCGTATGTGGGAGCAGCGCTACGGCTTCCCTAAGCCTCAGCGTACTTCCAATGGGTACCGCAGCTACAGCGCTGAAGACGTAGAGACTCTTCGCCGCGTGCAGGCTTATCGTCATCGAGGGCTCTCGATCGCGTCGGCAATTGAGCGAGCGATCGAAGATGGGAGCCACTCCGATCGTCCATCGCTCTACGCCGCAGTCGCAGCATCTGGCCGCGACATTCGCCCACAGATTCTGCGCAAGTCAACGCTAATCGCGCTGAGTCGCGCAATTGAGCACGAGACACTCGCCAGTGCCGCTGCCCCGGTGCTGATCGGAGCCTTCCAGCACGAGTCGTTCTACCGCGCTGTCGAGCCGCGCTACCGCCGGATGGCTAAGCAGGCTGACATCGCCGTCGTCTTCGCTGACTTTGAAGCTGAGCGCTCGCCTAGCGGCGGTCCGGTCGAGATCCCGATTGCGCCGGAAGACGCGCTGGGGAACGAGTGGGCCGTTGTTGTTGATGCTCCGGGTTACTCCGCCTGCCTGTTGGCCTGGGAGCAGCCCGGTGTTACCGAGCCGGGCGAAGACGATGATGGCGATCGGCGCTTTGAGGCGATCTGGACGCTTGACCCGGTCGCGACGCGCCGCGCTGCGCAGGCAGCCGCAAGGCTCGTCGCCCGCGCCGATCCGTCGCTCGGTGCCGAGCTTGATCAGATTCTGCTCGAGCGGCCGCTGGCAATTGAGGATTCAGCTCCGGCGCTGACGGCTCTGACGAATCGAATCGTCGCGTACCTCGAAACTGCCTAGGGCTGAAGCGAGAGCAGCTCGATCGCGCTACCCGCGGCAAGCGAGCCCTCGCCGCGGGGGATCACCGCGAGCGCGTCAGCCAGTGACATTGAGCTAAGAATGTGAGAACCCTGAGGGCCGGTCGCGAAAGCTTCGCCATCTTCGATCCGCACGCGGACGCATTCGTCGCGGTCAGGGTGACGTGGGATTGACTCACCGAGCGTTGAGCTCGCAGTCTGCTGCGGTGATCGGCCCTGAATTGCGCGCAGCGCAGGAGCCACGAAGAGCAGAAAGGTGACCATCGCTGAGACCGGATTTCCTGGTAGTCCGAAGACGAGCTGGCCATCGCGGCTACCAAACCAAGTCGGCCGCCCTGGCCTCAGCGCTACGCGCCAAAAACGTTCTTCCACGCCGAGCTCCATGAACGCGCCTTTGACGTGGTCATGGGGCCCGACCGATACGCCCCCCGAGCATACGATTACGTCGGCCTGATCTAGTGCCTCGGAGAAGCAACGCTCTGTCGCCGCCGGATCGTCGCCGACGTGGCTTGTTAGGACGACATCGGCGCCAGCGGCGCGGACAAGCGCGCCGATCGTCGTCAGGTTTGAGTTGTGTAGCTCGCCGGGCGCTAGATCGGCGCCGGGCTCGCGCAGCTCGTCGCCCGTAGCGATCACTGCAACGCGCGCGCGTCGTACGCACTGGAGCTCTGCCCGGCCTGCAGCAACCGCGATCCCGAGCTCGGCCGGCCCAAGCTCGCGGCCGGGTGCCAGCACCGCATCACCGGCGCGTAGGTCTTCGCCGGCGAGCCGAACGTTACGGCCGCCCGTTAGCTCCTCGAGCAGCGTCACTGTGTCGCCGTGATCTTCTGCTACCTCGATCGGTGCGACTGCGTCGGCGCCGTCAGGCATCACGGCTCCGGTTGATATTCGCACTGCCTCGCCCTCGCCAACAGATATAGCCGCCGGTTGGCCGGCGCGAGACTCGCCGATCAGTTTGAGAGTGCGGCCGGCGTCACCGGCCCGCGCAGCAAAGCCGTCCATCGCGCTATTTGCGCTGCTCGGCACGTCGTAACTTGCGATTACCTGTTCGGAGAGCACCAAGCCCAGCGCGCCATCGACCTGCGTCAGCTCAGCTGGGAGTAGGCGGCAGTGGCCGGCCACCAAAGCCTGGGCCTGCGCGATATCGAGCGGCTGGCTAGCCACGTTCTGCTCAGTTGGCTGCAGGGATCGCGCCGGGCAGCGCTGAATCATCGAGCAGGGTCAGCGCGACGCCGTGCCGCAGCACGCCTACTGTGCCGCGGCCCGTGTCGACAAATCCAAGCCGCCGGGCAACTTCGATTGTCAGGTCGTAGCTGACGCCAGCGCCGTAAGGCCCACGGTCGATCACCGGCACCGTGATCGACTTCCCGTGGAAGCTGAAGTCGAGCAGCGTGCCGCAAGGGAGCGTTTTGTTGGCGACGCCGATCGTGCTCTTACGAAGCTTTACCGAGCAGGCTGAGGTTGTCCCCGACTGGTCGTACCAAGTTGCCTGCGTCTTGCCGTAGATCGTGACAACCGTAGTGGGAACGTTTGTGATCTCGCTCGCCCGCGCGCCTTGTGGAACGGCCCGGGCAAGAAAGCGGCCGGTCTTTGGCGCGCGCCAGGCAAGTTTGAAACTGCCGTCCCGTGAAGCTGGGCCGTTGGTAACCGCAACCCAGGCGCCGGAGCGGCTCTGGAGCTGGATCTCGGCGCGTCGGCCTACACCGGTTCCGGCCAACATGCCGGTCAACGAAACAGATGAACCGAGTGTTGTTGGCGCTGCACTTAACAGGGCTTCGCCAGCTTGAGTACCGCCAGGGCCCTGCGCTAGCGCAGGGACTGACGCGCCAGCTAGCAGGATCGCTGCAGCGGGTACGAAAAGTAGATGTCGGTACGAAAAGTGGATCTTGTTCTTGTCTCGTTGGTGGCCTACGAGGTGAGCTGACGGGCTCGGGCCAAACGAGCGGCCCTACAGACATCCATTGTCCGATTCGCCCCAGCGAGCCAAGGCTCGCAGTGGTTCCCCCGTCCGCCTCACGCATGGCGCGAAGCGGTTCGGCATTACGTCCTAAAGGGTACAGCAACCAGATGAAGTAAGGGGATAGGCAGTAACGGCGGGCGCCACTAGCCTGGCAACAAGCGCAGTGCTGCCCGAGTCAGTTCCGTCAGCAAGCCGGCTGGGTCGGCGTTTCCGAACGTCTTGCCCTGATGTGGCGTGGCGTAGCCAGCACGCGGGACTGAGCTGCGCTGGGTTGATTTGGCCTCTGTGGTCGTCAGGACGCTTTCAGTCTTGGCGGCTGGCTCAGTTTCGGTGATGCCGGTCGTCGGAGCGATTTTTGCGCTTGTGTTAACGCTGGCTTGGGCCATTCTTGCTGCTTCGCGACGCACGCTCGGGCGCTGGCGGCGGCTCCGAGGAAGGTTCGTCAGGACGTCCTTTTCGGTCGTCGGGTCTTGAGGTTCTGAGGACTGCATCGGCTCATTCTGCCACGCGCGGAACAAAGATGCGGGATTTAGCGTGTAAATCTTCGCCGCGATTACTCCGACGGCGGTACTCTGGAGGCTCTGCACAGTGGTTCGATCTGTAGCTGGGGGAGTCTCGGCGTCGATCTTCTACTGTCATCAGGGCCCCGGCGCTGCCGGGTGTAGTTGATCCCTCAAAGTACGAAACGGATGCCATGACCGTCACTGAGTTTCAGGAACTAGACGAGATCAAGACGCTTGTCGCCCGCGGCGCGCAGACCGGAGTGCTCTCGCACGCCGACATCGCCAGCGCCACCGCCGAGCTCGACCTTGATGATTCGGATCGCGAAGAGCTGAAGACCTGGATCGAAAGCCAGGAGATCGAACTGATCGACGACGATCCGTCGGCGCCGACGACTCAAGTCGAGCGCGCACCGGATAAGCGTGGCCGCCGCCGCGCCAAGGCCGCGATCGACCTGCGTCCGGACATGACGACCGATTCGCTGCAGCTCTTCCTCAAGGACATCGGCAAGGTTCGCCTGCTGACCGCCCAGGAAGAGGTTGACCTGGCGAAGAAGATCGAACGTGGCGACCTTGACGCCAAGCACAAGATGGTCGAGTCGAACCTGCGCCTCGTCGTTTCGATCGCGAAGAACTACCGCAACCAAGGCCTGCCGTTCCTCGACCTGATCCAAGAGGGCACACTCGGGCTCGTCCGCGCGGCCGAGAAGTTCGACTACCGCAAGGGCTTCAAGTTTTCGACCTACGCAACTTGGTGGATCCGTCAGGCGATCGCCCGCGCGCTGGCCGACAAGGCGCGCACAATCCGCATCCCAGTTCACGTCGTCGAGAAGCTCAACAAGATCGGCCGCGCCGAGCGCAAGCTGGTAACCGAGCTTGGCCGCGAACCAACGCCGGAAGAGATCGCTGCAGTAACGGGCATTGACCCAGAAGAGGTTGACCAGATCAAGCGTTCAGCTCAGGCGCCTGTTTCGCTCGAGAAGCCGGTCGGTGACGAGGAAGAGTCCGAGTTCGGTCAGTTCATCGCCGACGAGCGCGCCGAGTCACCTTACGAGCGCGCCGCAGAGGTCCTCACGAAGGAGGCCCTGCGCGAAGCGCTTGAGAACCTTTCTTACCGCGAGCGCCGTGTGCTCGAGCTCCGTTACGGGCTCGGCGGCGAGCACCCACGCACGCTCGACGAAGTTGGCCGAACCTTCAACGTCACGCGCGAGCGGATCCGTCAAATCGAAAACCAGTCGCTGAAGAAGCTGCAGTCGCTAGCCGAAGCACAGAAGCTCCGCGACGTAGCCTGAGCGCGCAAGCCAAACGCCACCGCTGCGGCACTTCACTTGGTAAAGTGGTTGGGTGGCTGTTGATCCCGAATGCCCTGTCTGTAAGACCGCTGACATCGTCTGCGCGAAGTGGACGCTGCTCGTCGTGCGCGAGCTCGATGAAGGTCGCTCACGCTTCTGTGAGCTTGAACGCTCGCTGACGGGTATCAGCCCGCGCACGCTCTCTTTACGCCTGCGCGAACTTGAGCAGGAGGGAATCGTTGAGCGCCAGCAGCTTCCGGAGTTGCCGCCACGCGTTGAGTACGCGCTGACCGACAAGGGTCGCGCGCTACTGCCGATGATTGAGGACATGCGCTGCTTCGGTGAGCGCTGGCTCGAAGGCGAGCCGGCAGTTTCGGCCACTGTCGCCTGACGCAATAAAAGCAGTACTGAGAATCATTATTGATAAGCTCGGGCCGTGTTTGACCCGTTCGCGCTGCCTTTTTTTCAGCGCGGGATTGTTGAGATCCTGCTGCTGGCGTCTGTCGCTGGACTACTCGGCGTTTGGATCGTGCTGCGCGGCCTGGCCTTCTATGCGCACGCCGTTGGCACCGCCGCAGTCCCCGGGCTGATCCTCGCCGACGGGCTTGGCTTCTCGGCAATCGTCGGCGCCTTTGGCGCGGCGCTGGTGATGGCTGCGCTGATCGCGCTGCTGCTACGCCGCCGCTCGGTTGGCGCAGACAGCGCGACGGCGCTCGTGCTCGCCGGTTCGTTGGCACTCGGTGTGATTCTTGCCAGCGACGTCTTCGGCTCTCAGGGCAGCGTTGACCGGTTGCTGTTCGGAAGTCTGCTGGCGATCGGCACGCCGGAGCTGATTCTCGCCGCCGTCGCAGCCCTTGCCGCGGCAGCGGCGACGCTGCTGCTCGGCCCGCGCTGGCTGGCGGCGGGCTTCGCCGATCGGCGCGGCAGCAGTGACGCGCTGCTGATTGCGCTGATCGCGCTGGCCGCAGTTGCTGCGCTGGCTGCTGTTGGCGCGCTGCTGGCGACCGCAATCCTCGTCGTGCCGGCGGCGACGACGAGGCTCTTTGTAGATCGGCTCAAGCCCTGGCAGGTCGCGACGGTGCTGCTGGCGGCGGCAGAGGGGGTGGTGGGGATGGTGATCTCTTACCGCCTTGACGTGCCACCCGGAGCCACGATCGCCGTGCTCGCCGGCGTGGTCTTTGCCCTTGTCGCCGTCGCAGCGGTAATTCGCTCTCGCCGCCCGAGGGTGCTGCCGCTGGCTGCCGCGGCGCTCGGCTCGGCGCTGCTTGCGCTGAGCGGCTGCAGCAATTCCGCGCCGGCCGACCCGCAGAAGCTGGCCGTCTCGGCAACGACGACGCAGGTCGGCGACATCGTCCGCGAGGTCGGCGGCAGCGCCGTGAGCGTGAATCAAATTCTGACACCGAACTCCGAGGCCCACGACTACGAGCCGCGCCCGAGCGACGTTGCCTCGGTGGCCGATTCGAAGCTGCTCTTTTTGAGCGGGCTTGGCCTCGACCACTGGGCGGGAAAGTTGGTCGAACAGTCCGGATCAAGCGCGCGAGTGGTAGACCTTGGCGCGCTCGCGCCAGTCCACCGTTCCGTCGCTGGTGACGCCGCTACGACCGACCCGCACTGGTGGCACGACCTCAGCAATGTTGAGGCGGCAACGAGCGAGGTGGAGCGAGCCTTGATCGCCGCCGATCCGAAAGATCGCGCGCAGATCAGCGCCAACGCCGCGCGCTACCGAGCCCGCGTTCGCCGAACCGACCGTCAGATTCGCGCTTGCCTGAGCACGTTACCGCGGAGCGAGCGGCTGATCGTCACCGACCACGACGCCTTCATCTATTTCACAGAGCGATACGGAATAACTTCGGTCGGCGCTGTCTTTCCGTCAACTTCGACCCAGGGGCAGGCCTCAGCCGGTAACGTCGCGGCGCTTGAGCGGCTGATCGAAGCAAAGAAGGTCAAGGCGATTTTCCCCGAGAGCTCGCTCAACGCGGCGCTCGCGCAGCGGATCGCCAGCGACACCGGCGCCAGCTCTAACTACAAGCTCTACGGCGACACGCTCGGGCCGGTTGGCTCGCCGGCGGGAACGCTGCTTGGCGCTGAAGCAGCGAACGCCGAGGCAATCGCCGCCGGTATCAGCGGGGGGAGAGTCCAATGCCAGGTCCAGTGACAAGCGAGGCGTCTCTCGTTGCGTGCAACCGGCTTGCGGCCCGTTACCCTGGCGCTGATGCGCCCGCAATCAGCAGCATCACCTTCGCCGTCGAGCGCGGCCAACGAGTCGCGCTGCTGGGCCCCAACGGCGGCGGCAAATCGACGCTCTTCCGCGTCCTTACCGATGAGCTAGCGCCGTCGTCCGGAGAACTGGAGGTCGGCGTCGGCCATCCGGCGCTGGTGCCGCAGAGCGAGCGCTCACGGCTCGATTACCCGGTAAGCGCACTCGACGTTGCGCTGATGGGCTCGGTCTCGCGGCTGCCTTGGTGGCGGCGGCCGTCGCGCGCCGACCGCCAGCTGGCGCGCGAGTCGCTGCGCCGCGTCGGTCTTGAGGCTGAGGCCAATACGACCTTCGGCGAGCTCTCCGGCGGGCAGCGCCAGCGCGTGCTGGTGGCGCGGGCGCTAGTTCAGGACTCGCCACTTTTGCTGCTCGATGAGCCGTTCGCCGGTATTGACGCTCCGAGCGCCGAACTGCTGGCTCAGTTGTTCGATCAGCTCGCCGCCGAAGGCCGCGGCCTGCTGATGGCGACGCACGACATCGAGCAGGCGCGCAGCTGGGACCTCGTGCTCTGCTGCAACCGCGTGCAGATCGCCTTCGGTGACCCCTCGCAGGTGCTTACGCGCGAAGTGATCGAGCGGACTTACGGTGCCTCGCTGATCCCACTGCCTGGCGACGGGCCGCTCGCGATCACGCCGCCTCACCACCACGATCACGCAGGGGAGGACAGATGATCGAGTGGCTGCTGGAGCCACTGCGCGAGCCGGTTGTTCTGCGCAGCCTGCTTGAACTGGCGCTGCTCGGCCTGATCGCCGGCACGCTCGGCTGCTGGATCGTGCTTGCGGGCCGCGCTTACAGCGCTGAGTCGCTCGCCCACTCGATGCTGCCGGGGCTCGTCGGTGCCGCTCTGCTGGGGCTACCGCTGGTTCTTGGCGGAGCGATCGGGCTTGCTGTTGGCGCCAGTCTGATCGCGCTCGTCAGTCGCATAAAAGTGCTCGGCAGCGAGGTCGCAGTATCGGTAGTGATCACATCGTTATTCGGCGCCGGCGTGCTGCTCGGTCTTGCGCCCGCCACCCCGGCGGGGCTGAACGGGCTTCTCTTTGGTGACCTGCTGGCGGTTGGCTTCGGCGACATCGCTTTGGCCGCGGCCTACGCGGGAATCGTCCTCACCGTGCTCTTCGTGCTCCACGAAGGACTGTTGGTAACCGGGTTCGACCGGATCAACGCTCGCGCGATTGGCCGCTCGCCGGCGCCGCTTGATTTGGTTCTTGCTCTGTTGCTTGCGGGCGCCACGCTCGTCGCGGTGCAGGCGCTCGGCAACCTGCTGGTCGTCGCGATGCTGATCGGTCCGGCGGCCAGCGCGCGGCTGCTGACGGAGCGGATTGGGCCAATGATGCTTGCCGCCGTGGCAATAGCTTGGGCTGCCGCGTTGGCAGGTCTCTACGCCTCCTACCACGCCGATCTGGCGGCCGGGGCGGCAGTCACCTGCGCGCTCGTCGTCGCCTTCGCCGCCGCGCTACTGATTCGTTCACTGCGCGAGCTGGTTACTAGCGGCAGTCGGCGCAGAGGCCGTGGAGCACAATCTCGTGGCCTTCGACTGCGAAGTCGACGCGCTTAGAGATCGAGTGGACGGCGCGCTCCAGCGGCGCGTCATCGAATGCGATCACGGCGCCGCAGTTGTCGCAGACGAGGTGATGGTGATGGTGGTCGGGGCGAACCGGTTCGTAGCGCGCCTGCCCTTGGCCGAGTTCGACCTTGGCTACGACGCCCAGCTCATCTAGCTCCTCAAGGATCCGGTAGATGCTGGCGCGGCCAACGGCGCGCTCGCGCGCCGCAAGGAGATCTTCGATCTCGTAGGCGCTCAGCGCGCAGCTCTGCTCATCGAGCAGTGAAACAACTGCAGCGCGTGCGCCGCCGCGACGGAACCCAGCTTCAGCTAGGCGCTCGTTCGTCGCTGCCGCCCACTGCGACTCTTTCTTCTTCGTCTTCGCCATCGCCCAAGAGGCTAGCGATGAGACTGATTCTCAGGCTAGTTCGACGCCGCCGTGATCATCACAGTGATCCTCGTGCGGATGGTGGAGGCGGCCCTCGACTAGATAATCGGTGTGCTCGCCGTGCGGCACTGCTTCGTGGCCGCAGTCAGCTCCGTGGACGTGCTCTCCGCAATCATGCTGACGGTTGCAGTCGTCGGGGAGTTCTTCATCAACCGGTAGTGCGTGTTCATCGACGTGGTCGCCGTGCGGCTGGTGCAGGTGGCCGTCATGGATGAAGTCAATGTGGCCGTCGTGGACGATCGCCGTGTGGCCGCAGCCCGGGCCGTGGACGTGATCGTGATCCTCATGCGTATGTCCGGTTGAAGCCATAGAAGAAATCTACCGCGCGGCGATTACGGCAGGATCGGCGACCGATTTGGCGAACGGAGGCCTATGGGCCTTCGCCAACTTCGCTCCGCGCTGCACGCGTTCACGCAGGAAGCCGCGTGGCAGCTGGCCAGCGACGCGCAGGGCGGCCACGAGCTGCCGTTCGAAGTTGTCGAGGAGGGGCGCCGCGACTCGCCGCTCTACTGCTACCGCCCGCTGACTGCCGAGTTCATCAACGAGCGCAGCAGCGTTCTGGCACGCCTTCCCACCTTTCTGCCTGCCGCCCACGCGTTGATCGCGATCGGCAGCCTCGCCGACTACCTCGATTCGCAAGGCGTGCGCCCGCCCGGCCCTGGCCGTCAGAGTGCCGATGCCGCGCTGCACTGCTTCCTCGCACGGGTCTTTGTCGATTCCAACGACTTTGTCTTCGATGAGCGCTGCTTCGACAACGCCTACCTCGAGCTTGAACGCTGCGTCGCCGAGGAGCGGGCTGAACACACCGTTGTTGCCGTTCTGCTCGGAGTTGAGCTGGGCTCGGAAGAGGTAAGTCTTGGTGATGGTTTGACGCTGGCGCGAGGAGAACGCTTCGATGATGCGCCCGACGAGGCCCGCTGGTCACGACTCGACGGGAGCCCGCAGACACTCGTAATCGTGCGTCGCTCACCGGTTCCCGGCGACGTCGGCCCACTGCAGGCGTCGCGCAAGTCGCTGCGAAAGCTGGCCGCCGGGCTCAGGCTCTACCACCCCGATCCAGTTGCAATCGCGCCGCTTGGATGGTCGCGCATCGGCGCCGGGCCGTGGCAGGCGGTTGCGCTCAGCGCCGACTCAGGCGAGATCGAGCCGCTGGTTCTGATCGAGCCGGCGCAGGAGGACGAGCTGCGCGCATTCCTAAGCCTTGTAGGCCGCCGCGAGCCGAAGTCGGGCGAGCTGGCCTGGGCGCTGCGCCGTTATGAGATGGCGCACCAGCGCGTTCTTGCCGCCGAAGCGCTGACCGACCTGCTGCTCGTTGCCCGCGCGCTGCTCGAGCCGGAAGGCCCAGCCAGTGGCAGGATGCCTGGCCGCCTTGCCGCGCTCTGCGCCGAGCGCGAACGTCGCGCCGCAATGACCGAGCGAATCGCCCATGCTGCCGCGCTGGAGCCAGCACTGATCGCCGGCGTTGATAACGAAATACAGCTGCAGCCGTATGTAAGCGAACTGGACGGCCATCTCCGGGCACTCCTGCGCGACGCCTGCTGCGGCCACCTCAGCGGTGACCTTGTCGGACTGGCTGACTCGATTCTGCTCGAGGACGTTGAATCTGAAACAGGCCCTGATGATCAGAGCGAAGCGAGCCGTAAGGCGCTGGCCGATCAAGAGACCGATCAGTTCGAATCTCTGCGCCCGCCGTTTTAGTGATCGCTGAAAAGTTCGTTGTGGATCGCGATTAGCCCAGCGACATCGTGCACGTCGCCAGCTAGCTCAGGCACGATCACAGGCTCCAGCTCGCCTGTCTCTTCTTTTAGCCGCATGATTGTTGCTGCGTCGCGCTCCGCTAGCGCGAGTGCGTCGGTGTAGCTGCGCAGAAGCTTTGCCGCTAGCGGCTCATCAAACTGATCGCCTAACTGGCTCGCTACTGCCGCCAGCGTAGGTGCGGGCTCGCCGGCAGTGCCGATGCTGTGGACACGGTTGATGATCAGTGCGCCAAAGTTCATCTGCGCGCTTTTGAGCTTTCCAGCGAAGAAGATCGCCTCCTCGGCCGAGTCGCGCTGCGGCGAGGTGATTACGACAAACGTGGTTCCAGGGTCGGCCAACAGCGCACGCACGGCCTCGGCTCGTTCGCGGAAGCCATCGATCAGCCCACCAAGGGCTTGGAAGAAGACTGAAAGGTCCTCCAGTAGCTCGGCGCCGGTGATGCGCTTCAGTACGCCGAGGATCGCGCCGGTGCCGACGCCGAGTGCGCGCGCTGCAAATCCTGTTGGGGCCAGCAGCAGCTTCAGCGCCCGGCCGTCGAAGAAGCCGGTCAGGCGGTCCGGCGCGTCGAGGAAGTCCAGGGCATTGCGCGAAGGCGGCGTGTCGAGCACGATCGCATCGAAGCGGCCTGAGCGATCTAGCTCATAGAGCTTCGCGATCGCCGTGAACTCCTGCGAACCGGCGACAGCGCCGGAGAGCTGCTCGTAAATTCGGTTACCGAGTATCTGGTCGCGCGTCTGCGCGTCCGGCGAGAGCGTCTCGATCAGCTCATCGAATGTTCTTTGCGAATCGAGCGTCATCGCCCACAGCTCACCCTCGATCTTCAGCCCGGCGGCAGCAAACCGTTTGCCGTCCACCAGCTCAGGCTGGTTCGTCAGCTGCTCTAAGCCAAGCGCGTCGGCAAGGCGCCGCGCAGGGTCGATCGTCACAACCGCGACGCGTTTTCCCTCAGCGGCCAGGCCCGCCGCGATCGCCGCTGCCGTCGTCGTCTTGCCAACGCCGCCAGAACCGGCGCAGATCACTACCGAACGCTCATGAAGGCTGCTGTCGAGGGATCCGCTCATCGCAGAGCAGAGCCTAGAAGCTGGCGCTTTTGTTGCCTTTACGCGATTGGGTGGCTTTCGGGGAGGAATAGCGCCAGCCAATGCGAATACAGCGCGAGTACAGGTCCAACAGACGACCGGAGCATTCGCGTGGATATGAAAAAACCAAAAGTCATCGCATTCGCAAACCAGAAGGGTGGAGTCGCCAAAACGACGACGACACTCAACCTGGCAGTTGCGCTGGCCGAATCGGGCCATCGTGTGCTCTGCATCGACATGGATCCTCAGGGCAACCTGACGATGTCGCAGGGGATTGACCCTGACACGCTCGACAACTCGATTTACGACGTGCTCGTTCACGACAAGCCGATCCGCGAAGTAATCGTTACGCGTGAAATTGATCTGGCCCCTGCTTCGATCGACCTAGCCGGCGCCGAGATCGCGATGTCAACGAAGATCGGCCGCGAGCGCTCGCTGCAGAAGTCGCTGATGGAAGTCTCAGACGACTACGACTTCGTCTGCATTGACACCCCGCCGAGCCTTGGGCTTCTAACGATCAATGCGCTTACCGCGGCTAACAAGGTGATCGTCCCGGTGCAGTGCGAATATCTCTCAATGCGAGGGCTGATCCAGCTCCAGAACACGCTTCAGATGATTCGCGAGAACCTCAACCCGGAGATCGAGATCGAAGGCATCCTGCCGACGCTGATGGATACCCGCACGGTTCACGCCAAGGAAGCGATCGAGATTCTCGAAGAGAACTTCGGTGACCGCGTCTTCGCGTCGCGGATCAAGAAGACGATTCGCTTTGCCGAGGCACCCGTACAAGGGATGTCGGTGCTCAAGTACGAGCCGAACGGCAGCGCCGCAGATTCCTACCGCGCCCTCGCCAAGGAGGTTCTGTCACATGGCTAAAGACAAGAAGAGCCGCGCAAGCATGCGTGAAGGCCCGCTTTCAGAGCTGTTCCGCCGCACAGAGAAGGGCAAGCCCGACGGCGAGCCCGCTGAGCCGACCAAGGCTGCCGGCCCCGACGAGGCTCAGACCGAAGCTGGCCGCGAGCCGGAGACGCGCGTAACGCCGACGCCGCAGGAGCGGCTGCGCAGCGCCTTTAGCTCAGAGATTCCAGACGACATTCTCGATGCTCCGGTAATCGAGCCGCCGCTGATGCCACCGGCCCCAGATCCGGTCGGCAACCGTTCGCCGAAGGCCAAGAAGGGCGGCCCGGTATTGCGCGTAGTCGGCGTCGGTGGAGCCGGCGTCAACGCGGTCGACAGGATGATCGAAGCCGGTATCGCTGGCGTCGAGTTCATCGCCGTCAACACCGACGTTCAATCAATTCAGCAGACTCAGGCCGATGTAACCGTTCACATCGGCGAGGCTTTGACTCGTGGGCTCGGCGCAGGCGCCGATCCGGAGCTAGGCCGAGCTGCTGCGATGGAGGACTACGACCGCATCAAGCACCTGCTGAAGGGTTCCGACATGGTCTTCGTCGCCGCCGGAGCCGGTGGCGGCACAGGCACCGGTGCGGCCCCGATTGTCGCTCGCATCGCGAGGGAGGTCGGCGCACTGACGGTCGGCATCATCACGCGTCCGTTCGGCTTTGAGGGAACCCGCCGCTCCTCGACCGCGTCTCTCGGTATCGACGCGATGCGTGAAGAGGTCGACACGCTGATCGTCGTCCCCAACAACCGGCTGCTCGAAGTTCTCGATCAGCGCACCTCGATGGTCGAAGCCTTCCGCATCGCCGACGACGTTCTGCGCCAAGGCGTTCAGGGAATCTCCGACCTCGTCACGTTGCCGGGGATCATCAACCTCGACTTCGCCGACGTCCGCACGATCATGTCTGATGCCGGGCCGGCGCTGCTTGGAATCGGAATGGGTACGGGCGAATCCCGTGCGCTCGACGCCGCTGCTCAGGCAGTTGCATCGCCGCTGCTGGAGACCGACATCAATGGCGCGCGCTCGATCCTGCTCTCGATCACCGGCGGGAGTGACCTCTCGCTATGGGAGATCAACGAGGCCGCCAAGGCGGTTGCTGAGGCAGCTCACCCTGATGCGACGATCATCTTCGGCGCGATGGTTGACGACGCGCTCGATGACCAAGTTTGGGTGACCGTTGTTGCCACTCGCTACGGCGAATCTGCAACGCGCGCAAGGCGCCAGCGGGTTGAAGAGCCAGCCGGTGAACCGCGCGTTGAACGCGGCCGCGGTGGCCGCTCGGGCAAGAACACCGTTCGCACAGGTACCGGCGTTGACACGCTCGATGTGCCTGAGTTCATGCCTGGCGGATAGCTCTTTGAAAGCGGGCTGGCCCCGCCGCTGATGCTGCAGTCACTACTTTACGTTCGATGAGCGGCGCTACGGGAATGGTCGCCGCAGGCCATCAGAAGACTGCCGAAGTTGGCGCTGAGGTTCTGCGCGCAGGCGGCAACGCCGTCGATGCGGCGATCGCGGCGGTCCTCGCCTCGTGGATTTGTGAGCCCCATCACACCGGCCCTGGCGCTGGCGGCTACATGCTCGTTGCCGGAGCCGGCGAGGAGCCGACGCTGCTCGATTTCTTCGTCGCAGCGCCGGCGCACGGCGACGACGCTGATCACGCGCCGCTACTCCCAGTTGAGATCTCGTTTGGCGATGCCGAGCAGACGTTCTTCTGCGGCGCGGCGTCGTGTGGCGTTCCCGGCAGTCCTGCCGGGATAGCCGCCGCGGCTGAACGTTGGGCAACTCTGCCGCTCAGCGATCTCGCCGCCCCGGCGGCTCGGCTTGCGCGCGAAGGAGTGCCGTTGAACCCCTCGCAGGCTTACGTCTTCGGGATTCTCGAAGGAATTCTCCGTTCCACACCGGGTGCGATGTCTGCGTTCACGCGCGACGGGCGGCCGCTGGCGCTCGGCGAATCGTTCTCAAGTCCGCAGTTGGCAGAGACAATCGAGCGGTTCGGAGCCGATGGGGCGGCGCCGTTTTACAGCGGCGACATCGCCGAAGCGATCGTCGCGGAGATGCAGCAGCTCGGCGGCCTGATCGACATGGCCGACCTCGCTGGCTATGAGGTGATCGCGCGCGAGCCGGTTACCGCCGCCTATCGCGACCGCAGCATCCTCACTAACCCGCCGCCGTCGGCCGGTGGTGTGCTGCTGGCACTGGCTTTCTCGAGGCTGCAGCAGATCTGCCCCGAAGGAATTCCGACGAGCGCGCAGCTGCTGGAGGTCATTGACGAAGCTCAAGCGCTGCGCACGCCGGAGTTCACGGCAGAGCTGATTGATCCTGATTTCCTGCGCCGCTTTCTCGCCGCAAACCTAGGCTCAACGACCCACATCAGCGTGATCGACAACGATGGTCGCGCCTGCTCTGTGACGTGCTCGAACGGCGAAGGATCGGGCGTTGTAATCCCAGGAACAGGAATTCACATCAACAACATGATGGGCGAGGAGGATCTAAACCCACTCGGCTTCTTCCGCGCCGCTCCAGGGCAGCGGCTGCCTTCGATGATGGCGCCGACGGTCGTGCTCGCCGCCGATGGGACGGCCGAACTAGCGATCGGCAGCGCTGGCTCCAACCGAATTCGCTCGGCAATCCTCCAAGTGATCGTCAACCTGATCGATCGCGGCGCGGAGGTTCAGGCCGCCGTCAACGCGCCGCGCCTCCACAGCGAAGGAGGCACGCTCTTCGCTGAGCCGGGAGTAGATCTAGACGGCGTTGATCTAGGTCAGCGGGAGCTAGTGCAGTTTGGCGCCGAGAATCTCTTCTTTGGTGGGACGCAGGCAGTCGCTCGCGGCCTTCAAAGCGGCCGCTGCGAGGGCGGCGGCGATCCGAGGCGCGGCGGCGCGGCGGTCGGGCTGTGAAGCGGCCATTGATCACGCTGGTTCTGGTCGCTCTGACTGCAGCGCTGCTCGTTGGCTGCGGTGGCCCGTCGGCCGATCTCTATGTGCTTCAGCGGAGCGGCTCGA
>Ga0194052_1000866_pt1 | contig 18491 bp, 8 predicted proteins | sample SepL226m_MetaG_FD_160117 | JGI IMG/M metagenome (GOLD analysis project Ga0194052, IMG submission 160117) | Anoxic zone freshwater microbial communities from boreal shield lake in IISD Experimental Lakes Area, Ontario, Canada - Sep2016-L227-6m | ecosystem: Environmental > Aquatic > Freshwater >...
AAGTGTTTCTGTTCGGTTGCGGCATTGGCGCGATGGGCTGGCTGCAAGTCCCGCTCGCGCAGCCAGGCGAACAGGACGGGGGTGACGATCATGATGTGGACAAAGCTGCTGAGCATGCCGCCGATTACCGGGGTGGCCAGGGGGCGCATCACCTCGGAGCCGGTGCTGGTGCTCCACATGATCGGCAGCAACCCGGCGACGGTGGTGGCCACGGTCATCACTTTGGGTCGGAGCCGCAGCCGGGCGCCATCCTTGACGGCCTGGATTAAATCGGCGTGGTTGAATTTTGCGCCGCGCTCGGCGCGCCGCTTTTGGAGCGCTTCATCGAGATACACCACCATGACGATTGCTGTCTGGATGGCGGTGCCAAAGAGAGCGATGTAGCCGACCCAGACTGCGACGCTGAAGTTGTAGCCCAGCAGGTATTGAAGGAAGACGCCGCCGGTGAGGGCAAAGGGCACCGCCAGGATGACATGGGCCGCTTCTTTGGCGGAGCGATACACGATGAAGAGCAGAACGAAGATGATGCCCAGCACGGTCGGGACGATGATCTGGAGCGAATGCTGGGCACGGAGCTGGTTCTCGTACTGGCCGGCCCATTCGAGGGTGGTGCCCTGGTCGAGCTTGATTTCATGGGCGATGCGTTCGCGGGCCTCTTTGACGAAGCCGCCGAGGTCACGGCCCTGCACGTTGGCCTGCACAAACACGCGCAGCCGGCCGTTCTCGCTGTCAATTTCGCTGGGGCCGAGCACGCGCGAGACGCGGGCGATCTGGCCGAGCGGGATGACCTGGCCGGAGGGGGCAAAGACCAGCGTATCGCGCAGACGCTCGATATCATCACGGTCATCGCGCTGGAAGCGGACCTGGATAGGGAACCGCTGCCGCCCTTCGATGGTGGTGGTGACGTTCTTGCCGCCGAGGCCGGTCTCGACGACATCGAGGACGGCTTTGGCGCGCAAGCCGTAGCGGGCCATTGCGACTCGATCCAGCTCGATGTTGAGGTAGGGTTTGCCCTGCGAACGGGATGTGGCGACGCCGGCGGCGCCCGGGACTTTGCGGATGACCTTCTCGACCTCGAAGGCTTTGTTCTGTAAGGCATCAAGGTTGTCGCCGAGAATCTTGACTGCCACCTGGGCCCGGACGCCGGTGCTGAGCATGAGCAGGCGGCCTTCAATGGGATGCAGAAAGCCCGGGACGTAGCCGGGCGCCTGGCTGAGTTTCTCGGTGAGTTCAGCGATCAATTTGTCCTGCGTCATGCCCGGGCGCCACTCGGACTCGGGCTTCAGCTCGATGGTGGTCTCGATCATCTCGACTGGCGCCGGGTCGGTGGCGGTTTCCGAGCGGCCGAGTTTGCCGGCGGCGGACTGGACTTCGGGCACCTGCTGCATGACTTGGTCCTGCCAGGCAATGAGCCGCTTGATTTCGGTGAGCGACGTGCTCGGGAGCAGCACCGGCATGAACAGCAGGCTGCCCTCGTTGAGCGTGGGCATGAACTCGCTGCCCATTCCCCGGGCGATTTTTGCCGCCCCTGGGCAATGCCACGACGCCAGCAAGGGCGCGACGGGCCGCGGCAGGCCAAAGGCCAGGATGATCGCGATGCCCAGCAAACCGGCCGCCGCGCCCAGGACGACGCGGCGGCGGGCCAAGGCCCAATCCAGGGCTGGCGTATAAAGCCGCAGGAGCCGTTTCATGAGCCAGTTCTCATCCTCGGGCCGGAACGGGCCGCGCACCAGGAAAGTGCAGAGCGCCGGCACGAGGGTGACGGCCAGCAGCGTGGCGCCGATCATGGCGAAGGTCTTCGTGAACGCGAGCGGACGGAAGAGCTTGCCTTCCTGGCCCACCAGGGTGAACACCGGCAGGAAGGCGAGAATGATGATCAGCATCGCGAAGAAAATGGGGCGGCCCACCTGCTGGGCCGCTTCGAGGGTGACCTGCCAGGTTTCCGATTTCGTGAGGCGCCCGCCGCCCTGGCGCTTCTCGCGCCGTTCGCAGTGACGGATCACGTTTTCGGTCATGACGATGCCGGCGTCCACCAGGACGCCGATGGCGATGGCGATGCCGCTCAGGGACATGATGTTCGATGTGATGCCGAACTGGCGCATCAGGATGAACGAAATGAGGATTGAGATCGGCAGCGGCAGGGTAACAATGAGGATGCTGCGGAAGTGCCAGAGGAAGACGATGTGGGCGAGGGCTACGAGGAGGATTTCCTCGAGCAGCGCTCTCTTGAGCGTGCCGAGGGTGCGCTCGATGAGCGTGCTGCGGTCGTAGAACGGCTTGATCGTGACGCCCGTGGGCAGGCTGGGTGTGATCAGGGCGATTTTCTCTTTCACGTCCCGGATTACGGACAGGCTGTTCTCGCCGGTGCGCATCACGACGACGCCGCCGACCACTTCCTGGCCATTGACATCCAGCGCCCCGCGCCGGAAATCGCCGCCGAGCTGGATGGCCGCGACGTCGCGCAGATAGACCGGCGTGCCGCCGCGCTGCTTGAGGACGATGTTCTCGAGATCGGTGGTGGATTCGATGAGGCCGATACCGCGCACGACGAATTCCATCCCGCTTTCCTCGATCACCTTGCCGCCGACGTTGAGGTTACTCTGTTGGACGGCCTCGAGGACATCATCGAGCGAGATTTGGAGGGTTCTCATGCGCGTGGGCGAGACCTCGATCTGGTACTGGCGGACGAAGCCGCCTATGCTGCCGACCTCGGCGACTCCGGACACGGCGTTGAGTTGGTAACGGACGAACCAGTCCTGAAGCGAGCGCAATTGCGAAAGGTCGTAACCGCCTTTGGGCGCGATGGCCGGGTCCACCGCCAGGTAGTATTGATAAACCCAGCCCAGCCCCGTGGCGTCCGGCCCGAGTTTTGGCACCACGCCGGATGGCAACAGGTCGCCGAGGTAATTGAGCCGCTCGAGCACGCGGGTTCGGGCGAAGTAGTTGTCAACGTCATCCTGAAAAATGATCGTGATGAAGGTGAAACCGAACATGGACTGGGCGCGAACGGCCTTGACGCCGGCCAGGCCCTGCAAGTTGACCGAGAGCGGATAGGTCACTTGATCCTCGATTTCCTGCGGGCTGCGGCCGGGCCAGTCGGCAAAGACGATCACCTGGTTCTCACTGAGATCGGGAATCGCGTCCACCGGCGTGTGGTACAGGGAACGGATACCCCAGCCAATGACGAGCAAAACGCCGCAGATGACCAGGAATCGGTTGCGCAGGGACCATTCAATGAGGCGGTTGATCATCGTCAGTGGTTTCCTCAGTCGAGTCTGTCGGAGCCGATGGCCGGACGTCCACGCAAGCCGGCATCAAGTGCGCGGCCATGCGTGACGCGGGTCATGGGAATCAGGGTTTAACCTCCTCGCCGCACGCCGGCGCCTTGGGGCCCTGGAACGGGTTGTGGGGGGGGGCTTTGGCCTGCATCCAGGGACCCAGGCTGGGTGTCGTCGGGCAGTGATAGATTTTCAGGCCCGTGAAGGGCTCGCCCTCTTTCTTCAGGGCCTTTGCCAGGTCCACCGTCGCCATGCTGAACGGGAGAAACAGATTGCGCGCCTCGGTCAGGTCTTTCGTGGTCCGCCACTGCCCCGCGCTGGAGAGGGGCAGTCCTGCGCTGATCGCGCTCTGGACCAAACTATTCAAGGGCTGGTTGGTGCCAAATTCCTGGCGCAGCAGAGTGAACACCGTGGGGAGGGCGGTGATGTGCTCGTAGTAGCGCGGAAGGTCATCGCCGGCCAACGCCTGGCCGATGCCGTCGGCCACGTCCACGAAGATGGCCAGGGCCTGCTGCCGTCTGGCGGCGCGCTGAACCTCGGGTGTCACCGCGACCGCGGCGCCGGCCGGAGCCTGGTCCCCATTCCCTGCCGCCGCGGCGTCCATCTCCAGGCCTTTGAGAATGGAAGCGCGCCGAACCATTTGCCGCTCGGCCCCCGGGGACATGAGATCACCCATAGCCCGGCTGTGGTCGATGCTGGGGTGCGGCGCAAGCTCTACCGGGGAATGAAGATTGGTCCCCATCCCCGCCGCTGGAGGTTGCGGGGTTGTCGCCTCGATCGGCGGGTTCTCGGTCATGGCCGCGGCGGAATTGAAATGGGGCTGAGTTGGAGCGGGTGGGGAAGCGCCGACTGGGGGCCGGACTTCACTTCCGCACTTCAACATTTCCGCTCCGTAGTAGGGATTTCGCAGGGGGCCTTGCTCCTGGAACCAGAGGCCTGGTTTGGGGGCCATGGGACAGTGATAAACCTTGAGGGAACTGAAGGCATCGTCTTTCGCCCGCACAAGTTGCACTAACTCGACCAGGTTGGTGCTGAACGGCAGGAAGGTCCGCCGGGCTGCAGCCAGGTCCGACGACGCCGGCCAAGCCGCGAACTCTTGGATGCGTTTGAGAAGCGCGTGCCAGGGATGGTCGTCGCCCATCTCCTTGACCAGAGCCGAAACGGCCCCGGGCAGCGAGCCGGTGTGCGTCTTCAGTTGGTCGAGGCTGTCTGCGGCCAGGGACTGGCTGATGCCGTCCGCCACCGTCAGAAACCCGCTCAGGGCGCGGTGTTGGGATGGGTTCAAGGTCTCGCTGGGAGCGGCCATTGTGTGGGGGTGGTCTGTGGCGGCCGCCTGACTCGCCGGCTCTTCGCCCGGCTCCAAAACGGCCACTTTCCCACCGTCCGTGTCGTTTTCGTTGCTCCCTTGGTTGAACTGGGCCTGGGCATCTATGAGCACATTTCCCGAGGTGACCACGCGATCACCTTCCTCGAGCCCGCGCAGAACTTCCCACAGGGCATCGCCCTGGCGACCGAGCGTGACCCGACGCCGCTCGTAAGCACCCTCGCCTTTGCAGACATAGGCATAAGCGGCTCCGCCCGGGAAAAGAATTGCCGAGCGCGGGACCGCCAGGACATTGCTGACTCCGGAGCGCACCCGTCCCTCGGCATAGAAGCCAAAGCGCAGAAGTCGTTGGGGGCCGCCGTTGGTGGTCACGACCGGATTCTGGATATTGGCGCGCACTTTGACGGTGCGGGTGATGTCGTTGAGCGTCGGGTCAATAAACGAGATGACCGCCGGGAAACGCCGGCCGGGAACGGCCGCCGTCGTTACATCAATAGTTTGCCCGAGTTCCAACCACGGCAACTGCTGTTCATAAGCGTCGAAGCGGAACCAGAGCACCGACGCATCCACGATGGTAAGGAGTTTCTCGCCTTCCACGACGTATTGGCCCGGATAGACGTTACGCTCGATGACGACGCCCGACTGGGGCGCCACGAGGTCGCCGAGATACGGGTTGGATTCGGCGGAGGCCTGCAACAGCCCTTTGCCGACGCTGGACTGGTCGCCTCCGACGCTGCGGAGAAACGCGCGCCGTTGGACCAGCTCGGGGCTGAACAAGGTGATCAGGCTTTGACCTTTCTGGACTTCCACGCCGGGGAACTCGACGGCGGAGGTCTGGATGCGGCCCGGGCTGGGGGCCGAGACGATGGTCTTGCGCGCCTCGTTTGGATCGAGGGTTCCGGCCACGCGCAAGACGCGGGAGAGCGGCTGGCGTCTGGCTTCCTCGGTCTGCACGTTCAGCACCGTGACACTGTTGGACCGAAGCACAACCAGGCCGTCCCGCGAAGCAAACCCCGACTCGCCTTCCAGGATCGCGGTGAGGTCCATCTCGCAGACCGTGCATTTGCCGGGCTGGTCCGACTTGATCCAGGGATGCATCGAGTCCTGATAGTAGAGAACCTTCCGGGCATGAGCTGGAGAATGCCCCGTTGCAGCCATCCGCCACAGGGCATACGCGCCTATGACGCAGATTGCCACGGCGCACACGAACAGTATCCGTCTCGGCAGAGTCTTCATTTAATGTCCCACGGGGTCGCCGTCGTAGTGCGTCTTGGTTCGGAAGACGCACTGCGATGGTGCGGCTCCATTATAAACCACAGTCGGCAGTCGCACGCCATAATATTATGCACAACCGTGTCAAGGGGCGCATCTCAGCGCCGACTGCCGTCGGCGACTATGCCGGAGAGCGGGGGCGGCGGCGAACCTTGAACATCGAACCTTGAACCTTGAACATCGAACCTTGAACATCGAACCTTGAACATCGAACCTTGAACATCGAACCTTGAACATCGAACCTTGAACCTTGAACATCGAACCTTGAACATCGAACCTTGAACCTTGAACATCGAACCTTGAACCTTGAACATCGAACCTTGAACCTTGAACATCGAACCTTGAACATCGAACCCTGAACATCGAACCCTGAACATCGAACCCTGAACCTCGAACCCTGAACATCGAACCCTGAACATCGAACCCTGAACATCGAACCCTGAACATCGAACCCTGAACATCGAACCTCGAACATTGAAGAGCGTGGCGATGACTTCCATCTTCCGTCTTCTGTCCTCCGTCTTCTGTCCTCCGTCCTCCGTCTTCCGTCTTCCATCCAAGGACTCGCGAATGAGAACCCGCAACTTAGCATTTGGAACTTGTGGAGCGGCGGTGTAATCTGGCTGCCATGAATCAGATTATTTCTCGTCGTTCGGCTCTTCGCACGCTCAGTGGTGGCACCGTGGCGCTCGCGGCGGCGGCGAGTTTCTCTCCGCGCCTGGAGGCTGCGGACGATGCCGGCCGGCCGAAGCTCAAAGGCAACATTCATCACTCTGTTTCCGCATGGTGCTACGGCAGCATGTACAGTCCGGACAAAGACAAGCCGGCGAAGATGAGTTTTGAAGACTTCTGCCGCGAGTGCTATCAGATGGGTCTCGAATCGGTGGAACTGCTTGGGGCCTCCGAATGGCCGACGGTCAAGAAGATTGGTCTGACCTGCGCGATGTGCAATGGGCCGGACAACATCCCCTACGGCTGGAACCGGGTGGGGCACCACGACGACCTGCTCTCCAAGTTCGAGAAGGCGATTCCGCAGGTGGCCGAGAACGGCTTTTCGAACATCATCACTTTCTCCGGCAACCGCAAAGGAATGAGCAATGAGGAGGGCTTGGAGAATTGCGTAAAAGGGCTGAAGCGGCTGGTCCCGATCGCCGAGAAGCACAAGGTCACCGTCTGCATGGAATTGCTCAACAGCAAGCGCGACCATAAGGATTACATGTGTGACCTCACCGCGTGGGGTGTGGAAGTCTGCAAACGGGTCGGTTCGGAGCGGCTCAAGCTGCTCTATGACATTTACCACATGCAAATCATGGAAGGAGATATCATCGACACGATCCGCGAGAATCATCAATACATCGGCCATTATCACACCGGCGGCGTCCCCGGCCGCAACGAGATCGATAACACGCAGGAGGTTTACTATCCGTCGGTTATGAGGGCGATTGTGGCGACCGGTTACAAAGGTTTTGTAGGGCAGGAGTTTATGCCGAAGCGGGCGGATGCGCTTGCGTCGCTGAAGGAGTGCGTGCTGATTTGCGACGTATAGGTTTCGTGCAAAACGGGTCTTGAGGGGCCGGGCGCGGTAAGGCTCGCACTATCGCTGGGCACCCTCGTGCTGAGAAAATGGCCCCACTGCGGAAGAGCAATTGAATGAGGTCGCCCGGCATTTCTTCGGCGCCAATGGCGGAACCACCGGACAACCCATAGCGAACCCAAAGGGAACGAGGTTTCATTACCAATTTGTAATCCTGCCGTAAGCCCGGTGAAAGCCCGTCCTGTTAGGTTGTGCGCATGACAGGACCGCGCAGGCTTGACCATCGGAATGGTCAGGAACGCGGTCAGAGACGGAAGCAACTGACAGAGATACAAACAGCAAGAGTAAGTAATATGAAACTCAAGCCCTTTATTGGCAGTTTTGGATTGGTCCTGGCCCTGGCGTGTGGCGCGTTGGCGACGCGCCTGCACGGAACCACTGCGCCCGAAAGCGACGAAGCCAGCATCGCCAAGGTGACCGCGCGCCTGCTGGAAAACTCCGGTTACGCGGGCCACCGCGCTCATGAGGAGGTTGCGGGAAAATTCCTGGATCGCTATCTCGACATGCTCGATCCCGGCCGCCTCTATTTTCTCGAGTCAGACCTGGACGAGTTTGCTCCTTATCGCGCGAGCCTGGAAGACCTGACCATCAAGAGCGGCGATACCCGGCCCGCCCACCTGATTTTCGAGCGGTTCCAGCAACGGCTCGAGCAACGGGTCGCCTATATGCAGAACCTCTTGAAGACCGAATCGTTCGATTTCACGAGTAATGACACCTGTCGGTGGGATCGGGAAAAGGCGCCACGGCCCCGCGACCTTGCCGAGGCCAGGCAACTCTGGCGTCAGCATCTGCGCTTTGATTATCTGCAAGAGAAGTTGAGCGACAAAAAGCCCGAGGAAATCGTCAAGACGCTCGCGCGTCGTTACGAGCGTTCCCTGCGCGCGCTCAAACAGTGGCCCGCCGACCAGGTGCTCGAAGTCTATCTGACCGCCCTGACGCACGCTTACGACCCACATTCGGATTACATGGGCCGGCGGCAGATGGAGGATTTCTCCATCGCCATGAGCCTGTCCCTCGTCGGTGTTGGGGCCACCCTCCAGCCGGAGGACGGCTACTGCAAGATTCGCGAGCTGGTGCCGGGCGGGCCGGCGGCGCGCAGCAAGCTCATCAAGCCCGGGGACCGCATTGTGGCCGTGGCGCAAGAGGGCAAGGAGCCGGTGGATGTGGTCGATATGCCGCTGCCCGAAGCGGTCGGGCTCATCCGCGGGGCAAAGGGAACGAAGGTCCAGCTAACGATCATCCCGGCCGATGCCAACGATTCTTCGGTCCGAAAAACCATCACACTGGTGCGCGACGATATCAAACTCGAAGATCAGGAAGCAAAGGCGCGCATCGTTGACCTGGGCGGCGAGAACGGCCGTGGCGTGCGGTTCGGCGTGATCGATCTGCCTTCGTTCTATGCCGGGTCCGAGACCTCAAAGGGTCAGAGCCGCAAGAGCGCCACCGCTGACGTGGCCAGACTGATCGGGAAACTCAAACAGGAAAACGTCCACGGCATCATCCTCGACGTGCGCCGCAACGGCGGCGGCTCGCTCGAGGAGGCCATTTCTCTGACCGGCTTGTTCATCAAACAAGGTCCGGTGGTGCAGACCAAGGATCCGGATGGTGGCGTGAGCGTCGAGTCTGATCCTGATGCGTCGGTGCTATACGACGGGCCGCTGGTGGTGCTCACCAGCCGGTTCACCGCGTCCGCCTCCGAGATTCTGGCCGGCGCGTTGCAGGATTACGGGCGGGCCCTCATCGTCGGCGATGCGTCCACGTTCGGCAAAGGCACCGTGCAATCGCTGCTGCCACTGTCCCATGTGATGCGCCGAGCCGGACTGCCGTTCCACGCCGACCCCGGCACCCTGAAGCTGACGATCCGCAAGTTCTACCGGCCGAGCGGGGCATCAACCCAGCTCAAAGGAGTGGTGCCCGACGTCGTGCTGCCCTCTCCGACGGGGAAACTCAAGGTGGGCGAAGCCGAAATGCCCGACCCGTTGCCCTGGGATACGGTCGATGCCGCCCGGTACCACAATCTTGATCGAGTGGCCCCATACGTGCCGGCGCTGCGCGACGCGTCCCTAAAACGCATCACCGTGGACAAGGACTTTGTTTGGCTGCGCCAGGACATACAGCGTTTCAATGAACGGCTGGCCAAGCCGATAGCCTCGCTCAACGAGAAGCAACGCCGCCAGGAAAAGGCCGAAGAGGACGCGCGAGCCGAGGCGCGAACAAAAGACCGCGCGGGCCGATCGACGTTGGCGCAAACCCAATATGAAATCACCCTCAAGAATGCCGACATAGCTGGTCTGCCGGACCCCCTAAAGGCCGCCAAGCCTTCTCGCCATGCCGCCGAAGAGGACTTTGATGGCGAGCCTGAATCGTTCGACCACGCCGACGCCGGCAAAGAGCCGACGGCGGACACAACGATGGAGGAAACCAAGCATATCCTCGTGGATTACATCGGGTTGCTGAGCGGCGGGTCAGACGCCACTGTCGCTCGGCAGACGATTCGCACGGGTGCCGGGAAGCTGTGAAGCGGTGCAGACGAACAGATCGAGAAGTGGCAAAGTCAAGTTCTCGGCGGATGGCGGTTGTCTGGAGTTCTCGCCTGGGCGGGGTTTGCGGTGCCCGATAAGCCAAGGCATGAACTCCAAACGGAGTTCTCGACACCGATCTTCGTCTCCGAAACGCTCAGTAATTCAGGAAACTCTCAAAGTCGCCCAGCGGCCGGCTGAAGGTATCTTTGGCCGGCGCGGCCACCATGATTTGCGCAGCGTCTTTGACGCTGTGCGAAGTCGCCGCAACGGGCAAGCTTACGACAAAGATCACCGACCCAACCACGGTCGCGACGAAGGTGAGCGGTCGAGCTACGAGCACGTCAATTGCCATTGAGGGCAGGTCGCTGCTTCCCGAAGCAAGAGCGGGAGTGGATGTGCTGAGGATAAGGGTCAGCACGCATACCGTGGCAGCTAATGATTTGGTTTTCATTTCACGCAAACACCATGACTGGGAGACGCCATATCGGCACAAGCACAAAATCCAGGTGCTACTAAAAGCAAACAGAACAGGCTGTCAGGCGCATTCACAGAAGCAATATACTTGGCCGCGAAATGGCGTAAAGGCCGAAATGTGGCCGTGGCCGGCTCAATATTTCACTACTTTCTCGAAGGATCGAGAGAGGGACTGTTGGTGTGGCTTTCGGTTGCATCTTCCGGCAAGAGGCCTTTGAGTGTGCGGAGCGGGTGGAAGGGCATCTGGAAGGGCAGCAGCATGACTTTGGGAATGAGAAAGACTGGTTCGGCCTTGGGATCATCAATCGTGCCGGTGACTTTGTATTCAAAGAGCTTCGTTACTGGCCAGAATACGGTGCTGACCACCGGGCCAACGAGCCACACATCGCGCAACAAGCCGGCTTCCACCCGCGCCCGTGCCCGGCCTTCAAAGTCCACCTTGCCGCGATAGGACAATCGGACAGCAGGCGAGCGGATCTCCAAATCATTGGAGCGGATGACACCGTTGGTAATGCCATAGGTGCAGGTGCCGGCGCTGGCGCGGCTGCTGCCCAACCCGGGCGTCATGCCATTGAGCACATCGGAAAAAATGCCAAAAATGGGAATGTCCCAGATGAGGCCGTCCTTCAAGTGAAGATTCCCGTAGCCGTTCCAGGATTGCACATCTGTAGTGTTCGCATTCGTGATGACCAGCGTGCCGCTGAGCGAGCCTCCGAGCTGGTTGGTTTTGGTAAACAAATCGGCCATCAGCGCTCGCAGATCCGTGTTGGTTGTGGTTAGGGCGAAGCGATAGTCCGTCTGCTCATCCGGATGAAAGTCGAACCCGGCGGAGCCCGTGGCCTGTCCGCCATAAAACCGTACCTGGACCTTGCTCAGGGTCAGGTGTAAGCCCAGCCAATGGACATGACCAGCGATGTGAGGGACATGGAACCGCCACCAGTTAAATGGACCGCCGTCGATGTCAAAATGCAAATCCGCGTCCTCCTCACCGCGCATCGGGATGGTGCCGTAGCCGCGCGCGATTGGGGGTTGGTCGAAGCGATATGCTTCGATGGCGCGGGCAATGTGCGCCCCGATGGCGCGCGCGACGACCATTGGTTCGACCGTGCTAAATCCATTGGTGAGATAAATCTTCTGCGCGACGAAGTCCGCCCCCAGCGCATCGGCCATGATCTGGCGGTCGCCGCGCTGAAGACGAGGGGCGGTGCATTGAAGAAAACGATTGGTATATTGGAGGGCGGCTTGCAAGCCGCTGACGAACTCGCCGCGAAAAGTGAAATTGGTGATGGCGACCCGCCCTCGAATGCCGGTTCGCTCAAAGTCTTGCCAGGAACCTTGAATTTCGGCCTCGAGAACCGGCGGCTGCGTGAACGTGAAGAGATCGAACCCGCTTTGCGCGTCGGGACCCATCGCGGGGCGGAGGGCCTGCACATCGATCGTGCTGCTAATTCGCAAGGAATAATTGCCGGTCTGGTCGCTCGATTCGAGCGATGCGTCAATGCGCCCCTCGGGCCGGGTAACCGTCAAGTCGGGCAATCGCCAGAACCCGTTCGAGTAGATCACCTGTGACCGGGCGGTGGTGAAGGCCACCCCCCGATAGGCCCCTCCGTGTGCCAGGTTGCACTCCCCTTGCAGCCGGAGAGTGCGCTGCACTTCGGCCCGCCAGTCGGGCTCGCGGTTGGTCCAAACCGGTAGAGTCAGCGAAATCTCGCCTTTCAGCTCCGGCGGTTGCTCCCATGAAAAAGGCGCCAGCCAGCGCCCAGCCCCTTCGGCCATCAGCGGCGCGAGTTTGTGCGGATCGAGGTCCGACGTGAGCTTGAGCTTGAGCTCGCGGGTCGCCACGTCCAGGCTGGCTGAGACCGCGAGATCTCGCTGATCAAGCTTCCCGTGGAGATTAGTGATTGTTAGTTCGGGCGCGCGCCAGGTTCCGTGGCAAGTGACTGCTTCCGGAGCGCCATCGGGTAACTGCAAGGCCGTGACCTGACAGTCCCAGTCCAAAACATAGGGCTCGAGCTTCGCCCACCAGGCCCAGGATTGGTCCGCGCGCCACGGGGTTCCGGGCGAGGCTGTGGCGAGCCGCGCCCCGAGTTGAATCTCTTTGGCCACGCCCCATTTTGTATTCACTCGGTCGCAACTGAGATGGCCTTCGCCCAGCAGCGGGATGACGTTGGTTAGCGCGTGGACCCATTGGGCGCTGAACCGGGTGTTGGTGACGCTACCCCATTGGGTGTCAACCTGTTCCGCACGGAGTGCGAGGTTGGCGCTGACCAGGTTTGTTTCGCCCGCGACCGAGGCCGCATGCACCGTAAGCTGCAAGTTAGTGGCGCTGGCCCATTTGGTTTCGACGTGCCCGGCGCACAGAGCCAAGTCCGCATTGGCCAGGTTCGTTTGTCCATCCACCGAAGCGAGGTTGATGGTGAGTTGCAAGTTTGCTGCGGTGGCCCAAGGCGTGCGCGCTCCATCCGCTTCCAGGGTCAAGTCGGCGCGGCTCGGCCCATTAGTCGAAGGGGGGTAGAGCCGAACCGTGCATCGGCCCCGAGTAACCGTTCCCCAGGGCGTACGAGCGCCGGGCGCGTTCACGGCCATACGGACGGCAAAACTCTGGAGATCGGTCGCGTCACCACGGACATCGAGCTTTAGTTCCGGCGGAAAGGAGAAATGGATGCGGTCCAGAGTATCGGCCAACTGTCGGAGCCGACTCTGCCAAGCCGCAGCGGGCGCGGTCGGTTCGGCCTGGAAAAACTTCCACTCGCGAACCGCGGAGGCGTTGGCGACTGTGCCCGACAATTTGATTTTTGCGCCGGCAAACTCGGCGGTGAAATGATCGAGCGCCCATTCGTCGTTGGGCAGGAATCGAAGATCGGTTTGGATGTTCTCGATTGCCAGGTGCCGCTGGGTCTGATTGGTTTCGGCGATAGGCCAGACCAAAAGGCCTTGGCGGATCACGAGCGAGTCGATTTGGAGTTGCAGCCGGGCCAAGGCCCGGTGATTGAGCCGCACCTGAACTTCCTGGATGGTAAATTGCGGGCTTGGCGGTTCTTCCGCGCGCTCAAAGCGGACGTTTTCCGCCACCAGACCGGAATACCAACGCAGGCGCAGGCGGGAGAACCGGAGGTCCAGTCCGCGCTCGTGCAGTTTTTCCAGCAATGGCTCCTTAACAAAACCGGGCAGGCCGACTTGGTTCAGGTAACCTAAAGTGGCGATCAAGACCAGAACCGCAAGCCAGACGGCGATTCGGAACCGGCGAAAATAGATGCGGCATATCCTCCAAAACCGTCTCTTTGGGCGGGGTGCCATGGCGGGATCAGGGAACGTCTGCCGGAATCGTCAGGCAGCCCGCCACATCCTGGTAGAGCCCCAACGGGAATTCAAAAATCCAGAGGGTCCCGTCCAGCCTGACCGCCGCGTAGGGCAAGCCGGACGGGGCCGCGCCGCCAAATTCCACGGTCATCTTGTCACCGTTCTTCAATTCGAGCGTGATCTGGTCGCTCTTTTCGGTAAAGCCGTAGCGGGCGAGGTCCTGCTCACCCTGAGCGACCCAGAACGCCGCCGTGAGCTGGCACAGGCCGCTCACCGCTTCTTCCACCGCAAGGTCGTTAATCGTGCCTTGAGTGATGAGTGCCCAACTGTGAGGGCCATTACGTTTGAGCTGCCGCACCTTGCCTTTCTGGCGAACAATGGCGCGGTCAAGGTCGTTCGTCGAGATGTTCCAAATCCGGCGCTCGCGGAATTGCCAGCTCGATGAAGGCAGGAGATGATAATCGTTGGTGGCGATGCCATAGACAAAACTCTCATCCGTGCGCCGCGCGAACGCTTTGCCCGCTTGGTTGGTCCCGAAGCTAAAATCCGCGATCACCGCGTTCGTTACGCCCGCAGGAGAATTCGGAGCCGACCTCAGGATGTAGCGTCGCGCCGGGGAGGCACGGCCGTATCCGGGCAAATCGGGATCGATAACGGCATCAATGAACTGGACGACTCTCAAGTTGTTGAACGTGGCAAGCAAGGATTCTACCAGCCCGGCATCGGCCGGAAAATTCTGTGGCTGAACGCGCCATGTCCCGTTGGTTTGTTGCTCGGCCGAAAAGCGGTCTTCCCCGTGCATCTCGATGACCGTTGGCCAGGCATTCAACGCCACCAAGTGCGGATCCCGAAAGTCGTTGGCCTTGTCGCGCCAAGGTGCCAGCAGATCGTTGGCAACGGTGACGATCGTCTGCTGACCCGACCGCCGGGCATAGACGAGACGGGTGTCGTTGGTCGGACTCTTGCCGAACTGCAGCAAGGCGACCGTGTTGGTTCCCTGCCCGAACGCCAGTTCCAATTGGGCCGGTTGCAGACCAAAGGTTTCGAGGTCCGCTTTGGCATCGTCCGGCATGAACTGCTGGATGCGCAGGCTTTGCAGCTTTTGGAGCGCATCGTCGATTTTCACAACGTCGGCACGCGATTTTAGGGGGAGGGCCATGAGCCACGGGCGATTGGTATCTGCCCGTTGCAGCTCGAAAACCTTCGCTCCGCTGGTCACCGCAAGGCGGTCAAACGTGATCCCCTTCAAATCAATCAATGTCGTGTCGCGCCAATCATTCACGCTGTGCGGGATGTATTTCAGGAAATCGGCATCCACGACATAAACGACGCCGAGGACTTGCAGGAATAGCTGGTCGCCCGGGGCTGTCTTTGCTCCTACCTGCAGCACGACATGATAATCGGGCTGCTGAAGCGTGATGGTCGCCTGCGGTGCGGCGAAACCATATTCTTCATCCGCATGGGGTCGGTCCCTCAACTCGCGGGCCGTGATACAGGTCACTGGCGTCAACTGCCCCAGCGCCGCCAGCAGGTTTTCAATGCTCACCGCCTGAGCCGGAAACACACGCGGCTCCGTTAGTTGCCACACGCCGTTGGTGCGGTCGGCCTGGATCGTCAATCCGGCGGCCGGCCGGACTTGCACGCTGGTGACGGCCTCTGCTCTGAGTAAGGGCAGTATTTTGCCCGGGCCCGGCAAGGGGTTGCGGGCGTGCCGGTTGTAGAAGAATATGAAGGTGAACAGCCCAGCAGCCACCACCAACCAGAGCCAAGTATTCCTGGGGTTCATTTATCTTCTGCGCCGGAGCCAGACCAAGCCGCCGAGGACCAGCACGGCTCCGGGCAGGCCTCCGAGCAAAATCAACCGCGAGCTTTGCAACTGGGACTTGGTCATTACAATCTTGAAAGTCCTGAATGGCCGGGGTCCCGGGCCTTGGGCCAACTGAGTTCTTTCCAGCAGCCAGTTGACCGCATAGCCGGCAAAATCACGGTTCCCCATCTTGTCGATTTCTCCGTTGCCCAGAAAAATTGAATCGCCTATAACGACCATCCGCGTGGTGCCCCGTTCGGTGATGACATCCTTGATCGCTCCTTTTTCGACCGCGACGATAAATGAGAACTGGTGCCGTCCTTTGTTGGCATCGCCCTCGATAAACGCCTGCGGGCTTGAGAAGGCGACGGGTTCGACGTGTGGGGCGTCGGCAGCCTGTGTCGATCGGGCGTTAAACTGGCCCACCGGTCGGGGACGGATGAGATCGAGCCCGGCTTTAGCCCCGAGGAGCGGATTAACGATCGGGTGGGCGGTGAAGGCGCTGACAATCACGTCCGAGCCATTGCCAGTATTATCCGGGTCGCTGATCGTGACGTCCCCGACTCGGACACCCCATTTGCCCAGAATCTTCTCCAGCCCGATGACCCGGTCCAGCCCGGTCCTTTCATCGATCGAGTTGGCGTTGAAAAGGGCCAGGAGCCGTCCCCCCTGATTGAGGTATTTTTCAATCTTTTCCAGCTCGATTTCGGGGATTGATGTCGCGGGCCCTGCGACAATCAAAAGATTGCAGTCCATCGGAACGGCGTTGGTGCCGAGCAAGCTGAGCGGGGCGACGCGAATGTTGTTTTGGGCCAGAATCGACGCGAACTTCATGTAACCGAGCCGCTGGTCACCGCTGTCCAGGCTATGCTCGCCATGACCCGTGAGATAGCAGGCGTTAAAAGGTTTGGGATTGGTGACGTCCAGCAAAGCCTGGTTAAACGCCATCTCGCCCAAGAAGGCTGTTACCTTTCGTTGGAGAAAACGCTCCTCTTTCTCGTTGCGGATTTCCTCAAGAACGTACTTGGCCAGCGCATCGCCAGCCACCGGCTTGGACTTTCCCCCGCAATCGAAGATGACGAGATTCTTGTCGGTGGCGGAGAAGAGCTTGTATTTGGCTTTGATTTTCTGCGCCGCGCCTGCGTCGCGGGTGTAATCGACGGTTTGGACCGAGATTCGGGGATTGGCGAGGTTATACTCGTTAAGCAGATCCTTTACCGCGCCATATAGTGGATCCTCCTTGTCGTAGTACAGGGTTACCGTGACCTGGTTGGTAAGCGACTTGAGCAAGCTGGCGGTGCCCCGGGAGAGTTCGATCTGCGTGCGGGTGTTGACATGAAACCGCAGGAAACAATCTCGGCTCAGGTAATTGACCATTACCACCACCGCCAGCACCAACACGACAAGAAGGAGCAGGTTGAAAATGATCCCCCACTTGCGCCAAGGCGAGAAACTGGGTTTGGAATGCGGGTCGGTCGCCATGCTATTTCCAGCGGCGGCTTTCCACGACCCGCAAGGTCAGAAACAGGAAGAAAAGCGTTAAGGTTCCCAGCAAGACCACGGGGCGCGTATCCACCACACCCCGCACGAAATCGTGCATTTGCTCGAACAGGCCGAAGCAGGCCAGAACCTGCCCCGTCCAGTTTCCCCGCGCCGGAACCTGGTCCGCCACGTAGGCGAGCATGAACACGCACGCGCCGAACACCAGGCTGATGATCGCGGCGATTACCTGGCTGCGGGTCAGCGCCGAAGCGCAGCAGCCCAAGGAAATAAAGAGGCTTCCCAACAGCAGGATGCCCAGGTAAGTGCTGGCGATTACCCCAGGGTCAAACACCCATTCATCCCGGGTGTAATACCGGACAACAAAGAGGCAGCCCAGCAGTGGCAGCCACATCACGGTATAAAACACCAGCGCAGCAACAAACTTGGCGAGCACCACTTGCAAATCACTCACCGGCGTTGTCATCAGCGTCTCGAAGGTGCCTGTGAACTTTTCCAGCGCGAACAGCCGCATCGTGATGACCGGCGTCGTCAACAGGAGGATAAGCCAGAAGAATTGGGTGTTGTAAAACATCTCGGTCACCGGCATGGGCGTTGCTTCGCGTTGCAGATTCGTGATTAGCACCACAAAGCTGCCGCCCATGAGAAGGACCGCCGCGGCGATGATGACGTAGCCGGTCAGGGACAGGAAGAAACCCGCCAGTTCCCGCCGCGTGAGCGTCCACCAGGTGCGCATCAGCCTTCCTCCTCCTCGTCCGGGCGGGTCACCCGCACATAGATGTCCTCCAGCGAATGGCGGTTGCGCGTCAGCTCGCGCAACAACCATCCGCGGTCACGCGCCAGCGCGAAAATGTGGGGACGCAAATCCAAGCCGTCCCGTGGTGTCAATGCGCATCGGTAATAATCGCCCTCCGCTGCCGACACGTCGAACTGTTCGATCTCCGCCATTTGCGCCCAGCATTCCTGCAGATCCTCCGGCGGGGCGGCGATCTCAGCAACGATCTGGCTATTGCTGCTCATTAGCCGCTGCAGATTTTCCGGCGTGTCCGCCTTGAGAATCTTGCCCTCATACATGATCATCAACCGATTGCAGGTCATTTCCGCCTCCGGCAGAATGTGGGTCGAGATCAGCACCGTGTGCGAGCCACCAAGGCCTTTGATGAGCTGGCGCACGGACCGAATCTGGTTGGGATCGAGCCCGATGGTCGGTTCGTCCAGGATGATTAATTCCGGTTCATGAACCAAGGCGTCGGCCAGGCCGACGCGCTGACGATAGCCTTTGGAAAGCTGACCGATGATGCGGCGGCTGACCTCCGTCAGGCTGCACTGCTCGGTTACCACATCCACGCGCTGACGGGAATGCTTGCGCGTGAGTCCCTTCAGCCGGGCGCGGAATTTCAGATACTCCCGCACCCGCATA
>Ga0194052_1000867_pt1 | contig 18477 bp, 17 predicted proteins | sample SepL226m_MetaG_FD_160117 | JGI IMG/M metagenome (GOLD analysis project Ga0194052, IMG submission 160117) | Anoxic zone freshwater microbial communities from boreal shield lake in IISD Experimental Lakes Area, Ontario, Canada - Sep2016-L227-6m | ecosystem: Environmental > Aquatic > Freshwater >...
ATATAAAGCTTTATAAAACAGCATCATATTAACAAACCAGGTTTCATGAAAGACAGGAAAATAATAGTGACGATTTTTACTGTATTAATTTTGGTTTTTAGTTTAATCCAAGCCTCACTTGGTTGTAGTATGTTCAAATTAACCGTGTTCGGCAAAACAATGGTTGGCAATAATGAAGATTACTGGAATCCCAATTCCCGAATTTGGTTTGAACAAGGGAAGGTTAATGAATACGGGGCTGTATATGTAGGATATGATGATTTTTGGCCTCAAGGAGGAATGAACCAGGCAGGCCTTGTATTTGACGGGTTCTCGATGGATTATTTAGCAATTAATGACACCTTGGGGAAAAAGAGCCTCGATGTGAATTTTTTGAAGGATATAATGAAAAAATGCACCCTTGTTGAGGATGTAAAAAAATATTTAATTCAATATAATTTGCATGGCTTGGAGACATCCATGTTTTTATTCATTGATAAAACAGGAAAATATCTTGTTGTTGAAGGAGATTCGTTAATTACCGGAAATAATCAATCCTACGTTCTCTCAAACTTTTATCCATCACAGGTAAAAGATGAAAATGAAATAAACATCCCGATTTATCATAAAGGAAAGAGATTATTGGAAAGTAAAAAGGACACCAGCATCAGTTTTTGCTCATCCGTTATGGATACCATGCATCAGGAAAGAAATTGGGGTGCAGGCACCATGTATACTAGCATTTATGATCTAAAGGAAGGTACAATTTATCTGTACTTTTTTAGGGATTATACACATGTTGTGAAATTCAATTTAAATCAGGAACTTAAAATGAAGGACTACAGTCTGGTCATTCCTGATTTATTTCCGGAGAATAAAAAAGGGCAGGACTTTTTGAATAACTATAATGCAATAAATAGTTCTCTGGATTTATATAAAAGTGAAGATATCCTAAGTGATTCAATAAGGTATAATAATGTCACAAGTACACTTTTCAAAAAAAATATTAAGCTGATCCGCATATTTGCAAACAAGATTAATGAAATTGGAAATTCCTGGATTGAAAAGAATAACTACAGTGCAGCCATCGGTGTTTTTAGAATCAGTGTAAAAATATCGCCTGATTCCTGGAGTGCTTATAGCACTTTGGCCGCTGCCTATTTGAAAAACAAAGAAGAGGATTTAGCATTGATTAACTATGAGAAATCAACAGAATTGAATCCGGACTATTTGGAAGGAAGAAATCATATAGAGCAATTGAGAAGAATATTGAAAAAACAAACAGATACAAAAGACCGATAGCGGTCAATTCAAAAAGGAAATAAAAGCAAGAAAATAGTCCATTTACCTGTAGCAGGTCGATTTGGGTGTTTCTTTTAGCTCAATTTGCAGCTGATTCACAAAAAAACACACCCATTATGAAAAAAGCAGCAATTACCTTAGTCCTTTTCCTTTTGTTTGGATTTATGGCATCCTCTCAAACAATTCCACCCGACAGTTTGTACTTTGGACAAACACCTCCGGGTAGCACACCCAGGATTTTTGCCCCGGGCATTATATCAGTACCCGGAAGAGTTGAATATGGCATTTCCATCTCGCCGGCCGGGGATGAAATGCTGTTCGCCTTAGGGAACTGGCCAAATAAGCGCACCATGATCATGAAATATGAAAATAACCATTGGACAGGTCCCGCTACCGTTTCTTTTTCAACAACCAGGTCGGCTGAGGAAGCGATTTATTCGCCCGGCGGACAAAGAGTATATTATTACGCTTATAATCCACCCAATCCCGTTGGAGGGGCAGATCTGTGTTATAGTGTGAAAAATGGTTCGGTATGGAGCGAACCCATTAACCTTGGAACACCCCTGAATACCGTCCAGGATGAGTACCATCCCTGTGTTGTGGCAGACAGTTCGATTTATTTCGAAAACTCTGTGGGATTGATCTGTTATTCTAAATTCCAGAATGGAGCCTACACTCCAAGGATTATATTGCCGGCCCTGTTCAACGATCCAAACCAGGCATGGGGCAATCCTTTTGTAGCGCCTGACGAGAGCTATTTTATTTTCAATTCTTCCAGGCCCGGCGGTTTCGGGGGCACTGATTTATATATCGCCTACAAAAAAAGTGACGGCTCATGGACTAACCCAAAAAACCTGGGAAGTAAAATAAATACATCCACCTCTGAATGCGGAAGTGAAATCACCGACGATAATTTATATATGACCTATGTGTCGAATAATGATATTTATTGGGTGGGATCAGGTTTTATCGATAGTCTGAAACATACTAATTTTATCCCTTATGTTAAAAATCTTATCCCATCCCAAACGACTGTGTTCAACCAGGTGTTTATTTATACCATCCCCGACACCACCTTTATCGATGACGATGGCAACAATACACTCACATACAGTGCCAAACTTCTGAATGGAAACCCTTTACCCTCATGGCTGTCTTTCGATACCATCACGGCAACGTTTTCGGGCACGCCAACCGCAGTCGAAATTCTGAATATCAAAATAACAGCCACTGACACTGCCGGGGCATCTGCTTCAACAAGCTTTAAAATCACGGTAACAGATCACGTTTCAATTGACCAGGTAAAAGGCCAGCCTGAAGGTGTTTTGATCTATCCTAATCCGACAAACGGACTGATAAACATATCTTTAAGTTCAATGCCAAATAAAACTGCGAGAGCAGAGATATGCAATCTGCAGGGTAAAGTCATCCTGACAAGTACCTTCCAAAAGGATGTATGCCTCGATTTAACCGGCTGCCCTAAAGGGATCTGTATCCTTAAGCTGTTTATCGATGATGAAACAACAATCAGAAAAATTTGCATTCAATAGACCGCAAATTTCCCCTGAAACAGTCCGTTTACACGCAACAGGTCGATTCCGGTTAATTTCCATGCTTATTTTGCATTGAAAGAAACAACAATAAACAGATTTATCCAATGAAAACATCCATTCTGACAACCATTTTGCTTCTTATCTTCGGAAGCATTGCCCAGGCCCGGTTAATCCCTCCCGACAGCCTTTACTTCGGGCAGACCCCTCCGGGCAGCGTACCCAAGGTATTTGCGCCGGGCATTGTTTCTTTACCGAACCGGAAAGAAGCAGTAATCACCTTTTCCCCCGATGGGACATCGGTGTTTTTCTTTATCGAAAAATATCCCAATCCGGGAACCCCTTATACCATGTATTCAACTTATTCAAACAACCACTGGAGCACGCCTGATACCGTCCCGTTCTCGTTCGGCAGGGCTACAGGGGAGCCTTTTTTTGCATACAACGGCAACCGCCTGTACCTGTTTGCATCAAATGCGCTCAATCATAACGGGATTGTAGATCTCTGCTACTCCGAAAAGCAGGGTGAAAACTGGAGCAGCCCGGTCAGCCTGGGCAACCCGCCGAATTCCGAGTCATACCAGTATCATCCCTGTATTGTGGGAGATTCATCCATCTATTTTTCAAGTGAAATAGGATACATCTGCAGGAGCCAGTACAGCAATGGCGTATATCAAAGCAGGGTCATACTTAAGAACCCAATCAACTACGTGGGAACCCAGACCTGGGGGGACCCCTATGTTTCACCGGGGGAGACTTATATGATATTCAAATCGATCAGAGACGGTGGTTACGGACAGCATGATCTGTACATTGCATATCGGAAAACGGATGGCAGCTGGACTAATCCAAAGAACCTGGGGAATGTCATCAATACCCCTGACGATGAAACAGCAGGGGATATCACCCACGACGGCCTGTATATGACTTACGGGAGTAACAGCGACATGTACTGGGTGTCGTCGGGTTTTATCGACAGCCTGAAATACACCAATTTCATCCCTTATGTTAAAACCCCTGTCCCTTCACCGACGGCCGTACTTAACCAGCTGTTTGTTTACACTATCCCCGACACTACTTTTATAGATGACGACGGGAACAACACTCTTACCTACAGCGCAAAACTCCTCAATGGAAACCCTTTACCTTCCTGGCTGACTTTTGATACGATCACAGCCACATTTTCAGGGACGCCTGTCTCCCTCGGAAACCTCTATGTCAATCTGAAAGCCACCGACACGGCCGGTGCTTCAACTTCCACCACCATGGGGATTCTTGTAAAAGAAACGATTGGAATTAACCAGGCCGGGAATATGGGAAAAGCTGTCAGGATCTTTCCAAACCCGACGCACGGCCTGGTGACGGTTTCATTGGAAAAATCAAAGGACGAGTATGCTGTCCTTGATCTTTATACCATTGAAGGCAAAAATATTCAGACAACAACCTTTAAACACAGCATAAACCTGGACCTGTCAACAAGGCTAAGAGGAATGTATTTTGTAAAAGTCCTGGTTGATAATGAAATACTGGTTTACAAGATCAACCTTGATTGAGAACATCTGACCTCAGTCAAACAATATCAACGGCAGCAAAAATACTATTCATAAGAACTTTTTCAGTGCATACTTTGACCTTATCTCTTCTTCCCTGCTTTTATCGGTGACGTATATGATCGTTCTGCCGTCATTAAGGATGATTGGATACTTGCCTGTCAAAGAGCCCGTTGCAGTTTTGGCTTTTGGAACTCTGCGTGTATGGTTCGAAACGCTCAACCTGTTATCAAAGATATCGTTGGTTGAAACATTGTGAGTTGCTTTCATTTTTTTATTAGTATTGATGGTTTACGGAATGTTATTATCTTCCATTTACTATTAAACACCATAATCATGGAAATATTCTTAAGGCCCCTCATTCTTAACATATAATTAACATTATAATCATCTAAACATGCAGTTTGTGTTGCAAATGGACTTTTCTTCCCTATATTTGATCTTATATACTGTATTGTTATATCTTACCGGAGTTGCCATTAATCCCGGGGGTGTATCAAGGTTAAATTACCTGAAGCCTGTTAAATATGAGACTAAAACTTTCATATTATCTCCTTTTTCTTTCCTGTTTTTATACTGTAATTGCCCCGGGGCAAACCGATCGTACCGACAGCATCATGCGGGCAATCTCAGGTATGTCAGACAAAGAACAGGCCGATACCCTGAATGCACTGTCGGTTTTTTACTGCAACCACAATCGGTTTTACCAGGCCAGAAAAGCAGCAGAGGAAGCCCTGCGCCTTTCTCAAACAAAATCATTGCTTAAGGAAGAAAGCGAGGCAATGAAAAATATTGCCGAGGCTTACTGGGGGCTGAATGATTTCCAGAATGCCATAGCATGGTATAAGCAGGCGACCAAATTAAACCAGGACCGGCATGATCGAAAGGCTGAGGCATATTGCCTGAATGCTACAGGAGTCTCTTACAGGCTTTTGAACAACTATAACGAAGCGCTCGAATTTCATCTGAAAAGTTTGACTGTTGCAGAAGAGATAGGAGATAAGGAAAGGATATCAGCTGCGGTTTATTCACTGGCTCATTTATATCACAATATGCACGATTATAAAAAAGCACTTAAATATTATAAGCGTTCTTTTGAGATAGACAGCATCAGTGGTGATCAATATGGGATTGCTCTCAACCTGAATAATATCGGCATATTATACTTGTATGTTGATGCACAGGGTGAGGCTAAGGCCATGGCTTGTTATAAAAGGGCGCTTGCCATATACCAGAAACTCAATGATAAAAAAGGTATTGCGAACATGTTTTGTAATATGGCAAACATTTACCTTAAAAAGGGGGATATCTCCAGGGCGTTAATTTATCAGCGTAAATCGCTCAGGTTTGAAGAGGAATTGAATAACCTGGAAGGAATTGCTTATTCTTATGCAAATATCGCGGAGATCTACAGGACGTCAGGAGATTATACCAAAGCAATTCAGTATAAAGAAAAAGCAATGGGGATCAGCACTGATATTGAACTTAAAAAAGCGCTTTGCGACAGCCTGAGAATGATATACACAGAACACAAGGATTTCCAAAAGGCTCTTTATTATAGTCTTGAGGCAGGCAAATTCAAAGACAGCCTGCTCAATTCTGAAAGCCAAAGACAAATGATCGATCTCCAGGCTAAATATGAAACTGAAAAGAAAGAGAACCAGATAGAGATACTCAAAAAGGAGAATGTAATAGAGTCCTTAAAGGTAGGAAAGCAAAGAACCTATATCAACTACTTCATACTTATAGTAATCATCCTGATCCTGGCCGTTCTGGTTTTCATATTTAAATACCGCATCCGGCAGATCAGGGAAAAAGAGCTTGAGGTCCTTGTTTCGGAACGGACAAAAGAGCTCCTTGAGGAAATTCAGATCAGGAAAAAGGCCCAGCTGGAGGTAAAACAATTTGCCGATGAACTGGAGCAAAAGGTAATCTCCAGGACGGCTGAACTGGAGGCTGCTTACTCCGAGCTTGAATCCTTCTCCTATTCTGTGTCTCATGATCTACGTGCACCTGCGAGGAGAATTAAAGGGATGAGCAGGGCTTTGCTTGAAGATTATTCTTCCCTTTTAGATGAAACCGGGAAGGATTTCATTGCCCGTATTGAGAACTCTTCACAGGAGATGAATCAACTGATTGAGGATATTCTTAACTTATCCAGGATTACACGCAAAGAGTTAATTAAAGAGGGGTTTGATTTAAGTGAACTAGTACAGGAAGTTTTTAAAACCATAAGGGAAACTGATCCCCAGCGGGAAGTTGAAATTATAATACAACCGGAGGTCAGGGTGACGGGCGATCGCCACCTTCTAAGGATTGTCATCCAGAACCTGCTGGATAATGCATGGAAATATACAGGCAAAACAACAAATCCATCCATTCAGTTCGGCCGCCTCGATCAGGATGGCAAAGCTGTCATTTTCCTTCACGATAACGGGATCGGTTTTGATATGAACCTTTATGAAAAATTGTTCAGGCCATTCCAGCGATTGCATACCGCAGAACAATTTACAGGAACCGGTGTTGGCCTGGCAACGGTAATGCGGATTATACAAAAACATGATGGTAGAATCTGGGCAGAAAGTGAAACCGGAAAAGGAGCCACCTTCTTTTTTACCCTTATGATCTGAATTGTGAAATGGGGATTTAGGAATGAGTTATGTCCTAATATACATCAACCCTTTCGAAATCTTATGTTTGAACCAGTATCTTACTGAAAATGTAATTCATGAAAAAGATTAACCTGAATATCTCTGTTACAATGGAAATCAACGGCCCGGGAAGCCAGGGATGGGAATTCGACAAAGTACTGACGGGCACCCGGAGCCCCGCCGAAAACAACGGACAGGGGATTTTCATCAGCCGGTATTTCTTTAAACGCAACCTGGAATAATGAAGGTATCGCCTCCGTTATTTCAGTTACTGGTCTCCCACCAGTGGAAGGAGACAGTACGGTCCTCCTACTGGGAGAAAGGCTTGCTGATCAGGATTCTCCTGGCAATCATGTTTTTGTATGTTGCTATCAACCTGGTCATACTGGGGGTTTTTATGGGGCGCATCATTGGGTCGGCCTTCCCCGATGATGACCCTGCCTGGGGGTTTTCTCTGGTTTTGTTTTATTATTTTATTGCGGATATTATTCTTCGTTTTTTCCTGCAACCGGTTCCGGCCCTTTCCATTTCGCCATACATGCACCTCCCGGTGAGGAGATCATCCCTGTTTAATTTCTTGCTCGTCAAATCGGCCCTGAGCCTGTTCAATTTCATCCCCCTTCTGATACTGCTCCCGTTTGTATTTAAAACGATGCTGCCCCATTCGGCATGGCTTTATACCGCATCCTGGCTTGCAGCGATAATCCTGTTTGTGTTTGCGAATAATTACCTGGCTTTCCTGCTAAAGAAGGCCTTCCTCCTTAAACCGTTTATTTCATTTATTCTCCTGGCTGCCGCCGGGTTGCTTATCCTGGCTGATGTAAGGTCGGCATATTCCATTTCAGGGTTGTTTGCAACCTCCATGCTCGGTATCGCCGGCCATCCCTTCCTGCTCTCCATACCACTTCTGGCAGTCATCATCGCATATTCGGCCGCCTGGTATTTTCTCAATGTTAACCGCTATATTGAGGCGGATACGAAAAAGGAGAGGATGCTGTTCTCGGGAAAAGGAAGCGGGGTGTTCGATGCATTCGGGATCACAGGACGGCTGGCCCTGATGGAGATCAAACTGACCCTGCGGAACAACAGGCCCCGTACCTACCTGATTATGGGTGTTTTTTTCCTGCTATACGGAATGATGATATACCCGCCTCATGCACATCCGCCGGGAATGGGGATGTTTATTTTCGTGGGATTATTGATAACAGGAATCTTAATGATACAGCACGGTCAGCTGATCATGGCCTGGGAAAGTTGCAGCTTCGACAAGATCTGCACTTGCGGACTGAAAATGCATGATTACTTCAGGGGGAAATACTGGTTCTTCTTCATGGTCAACAGCCTTTCCTTCCTGATCACCCTGCCTTATTGCTATTACGGGTATAAGATCGCTCTCATTAACCTTGCGGCATTTCTGTATAATTCGGGCATTAACAGTTTTATTATATTGTTTCTGGGGACTTACAATACCCGGAGGATCGACCTGGGCAAGGGGGCTTTCTTCAATTATGAAGGCGCAAATTTCATACATTTTTTACTGGCCATCCCTCTCCTCGGCCTTCCGGTATTGATCTGGCTGCCTTTTTCGTTCATGGGAAACCCCGATATGGGGATCATGGCCATGGGGCTTGCGGGTGTTGCCGGGATGATCTTTTCAGAATTTTTCATCCGCCAGATCGTAAGGCAGTTCAACACCCGGAAATATAAAATTCTTAACGGTTTCAGAACAAGATAAATCATGATACGAATCACTGAACTGCAAAAGCTGTATAATAAAACCAAAGCCCTTGATATTCCTTTTCTGGAAATAGGGGATGGGGAGATCTTCGGACTGGTTGGCAATAACGGGGCAGGCAAAACGACGATGTTCAGGCTGATCCTCGACCTGATCGCGGCAACTACCGGTGAGGTCTTCATCAGGAATATGCCGGTGAGCCGGCAGGAGGACTGGAAAAAGATCACCGGGTCATATCTCGACGAAGGCTTCCTCATCGATTACCTGAGCCCTTCTGAATACTTTTCGTTCATCGGAGGATTACATTCCTGGTCTGCGGATGACTTCTCCCGGTTTTATCAATCACTCGAGGGTTTTGGTGCCGATGACCTGTATCACGGGAAAAAGCCCATCCGCAGTCTCTCACAGGGAAACAGGAACAAGACCGGGATCATCGCCGCCCTGATGGGAGATCCTGAGGTTGTCATCCTCGATGAACCATTCGCCCACCTGGATCCTTCTTCGCAGATCATGCTCAAGCGCCTGCTGAAAAAGATCAATGCCGAACGTGGCACTACCATGCTCATCTCAAGCCATGACCTCACACATGTGACTGAGATATGTAACCGTATAGTGCTGCTCGGGGAAGGGCTTGTCCTGAAAGACCTTCATACTGCCGGCGGGACGCTAGTGGAACTGGAGAACTATTTCTCACGGGCGTTATGACGCAATGGGCAGTGACAGAGCAAATGAATAAATTTGCTGTAAAGATCCCTGAATTGTTTGTTAATATTACCTGAAATGAATAAAGTAAAACTCACCAACGATTTCGGCTTGTCGCGTATCGTTCACGGACAAATGCGGATGAACGGCTGGAACCTGTCGCCAAGGGAACTGTTAAGCTTCATGGAAGAGCTGGTTGCAATGGGCGTGACCACTTTTGATCATGCCGATATCTATGGAAATTACAGCTGCGAAGCTATACTGGGGGATGTCATCCGCCTTAAAAAGAGCCTGAGGAACGAAATAGAGATCATCACGAAATGCGGGATAAAACTGGTATCGGATAAGAATCCCGGCCTGAGGGTGAAACATTACGATTACAGCTTTAAGCATATAGTGAACTCGGTCAACAACTCATTATCAAACTTTGGAACCGATCATGTAGATCTTCTCCTCCTTCACCGCCCGGCCCCGTTTTTTGATCCTGAAGAAGCGGCAAAAGCATTTTCGGTCCTAAAGCGGGATGGTAAAGTGTTGCATTTCGGGGTTTCAAATTTCAGCCCGGCAGAGTACGAAACCCTGAATTCATTCACGGAAGAAAAACTCCTTACCAACCAGGTGGAGATCTCTCCATACTGCCTCGTACATTTTGAGAACGGGAACATGGACTTCTTCATGAAGGAAAAGATAATGCCTATGGCCTGGTCACCTCTCGCAGGCGGAAGGCTGATGGATCCCGGAGATGATAAGGCATACCGGGTATCGAAAGCCCTTAAGGAAGTCGCTGAAGAACTTGATATCGCCCAGGTTGATACTGTTATCTATGCCTGGCTTCTTAAACATCCTGCCACGATAATCCCTGTGGTTGGTTCCGGGAAAATGGAACGTATAAGGTATGCGGTCAATGCCCTGTCGGTCGAAATGAGCCTGGAGCAATGGTATAAGATCTACATTGCTGCAAAAGGAACAGAAATGCCTTAATGGTTCCTGGGTTCTGGGTGCTTGGTCCCATTGCCCGGTGCCCATTACCCAGTACCTGCTCTTCTCAGTACGATGAATTGATGAAACTCTTAAACCCCTCTACTATGCCCGAACCCCAGTGGGCTGTGTATCCCATATGCTGACATGCCCCTGTGACCTTGACTGTCCAAAGAAGTTCCCGGGTGCCGATATCGAAAAAAGTGATCCAAGACGATGCGGATTCATAGTTTTTATTAAAATTTTCGGGGATGATCACAAGCCCGATCCCCGAGCTCCTGCTAAGCTTATATGATTTTACAGCTTTGATCAGGGTGTCGACAGGGAATGAGTAATTGGTCCCGATAATAAAATTGGGGCTTACTTTCTGTGTATGGTTCTGAACTTCATCCTGCACATAATAAAACACTTTTTTTTGCAACTCGGGCTGCACTGTGGTATATGGCGGCAACTCTTTTTCAACAAAAGCGACCCAGGCGGAAGGATATACAGATGAATATTTAATACTGCGTGAAATCTTTGCCCCATCGGTGACTCTCACGTGCGAAAGATCAATTCCATAATACCAGAGGCTATCGCACTTCTTCACTTTCTCCGACTGGTTCGTGTTCTTCTTTTCGGTGTTCTGTGCAAACAACAGACCTGGTGTAAGAACAGCGAAAACAAACAGGATCATAAAAATTGAAGTCACTTTTTTCATAGCTTGGAAATTTAATGGTTCATCAGGATTTTATTCATAAAAGTAAATAAAATTGTGATTCCGCAATTCAGCTTCTTGTTGTAATAAGCAGGGCAGCGATAACGCCCGGCAACCAACCGCAGCATGTAAGGATGAAAACAAGCAGGATCGAACCGCAGCCTTTATCGATAACTGCCAGTGGCGGGAATATGATGCAAAGAATGACTCTCCAGAGTGACATGGTTGGGACTTTTTTGTTTTAGACGCAGGGAGGCGGGAGGAGTTACGGCAACCTGCCAGCTAAAAAAAACCTATCCTCTTTACAACCTTTTTCATTATATTTGAGTCTTATGTATTACTGAACTGTTGCAGGTGTTTTATAGTATTAACCCCGGGCATGTCCCGGGCCCGGTTCCTGCCGCATGCGGCAGGAAATTTTAGGGTAAATAAAAAGGAGGCCATATGGATCAATTTACAGGGAAACAACCAGGAACCGGTCGTATGATGAAAGCGATTCTGTTCATACTGCTTATGGGTGCAGGCATCCTGCTTACAAACTCCTGTTCCAAATCAAAAGGGGATGACACTCCTGTCGGTAACAACGGGCTGCAGACAGTGGACCACACCACATACACTATGCAGGATATCAGCAACAAGCTGGCCCTTTTTCCCGATTATGACGAATTCGATTACCATGACTTCCTTACCGAGGTGAACAAACACGGGGTGACCGGAGCACCTTACCTCATCGCCAATGAGGTGGTGACCTATAGTTCAACCGACAACCAGGGGAAGAAGATCTCACTGAGCGGGCTTCTTGTATATCCCTATAAATATTCAGGGAAGATCAGCGCCCCCATATTATCATTCAACCATGCTACCCAGATCATGAAAAAACTTGCTCCTTCGGGTTGGAAGAATGCAAGCTGGGAGGAATATAAAAGCTACCCCGAGGCCCTGCTTGCAAATATAATGGCCTCTGTTTACGGCTGGATCATTATTATGCCCGATTACCAGGGCATGGGTCAGGATGTAAGCGAGATGCATCCCTTCTGCGTGAGGGACAGGCTTGCCGTTGCTACTGCCGACATGGTACAGGGGGCTATCGCTTCACTTGGGAGTACTGCCAGTCAGTACGTGACCTGGAACGGACAGGTGTTCCTGATGGGTTATTCCGAAGGGGGATTTGTTACGATGGCAGCCCAGCGTGAACTCGAGGCAAGGAATGTAACACTGAAAGGGGTGGTTTGCATGGAAGGGCCTTACGACCTCACCGGGGCCATGCTGCCGGTCATGCTGGCCGACAGTGCTTTCCCCCAGCCATACTTCCTTCCCATGACCATTGCAGGGTATAATGCGATCTATCCGAATTCCTACACATATAACGTGGTCCTGAAAGAACCTTACCTGACCAACCTTCCTAAATACTCAACCGGGTTTTACAGCGACAGTGTGGTAAATTCCTATATGCCTGCCAGTAAGGTGCTGAAAGAGATCTTTACCGATGCTTTTATAGATACCCTGAGAAACCAAAACAGCCTCGCGTTCAATATCTTTTCGGCGAATAACTCATATACAGGATGGACCCCGAAATCACTGATGTACCTCTGGCATTGTGTAAACGACGACTGTGTGCCTTTTTCAAATTACCAGTCGGCGCGTAAACGCTTCGATGATATGGGGTTGTTGAATGTAGTGTATTATGAATTTCCCGCACTCACTCCCGATCCCGCAAAAGGGACTATCCACCAGAGGGTAGCCCCTATCGCATTCTTTGAAGGTTCACTTTGGATATTCTCGCACCAGTAAGCCTACTTCTTTGGCTGGTCTTTCTTGTCCTTTTCAAGTGCGAAGTTGATAGGAAGGAAGAACGACACGTTCACATTCTTGCCATCCTGCTGCCCGGGTTTCCAGTTCGGCATCAGCTTTACCACGCGTATTGCCTCTTCATCGCAACCGCTGCCGATTCCCTGTTTTACCTTAACATTTCCCACGGAACCGTCGCTCCAGACTACAAAACTTAAAAGGACCTTGCCCTGGGTTTTGTTCTTGATTGCGGCTTCAGGGTACTTGAGGTTCTTCAGGATGAAGTCGCCCAAAGCCGCGAATCCTCCGGGGTATGCGGGTTCGACATCAGCTTTGTCATAGATTTTCCCTGATGGGGCCGGTGGAGGTGGAGGCGGTGCTGGCGGGGTTGGCGGCACAGTTTTGGTTTTATGGTCCTGGGGCCCGGAAACCTTTCCGTAAGAGGTTGCTGAAAACAGGAAGGCCAGGAGCAATACTGCGGGAACCGCAAGCAGTATTTTGCTGACGGACAACTTCCCTGATTTTACTTTTGAGATCATAAGAATACGTTTTTTAATTAGTGAAACATTGAAATTATTGGTCAGCCCATTCACCTGTATGCCCATGGTTTCATCCAGGATCATTTGCTGGTATTCTGAACGGCTGATGCCGGCTTTGATAACACCTTCATCGGCCAGGAATTCGTGTATGGTTTTAAATTCCCTTCCTGTGAACCAGGCAAAAGGGTTGAACCATTGTATAATGATAAGGATCTCGGCAAGGATGAGATCCACTGTGTGGCGCTGCCTCACATGAACACACTCATGTGTAAGAATGGCATCCAGCTTTTCGGCAGGGACGTTCTTTTCGTTGATGAAGACCAGGTTGAAAAAAGAGAAGGGGGAGTAACCTCGGTCGACAAACACAATACGCATGCCATGCCTTCGTTCAGTGCCATTGCGCCTGACAATGAAGAACAGCTGCAGCATCTGAACAATGAACCTCAGCAGGAAAATGATCAGGCCGGTGAAATACACTATCGCGGCAATGTCAAACCATTGAAAATGGCTCCCTGCGGCTTGTTCTATTTTGCCGGGTGTGATCAGCACCGGTTCCAGCATGTAAACAAAGGTGGCTGCCGCTCCCGAAGGATGCCAGTGAATCGGGATAAGGGGAAGCAAAATCGAAAACCCTACCGTCCCCATTAAGTACATCCTGTTCATCATGAAAAAAGTGTCGCGGCGAAGGAAGAGCCAGTAGACTGTATACAGAAGACTGATACAGAGCGCTGATTCAAGCAGGTATATCAGAATTGCATTCATCTTATTTTGATTTTTTTTGTTTCCTTATCTCCGATTCTATGGTCTGCCGGATATCCTCCAGCTCATCCAGGCTGATCCTGTTGTCCTTTGCAAAAAAGGACACCAGCGACTGGTAAGAATTCCCGAAATAATTCGAGATGAAATTGCTGAAATACATGCGTGTGTAATCTTTTTTACTTACCAGGGGGAAGTACTCGTGGGTGCGGCCGTAGGCTTTATGATCAACAAACCCTTTCTGCTCGAGTATCCTGATGATGGTTGAAACCGTGTTGTATGCTGGCTTCGGCTCATCAAACTTTTCAAGCACCTGTGATGCCATGCCTTTGCCCAGGTCCCATAGGATCTGCATCACCTGCTCCTCAGCCTTAGTGAGTTCACGGATTGGTGCCTGGTGGTTTTCGTTTGTTTTCATATCCGTTATTTTTTTTGGACCTGGTTTCTGGTTTCCGGTCTCTGGTTTCCAGTACCCAGTACCCGGCATCCAGACAACAAAGATACAACTAAAAATATAGTTTGTCAACTAAAAGTTTAATTATACAACGATTATTTTAGGTGTTTCACCGATTTTTTTTAAGATGTTGGCGGATGATTTATCCCGGATATTATAATTATATTTGTTCTGGTCAGAACTTCCCCATTACGTTTCATCAATAAAACAAGGTAGTATGAGTGAACAATACACGGTTTCGAAGTACCTGCTCAGGCGTTTGCAGGAGATAGGGGTAAAGCATGTTTTCGGGGTCCCGGGCGATTATACTCTTGATTTCCTGGATGAACTGGTGGCCAGTCCTCTTCAATGGGTGGGTAACTGTAACGAACTGAATGCCGGGTACGCCGCCGACGGTTATGCCCGCCTGAACGGGGCCGGCGCAGCTGTTGTCACTTACGGTGTGGGCGGACTGAGTATCATGAATGCGGTGGCGGGAGCCTATGCCGAACATGTGCCTGTGATCGTGATCAACGGCGCCCCCCCTGCAAGGCGGAGGGAAGCAGGAGCCATGGTCCATCACCTGGTTTCCAATTACTATCTTCAGCTTGATATCTTTAAAACAATTACGGCTGATGCGGCAATCCTCACCGATGCGGTAAAAGCTCCCGATGAGATCGACAGGGTGTTAAGGAACTGTATTTCCCTGAAGCTGCCGGCTTACCTGGAATTGCCGGCCGACATGACCAGGGCTGCATGCCGGGAACCGGTGGGTGTTCTTACAGCCGTTATGCCGGCTTCAAACCCCGAAAGTCTTGCCGAATGCGTGGCTGAAGCCGCCGACCTGATCAATAAAGCTGAACACCCGATGATACTTGCGGGCGTTGAACTGATGCGCTATGCACTGGGGGCTGAGGCTCTCAGGCTGGTTGAGACATCCGAGGTTCCTTTTGCCACCATGCTCAGCAGCAAATCGGTGCTCCCTGAACTCCATCCCCAGTTTGTCGGTATCTACCAGGGGGGCTGGAGCCGGCCTGCTGTTCGCGGGCAGGTGGAAGAATCTGACTGCCTGGTTTCGCTCGGGGTCTGGATGACCGACCTGGCTACCGGGCTGTTCAGCATGAATCTCGACAACCGCAGGATCATCACTGCAGGGGGCGGACAGGTGCGCATAGGCAGCCATTTCTACCAGAATGTACAGTTGTGGGACTTCATCAGGGAACTTACCCTGAAAGTAAAACAACGCTCTTACCTGGCATCACATCCGGCCGAATCCTATATACCCAAACGTCCTTTTGTTCCGGAACCTGCATGTGAACTTACCGCCAAGCGCTTGTACGAATGCATTAATTTTTATCTCAATGACCAGGTGATCCTCCTGGCTGAACCGGGCGATGCCTTTTGTGCAAGCCCCGAATTCCATATAGAAGAAGCCGAGAATTTCATTGTACAGGATTATTATTGCTCTATTGGTTTTTGCACTCCCGCAGCCCTCGGAGTTTCCCTGGCACGGCCCGGGAAACGCCCGCTTGTCCTTACCGGCGACGGGGCCTTCCAGATGACGGCCCAGGAGGTTTCCACCCTTGCCCGCCAGCGCTGCCCTGCAGTCATAGTGGTCATCAACAACGACGGCTACCTCATCGAACGCCGCCTCCATGAAGACGGACCCTATAACGACATACAGATGTGGCAGTATTCCAAACTTCCCGGAATCTTCGACAACTCATCCTTTGTGATCGGCCTCAGGGTTACCACCGAAGAAGAACTCGAACAAGCCGTGAAAACAGTCATTGCCGAAAAAGACAAGCTGATCCTCATCGAAGCATACATTCCCGGCCGCGACTGTTCAAAAGGCCTGGAACGCCTCGGTGAATCGTTCAGGCAGGCTCAGAAGAAATAGTAAACCCTGAATCGTTAGCATTGAACTCAGAACGGCAGGTCGTCGGCCGGCATGATATTGGGTTCATTCATGTATTCGGGAGGAGGGACTTCCTGGCTAGAAGATGATCTTTCTTTTCTCACTGCCTTCCAGGCTTTGGCTTCGGTATACCACCGGCCGTTATATTCCCGGCTTTCAAGATCAAATGAGATCTCGAATTGTTCCCCTTCATTCAGCCTGGCCTGGTCTATCTTTTCACCCCAGAGGGAGAAGCAGACTTTCCTGGTGATCTGACCCGGGGTTTCAACAATGAAATCCTGTTTCTTCCACACTCCGTTTTTCCCGGTGCCGGTTTGCAGGGGAAGTATTTTTATAATTTTTCCGCTTAGTTCCATATGGGTTATATATTATAGCTTCGCTTTATTACCGGTTTGAAATGGCGAAATTAGTGATTGTATTTTACGGCCCGCCAGGTTGCCGCTAATTAGCCTGTTTTTTTCCTGCTTTTTCCCATGGCATCGGCAGCGATCATGGCTTCAAGCACTTTCTCAGGGGTAATATCCAGGGGCTCGTGATGTATGCCCTCGGCCGGTGCACAGGCTTTCTCAGCTGCCTGCATCAGCCTGGTCCTGCTGATCTTCCTGAGGCCGATGTCATTGAGCGTTGTAGGCAAGCCGATTTTTTCGCAGAACGCATACACTGTGTCAGTTTCCTCAGCCGGGGCGCCGTTCAGGTGCAGGCCGGTCAGAACGCCAAAGGCAACTTTCTCTCCGTGATAGAATGCATGGGTTTCTGCCAGGGCGGTCAGCCCGTTATGCACCGAATGGGCTGCCGCAAGCCCCGAACTCTCAAAGCCTAAACCGCTCAGGAGAATGTTGGCTTCCACAATACGGCTCAGGGCCGGTGTAATACAATGATTCTCATTGTCGGTTTTTGCAGACTTCCCATAGAGCAAAAGCGTTTCATAACAGAGTTTTGCAAGACTTAAACCGGCCATGGTGCTGTATCCCCCGCATTCATTGGGAGAGTGGGTGCGGTCGCAGGACCGGGCTTCGAACCAGGTAGCAAGGGCATCACCCATGCCGGAGACCAGGAAGCGGCTGGGTGCCATGGCAATCACATTCATATCGACCAGCACCACCTGCGGGTTCATCTTCTGATAATATACTGTTTCGAATACCCCCTGGTCGGAATAAATAACGGCACAGCCGCTGCAAGGTGCATCGGTGGATGCAATGGTCGGAACAATGATCACCGGGATCCCGGCCCGGTCGGCGGCTATCTTTGCCGTGTCGATGACCTTGCCTCCTCCCATGCCGATGAGGATATCGATCTTATTCCTGCTGATAATACGACCTGTACGCTTCAGTTCCGATTCACAGCATTCACCCCCGAATTCTTCGACTCGGAGAATGTCATCCGCAGTCATAAAAGAGTAAGAAGGAAGAATCTTATGTTTGGCTGTTGGTGAAGCTAATACCAAGCCTTTGCTGCCTAAAAGTTTAACCAGTAAGGGTAACTGCTCAAGGGCGTGTTGACCCTGGATGTATTTACCCGGAAAAACGGCTTTAAGAATTCTATTTTGCATGTTCAGTTTATCTGTTATTGCCCCCGGTAGCGGATCTGAAAACCAGAGGATAAAGATAGGAAAGTTTCAGCTCCTTGTCACTATCAGCAGGGCTGCAATGACACCGGGGACCCAGCCGCAGCAGGTGAGTATGAATACCAGCAATACCGAGCCGCAACCTTTGTCGATGACAGCCAGGGGGGGGAATAGGATACAAAGGATTACTCTCAGGAGGGACATTGTTAAGGGTTTTTCAATTAGATGAATAAAACGCAAAAAGGTTTCAGCCTGTGACCGGCATTTCGCTAATTTTTTATAAATTTGAGGGGCTGTTATGATGCGTTTATTTAAGCCGGGCTGTAACACCCGTT
>Ga0194052_1000871_pt1 | contig 18433 bp, 16 predicted proteins | sample SepL226m_MetaG_FD_160117 | JGI IMG/M metagenome (GOLD analysis project Ga0194052, IMG submission 160117) | Anoxic zone freshwater microbial communities from boreal shield lake in IISD Experimental Lakes Area, Ontario, Canada - Sep2016-L227-6m | ecosystem: Environmental > Aquatic > Freshwater >...
TGCGAAGTAGCCAAGGTCGGCTAGTGGGTCACCGATCGTCGCCATCTCCCAGTCGAGGATCGCTTCCAGCTTGGTCGGGCTGCTCGCGGCGTAGATCACGTTGCCGAGCCGGTAGTCGCCGTGGACGATCGTCGCCGGCCCCGAGTCGGGCATGTTTGCGGCCAGCCACTGACCTACCGCTTCAACGTCGTCGAGATCGCGCGTGCGGTTGTGTTCCCACAGCCCACCGAATCGGCGCAGCTGGCGCTCGAGGTAGCCGGTCGGCTTGCCGAAGCCCTCCAGCCCCGCGGCCTCCCAGTCGACGCTGTGCAGTTCAACGAGCGAATCAATCAGCTCCTCGCCGAGCTTCTGGCGCTGGGCCGCGTCGTCGAAGACCGCCGGCAGTTCGGTGCTGATCACTTCGCCATCGACGTGTTCCATGATGAAGAATGGCGCGCCGATGATCGCCTCGTCGTCGCCTACCGCGAGAACGTTTGGCACGCGCGCCGCGGTCGGCCCGAGCGCACCGATCACGCGCGCTTCGCGCAGTACGTCGTGGGCGCTCGGAGGTAGTGGGCCGCGTGGCGGGCGTCGCAGGATGAATCGGGCATCGCCGCGCGTGACGGCGTAGGTGACGTTCGAGTGGCCGTCGCCGATCGGCGCGATCTCGAGCTCGCCTGCGCCGATTCCGGCCTCGTCTAGGAACTCAAGCAGCGGGTCGAGCACAACCAGCGGCGGGCGCTCATTCGCCTCGCCTTCGGCGTGGCTGCGAACAATGTCGTCGCCGGCTATTTCGTGAAGTGACATCGGGCGCATAAAGCTACCCGTCCCAGCTAGGCGGAGTCCTTTACCCTGCGCAGCGATGGCACAGCAACTGTGGCTACTGCGGCACGGCGACGCCGAACCGCACGGTACGCGCGACGATCACGATCGCAAGCTCAGCGAGCGCGGCGTCGAGCAGGCGCGCGCCGCCGGCAAGGCGCTGGCGGCCCTTGGCTTTGAGCCGACGGCCGTACTTACGAGCCCCAAGGTCCGCGCCCGTGACACCGCTGCCGAAGCCTGCGGAGCGCTGCTGTTCAAAGCGGTGGAGTTTCCACCACTGGCGGGCGGCTTTGACGCTGCGGCGGCGCTCGACCTTTGCGGCCCCGAGCACGGTGACCGCGTGCTGATCGTCGGCCACGAGCCCGACTTCAGTCAGATCGTCTACGACCTCACCGGCGCCCGCATCGACATGAAGAAGGGTGGTTTGGTCGGGATTAGGCTGGGCTCACTGCGGCGCGAGCTGATTGTGCTGATGCGCCCGCACGAGCTGATCGAGATTGCACGGCAGAGCGATCAATGAGCGGCGTTGCGCGGACGATCGAAGCGGCAGGTGGAGTCGTCGAGCAGGACGGCTCGATCGCAGTGGTCCATCGACCACGCTACGACGATTGGTCGCTGCCCAAAGGCAAGCTCGACAAGAACGAAAGCTTCGAGCGCGCAGCACTGCGCGAAGTCAAGGAAGAGACCGGCCTTAGCTGCCAGCTAATTGAGGAGCTCGACCCGGTCAGCTATACCGACAACCGCGGCCGCCCGAAGACCGTTCGCTACTGGCGAATGGAGGTCATAGGCGGCGAGTTTGAAGTCAACGATGAGGTCGACGAGCTGCGCTGGCTAAGCAAGGCAGAAGCGCTCGAGCTGCTGAGCTACGAGCACGACCGCGAGCTTGTCGCAGCGCTCAACGACTGACCGTTTAGCCGAGCCCGTTCAGCGTCTTTGCTGCGCCGACGACATCACCGATTTCAACGTTGTTGACGGCGATGATCGTCGGCATCATGCCGCGCGCGGCCTTGCAGGCCTTGGCGCGAGCGACGATCGCGGCCTTCGTATTGACGATCGCCGAATCTTCGGCGTAGCTGATCCCGTTGGAGCGCGTAATGAAGTGGTTCATTAGGAAGAGCGGGCCATTCGCCGGGCCGCGGTTGGCGCGGCAGCTGTTCGTCAGCTCGGCCGGGTCGGTGAGCAGCCCGGTGCTGGCGAACGAGTAAGGCGTTTCGCGCAGCGTTGACTTGTAAGCCTCGAAGTACCACTTCACCGGCGCGGTCTTCGCCTCCGAGGTCATCACGACGCGCTGCCCGCTGTCAATCATCTTTCCTAGCGTTGGAAATCGGGTCGGCGAGCCTTTGTAGATGTACTTCAGTAACCCGGCCTTTGTTGCGGCGGCTGCAAAGTCAGACGGCGCCACGTAATCCTCGTTGACGAACATCATCACTTCGCGCGGGTGGCTCTTCAGAAAGGCGGCGATCGGCTTTAGCCCGTCAACTAGCGGCGTTGAACCTAGCTCGCACTTCTCGTGGCAGAGGTAGAGCTGGCGGTTCGGATTTGTCGCATCGGTCGTCTGGACGTACTTGACCGGCCCGCCGCCGAGGTCGTAGCTGCCTGGCACGCCGTAGTGGATGTCAATCAGCATTGCGCGGATTCCTCGCTTTAGCTGGTCGCTCATAGCGATTCCTTGGTTTGGTATCCCCCAGCCGAGGCTGGCACTAGACATCGCGTTGTGGCTGCCTGGAAGGACGACCTTGTCGAGCGTTCGCGAACAGAGCTTCGGTGACCCGTTGCAGGCTGGCGCGGCGGCCGAGGCGGCTCCTGCGAAGGCCAAGGTTCCTAGGGCGCAGGCTAGAACGGCGGAGGTCAGGAAGCGGCAGTTAGAGCTCATCGGACCATTATCACCGCATTCACAGACCGCTGCGCTGGTTTGGTCGCGAAAAGCGGAGAGGGAGGGATTCGAACCCTCGAACGGAGTTACCCCCGTTACACGATTTCCAGTCGTGCCCGTTCAACCACTCCGGCACCTCTCCTGGGTTTCTGCTCGCCTCTGGTGAAGCGTACTTCAGCCGATCGCCCAGCGGCCTTCGCTGAGCACTTCGCTGCGGCCGCCCTCAGCGTCGACGCCGGTTACGACAACGTCGTTTGAGCCGATCATGAAGTCGACGTGGATCCGGCTGAGGTTGATGCGGTCACGATCATCGTCGCCATCGAGGCACATCCCGTAGGACGAGCCAAGCGCGATGTGGCTGGCAGCGTTCTCGTCGAGCAGCGTGTCGAAGAAGGTTGTTCCGAGCTTGCCGATCCGCCCTTCGCCGTCCACCAAAGCAACCTCGCCGAGCCGTGAGGCGCCTTCGTCACGCTCGCAGTAGCCGCGCAGGATCTCAGCGTTCTTGTCGGCGTCGATCCGAATCGCCTTGCCGTCCTTGAACTCAACTTCGAGCCCTTCGATGATCGAACCACCGAGCACCAGCGGCTTCGTTGCCCGCACTACTCCTTCGGTGCGCAGCGGGTCGGGGACCGAGAAGATCTCCTCGGAAGGGATATTCGGCATGTGGTCGATGCCATCCACGGTTTGGAACTGCGCCGCTAGGAACTTGCTAGTTGGCAGCAGTCCGACGACGAGGTCGGTTCCCGGACCTTCGAAGTGGAGCGAATCGAAGCGCCGCTCGGTGACCGTCGCGGCAGCCTTGATCAGCACCGCTGCGCGCGCGCGCCACGCGGCGACCGGGTCGTCCTCGTCGAGCCGGCAGACGTGAACGAGCGCTTCGGCGAGCCGCTCTAGCGCGGCGGCCGGTTCAAGATCGGGGAATACCAGCTCAGCCCATTCTTGGCTCGGGCAGGGGCCGATAGTCCAGTTCGTTGTGGCGTCGTTGACGACGGTGCCGCTCTCTTTGACCGCCGGCAGTTGGTCCTTGCCGACCAGCGCCGGATCAATGTCATCGAAGAGTCCGGGTGCTGCCGGGCCGCTCAGGCCGATCCGCGCGCAGCGTTGGTCGCCGAGCGCGAGGATCCGGTCGCCGTACCAAGAGGGAACGAACTCCAGCGTCTGTGGGTCGGCGTTGGCGAGGCGGGCGTGCTTGACGTGCGGGTCGAAGTAGCCGACGTCAACAAAGCGCGCGCCGTGGCGGTAGGCGCTGGCGGCCAGCGCGCGGGCCACCTCTTCCTTGCCGATTTCGGCACCGATCGCGACGATCTGACCCTTCTGCACGTTGGCGCCGAAGCCAACCATCAGGTCGGCGAAGCGCTCAAGGGTCTGCTGATCAAAGCCGCTGAAAGATGCCATTGCGCCAGCCTATCGGCCAAGCGGCCCAAAGCCGCCCTTGCTTTATCTAGAATGGTTGTATGTCTACTCCCGGATTGGCTTACTCTGAGCCCGCTTCACGCGAGCGCTCGCTTGCGATCTTCGGCCAGGTCATGGGCCTCGTCGCAATCACCTGCGGTTTTGCTGCCGCTGGTGCGTATATCGGTCGCGACCTCGCAGGCCTTTGGTTCTTGCTTCCTTGGATCGGCGCGATCGGCTGCCTGATTGGCCTCAACGTTGCCAATAGCAAGGGCCTTCATCAGCTCGCACTCGTCCTGCTCTTCGCCGTCGGCCTGCTTCTAGGCATTTCAATCGGATACACGGTCAAGTACTACGCGGTAACCGATTCGACAGCGGTTTACCAAGCGGTTGCAGCAACGGCGCTCTTCGTTGGCGCCCTCGGAGCCGGTGGTTACGCGATCCGCAAAGACCTCTCGTTCCTCTACCGCTTCGCTTTCTTTGCGCTGTTGGGTCTGATCGTCGTAGGCATCATCACGCTCTTCGTCAGCATGCCCGGCGGCTCAATGGTTTATGCCTTTCTTGGCCTTCTCGTTTTCGGCCTTTTTGTCGTAATTGACTTCAACCGGCTGCGCCGAGCTGGGCAGCAGGAAGTGATTCCGCTGGCGGCAGGGATCTTCCTGACCGTCTTCAACATCTTCCTCTTCTTCCTGCAAATCTTCGGCGGCGGAAACCGTTAGCCGTGCTGCGCCGCGCGATGGCTTCACGACTAAGCGTGCCCGAGCCCGAGCAGACGCTCCCTGGGCGTGAGACTGAGCTGCCCGGGATTCCCGAGCGCCACGCCGTGCTTGACGCGCCGCTGAAGCCGCCTTTCGGTGAAGGCGTTCGCACAGCCGTCTTCGGCCTTGGCTGCTTCTGGGGCGCGGAGCGGATCTTCTGGCAGCTCCCGGGTGTCGTATCAACAGCGGTCGGTTACGCCGGCGGCACTACGCCAAACCCCACATACGAAGAGACCTGCTCCGGCCAGACCGGCCACACCGAGGCTGTACTCGTCGCTTACGACCCGGCGCGGATCAGCTACGAGGATCTACTTAAAACCTTCTGGGAAGGGCACGACCCAACTCACGGAATGCGTCAGGGAAATGACGTTGGAACTCAGTACCGCTCAGCGATCTACTGGGATGGCGAGGATCAGCACCAAGCTGCGGTTGCCTCTGCTGAGCGATACGGCGCGGCGCTGAAGGCTGCAGGCATGGGCGAGATAACTACCGAAATTGCTCCGGCAGGTCCGTTCTACTACGCCGAGGATTATCACCAGCAGTACCTGCACAAGGTGCCGCACGGTTACTGCGGCCTTGGTGGCACGGGCGTTAGCTGCCCAATCGGCGTTCTGCCCGTCTCTTAGCCCGAGATACCTGCGGGCGGTTCAACTGGCGCATGCTGGCAGGACCGTGTGCGATATTTCGAGCATGATTAAAACCAGAGGTCTTCTAACGCTCTCACTCACCGTCGTCGCAGTCGCGGCGCTTCCGGTCGCTGCTCAGGCTGCGACTGCCAAAGCTGCTGGTTCATGCGGCCAGTTCCGCGTAATGCACAACGACCACATCAACGGTGTCTCGTTCCCCTATGGCCTATACAACATGGTCAACAGTGGAGCATCAACGGGCATCTCATGCGCTCAGACAACCAAGTACATGCAGCAGTTCCTCGACAACGACAAGGTAGCCAGCGGCTGGACGGTCAAGTTGCTCTCCGGGCAGCGCCGCCGTTTCACGAAGCTGCACACGAAGCCAACGGTTGACTTTCAGGCAACACCTGTCGCTGAGCCAACGCCTTCGGCGAGCTCGTTGAACTGCGCCGGCACGTTCCGCGTGATGCACAACGATCACATTGGTGCGATGAGTCTGCAAGCCGGTGAGTACCGGATCGCGCTCAATAGCGCCGATACGCCTGGGCTGAACTGCCGTAGCGCTTCGAACGACTTTTCATACTTCCTCGCCGCTGACTGGAGCGGCGACCTTCCGCGGCCATGGAAGATGAATGTAAGTGCGAAGAGCTTCTACATGAACGACAACACGCGCGACGGTTTCAACGTAAAGCGCGTCGGCGGCTAGGGAACTAGCTGAGGCTGAAATGCGGCCGCTTCGCAAGCAGCTAATCGCGGCGCTGGGTGCAGTTGCACTCTGCGTCGCGATGGCTGCGGCCGGGCCGGGCGTAGCGGCCGCTCAAACTGAGGTCCCCGGGCCTGTTGCTCCGGCCCTTACAGCTTGCGCTGGAACCTTCCAAGTGCTTGATCGCGCGAAGGTCGGCTCGTTCTTGCTGCCGGCACGTGCGTACACGCTCTCGACGACCTCTGATCTCAACTGTGTCGAGGCGGCGCGCCTGTTCACGCTCTTTCAGCAGACCTGGGGGAACAAGTTCCCGCTCGGTTGGAAGGTCGTCGGCGGCCCAAGTGGTTTTTCCAACGCCAGCGGCCAGCGCTTCAGCATCAAGCCGGCGGCTGGCTGGAACACTACGCCCGGTAGCTGCCCGTTCGTAACCGTCGTCAATGGCGGATCGATCAACTCCGTCTATTTTGGTGGCGGTCGCTACAGGCTTACCGGGATTACGCCAAGTTCTCTCAGCTGCTCAGCGGCAGCGCGCAACTTCTTCTCACTGCTGAATCACACGGCAGATCCCGACGGCAACTGGCGCGCCAACTCAGTCGGTGCCGGTGTGGCGCAACTCAGCCGCGGTTCGGCCAGCTTCACGCTGCGCCGCGTATTCGCGAACATCGAGGGTGGTGGAACAAGCCTCGCTCGTGGTGAATTCCGCTGCGGCCCGTTCTTCACAGTCAAGAACAATGATCCGATCGGAAAGAAGTTCACGGTTCTTAAGGGTCGCTATTCGGTCACTACTTTCGGCTCGACCGATTGCGCCAAGGCAGTCAGCATCCTTCCGACGCTGCTCGGCCGCGGTGACGGCGTGCTGCCGTCACCATGGCGCTTGCGGCCAGACGTAGGCTCATTTGTGCGCAGCGCCAGCGGGGCAAGCGGCTTCCGCCTCTCGCCCTACCAAGGGCCGTAGCGGCCCAGCGAATCTCCGACCGGCGGCGCCGCCTGCGCGCGAGCTTTTCTAGGTTGTCATGCCGGTGAACTGGCCACCGGTGATGTTGAGCGTCTGTCCGTGGACGTAGTTGCTCCACGGTGAGCAGAGGAAGAAGACGCCACCGGCGGCCTCTTCAGGCGTACCTGGGCGGCCGATCGGAATCAGCATCGATGCCATCCCGCGCATCTGGTCTGGAATGCCGAGCTGAACCTTCTCGCCGTCAATCTCCATCGTGTTCGCTTCGTCCTTCGAAGCGGTCAGACGGGTCTCGATGTAGCCGAAGGCAACAGCGTTGCAGTTGATCTTGAACTGGCCCCACTCCTTCGCCAGTGTCTTTGTCAAGCCGACGACGGCTGCCTTACCGGCGGCGTAGTTAGCTTGGCCAGCGTTGCCCATCGTGCCGGAGATCGAGGAAACGTTGACGATCTTGCGGAATACCTCGGTGCCCTCTTCCTTCTCCGCCTTTGCAGGCTCGCGCAGGTAAGGGGCGGCTTCACGGACGATCCGGAACGGCGCCACCACGTGAATGTCGAGCATCCGCTGGAACCAGTCATCGCTCATCTTGTGGACCGGCGCGTCGAGCGTGTAGCCAGCGTTGTTGACGATGATGTCGATCTTGCCCCAAGCGTCAACGGCTGTCTGAACTAGCTTGGCCGGTGCGGCAGGGTCGGTTAGGTCGCCTGCGAAGACGACCGTCTCGCCGCCGAGCTCCGATGCCGTCTGCTGCGCGACGTCGCCGTCGAGGTCGTTGATTAGAACCTTCGCGCCGTGCTCGATGAGGATCTCCGCCGTTGCCCGGCCGATGCCTCGTGCACTACCGGTGACGATTGCCACCTTGTCGTCAAGAACGCCCATGTTCATTTTCTCCTGAAGTCGATTTGCGTTTAGTCGTGGAAGCTTGCCACGCTCGGCGCTGCGGCGCGGCCTGCCTTGGCCCCAATGCTTAATGCGCGCCCTCTGGCGGGCGCTAGCGTCGCTAACTACTTCGGCTTGTTCAGGTTTGCGTGGCTGAGTAGGTACCAGCTATCGCCAACCTTGATGAACGAGCTTAGGTACGGCGCCGGAGCGCCGGGGTACTGCTTCCCATCGACGACTAGGTCGGTTGTTGCCGTGAAGCTGACCGTCATTGAGTCTTCGTACTGCAGCGCTTTGACGTTCGAAATCGCGTACGAGTTCAGGTCGGGGAGGCCGCCAATGAACTCGCTTTTAGTCAGCGCCGCGCCGCTTGCACGCTGCAGCTGCCAGTCCGGCGTGAGGAAGTTTCCGAGGTCTGTCTTGTTCTTCGTTTTGACGTCCTCGAACAGGCGCGTGACGAGCTTTGTGCCTTCGGCGTTGGCGCTGCTTGCCGAGCCGTTAACGCTGTAGCTAGATGACCCACAGCTCGCAATTGCGGCTGACGCGATCAAGATTGCTGCGATTGGAGCTAAGCGAGTTTTCATCGGCCGAGCATAGCTGTGGTTAGATGCCGACGGTGATCTTGAAGACCGCCGTGAATTGTTCCCCGGGCGCGACGCTGCTGAGCCGGTCGCCGCTGATTAGCGCGTTGGTCGGCGCGGTCATCGGTTCGAAGCAGATGAATGGCTGGTCTGGCGGGGCGTAGACCTGGGTGAAGTGGTAACCGCCTTCAAACTCGAGCTCAATCTCGCGGCCCGGGCCACTCAACTTGAAGAGCGGCGGCTGGCTGAGCTCGTCGAAGAGATCGTCGAAGGCGCGATCGCCTAGTGGAGCGCGGGCGCCGCTGGCCGGCTCATGCTCGCCGCTCGGAATCCCGCTCGGCTCCAGCAGCGCGTGGCGCGTAACCGGCAGATCGACATCGACGCCGTCACGCGAGCCGCCGGGAAGCGCAAGGTAGGGGTGGAAGCCGAACGCGATCGGAACGTTGCTGTCGCCGGTTGGGATAACTGTCGTAGCGACGGTTAGCGAAGCGTCGTCAAGGCGAACCTCGAGCTCCAGCATGTGTCGGAATGGAAAGGCGCGCGCCAGCTCGTCGTGGGCGGAGAAGTCGAGCCGTGCCAGCAAAACGGCAGCTCCATCGGTGGCGCCGGCCTCGACTACCTCCCAGTAGGGCGAGGCACCTAGTAGCCCGTGCATCGGAAGGCCAGCGGCGTCGAAGTGGAGCGGCGAATCGTCGGCGCTTAGCGTCACATCTGCGCCTTCAAACGAGTAGCTCATCGCAGCGAGCCGGTTGGCCCACGGGTAGAGCAGTGGAATGCCGAAGGTTGACCCCTTGGCCGCGTAGGCCTCAAGGCCGCCGCGCTGGCCCAGCAGCTCCTCACCGCGGTGGCGCAGCGAGCAGCAGACCATCCCAACGCCCGGCGCGTAGACCGCCTCCAGCTCGCCGCTGGCTGAAGTCAGCGTCAGCGTTGCGTGGCCATCGGTGGTGCTTTCTGTGACTGCTGCGCTCACGCCTTAAATCTATCTTCATCGCTCACGCCGTTCTCGTCGGTACCTACCGATAGCGGCTTGCGTATGTGGGCCACGACTGTCAATCGGCCTTCGGTCGAGTGGCGGCTGCGAGCATGGCGCTTTACGTGCTTTAGCCCAGCAGCGGATTTTGGTTGCGCATCATTGAGCACTTGGAAGCCACGGCGCAAACGGATCAGGATGACTATGACGACGACCAACGCCCCACTCGCCAGCGGCAGCCACCAGACGTCGAGCAAGTCCGCCAAGTAGCCCTCAGCAGAAGCGCCGATCGTTCCAAAAAAGATCGTGATCAGGGCGAACATGCCGAGTACCTCGCCCTCAATTTTCTTCGGGACGCCAAGCTGAGTGATCGCGCTGAGCACTGCCTGCGCCGTCGCTAGCCCGAGGCCGGCTGCAGCGAGAACTATTGACAGCCCCGCGAGCGTCAGCGCCGTACCAAGCGGCGCGATTCCTACGATGCCGGCGATCACTAACGCTCCGCCGCTAGCGAACGCTGAAAATCTGATGATGCGGCTGTACCGTTCGCGCTCCTTCCAGCGTCGCAGTAGCACCGCCACCAATGCCGCGCCCGCGTAGAACGAGGCCAGCAGCAGCCCGTAGACCTTCGCTGCAGATCCCACTTCGGAAGCAATCTTTGGGAGCAGGGAGACGAGCGGCCACGCCAGCAATTCAAGTAGCGCCGTGAAGATGACTGCCATGCGGACCGCCCGCGAGCCGGTGATTGTTGACAAAACCATCTTCAACGATGCTGACGCCTCTTTCACCTTGGAAGTCGCATTCGCCCCCGTTTCATCGGGGAGACGGACGACGATGAACGCCAGCGGCACGTAGCTAAGGACGTTGAAGGCGAAGAGTGGCGCGGGCCCGACGGCATCCAGCAATGCGCCTCCGACTAGAGCTCCAGCTACAGATGTGATCGACGAGAGAGAGTAGAAGAGCGCGTCGGATTCATCCAGCTGTCCCTTGGCAGAAAATTGCTGCAGCAGTTGCTGCCAGCAGGGGTACTGGATCGCGGAAGTTGCGCCTGACGCTGCGCTGCTGATCAAGATCGCCGTCACGCTGAGCTTGTCGGTCAGTTGGAGCGCCAGGATTGCCGCGTAGATAAGCGCTTTGGCGATGCTGACGATCGCGACGATTCTGCGGTGATCGAAGCGCTTCGCAATCGTCCCGGCCGGCAGCGCGAGAACCCCAAACGCGACCGCGAACGAGACGCCGACCATAACCGTCGCCAGCGCCGACTTTGTAGTCGCGTAGACGACATACGTGAAGGCGAAGACTTGGAAGGTAGAGCCAAGGCTGGAGATGAAAGATCCCCAAGCCATGCGGCCAAGCTGCGGCGAGCTCGGGCGCGGAAAGTTTCGCATTATTTCGGCGCGCATGCTGGTCATAGTCCGGCTCGCGAGCGAGACTACAAGTCAGACCGTTTTCTTCGAGGCTCACAGTGCTCTTTCCGACAGTTACCTTCGCCATCTTCTTCCTGATCGTCCTGCCGCTGAATTGGCTGACGATGCACAACCCGCGCAACTGGCGGATCATGATGCTGGTTGCCAGCTACCTGTTCTACGCCTGGTGGGACCCATGGTTCGTGCTGCTGCTGGCCGGTTCGACGCTGTTCAACCAGCTGATTGCGGTGAGGATCTTCAAGGCCGAAGCGCCGCGTGCGCGCAAGGCGCTGCTTTGGGTTGGGATCGCCGGCAACCTCGCTTTTCTTGGCTGGTTTAAGTACTGGAACTTCTTCGCCTCATCTGCGCAGAACGCCGCCCACACACTGGGTATTCAGCTCGACCCGGGCTTCGTTTCGACTGTGCTGCCGATTGGAATCTCGTTCTACACCTTCATGGCGCTCAGCTACATCATCGACACTTGGCGCGGCACGTACGAGCCCGTTTCGCTCTCGCGCTTTGCCGTCTTTCTTTCCTTCTTCCCGCACCTGGTAGCCGGGCCGATCGTTCGCCCGGCGGAGCTGATCCCGCAGTTCGACAATCCGCCCGACCCGCGTGAAGTTGACGCGACCCGCGGCTTCGCTTTGATTCTCGGCGGCCTCTTCCTGAAGGTGGTGCTGGCGTCAACCTGCGCCAAGCTTGTTGATCCGGTCTTCGGTTCGCCGAAGCTGCACAGCGCCCCAGAGACGCTGCTGGCGATCTATGCCTACGCCGTCCAGATCTTCTCCGACTTCGCTGGCTACAGCACGATCGCGATCGGCGTTGCGCTGCTGCTCGGCTTCCGCTTCCCCGACAACTTCAACAGCCCATACCGCGCAACCTCGGTTCAGGACTTCTGGCGCCGCTGGCACATGACGCTCTCACGCTGGCTCCGGGATTACCTCTACATCCCGCTTGGCGGCAATCGCGGCAGCCAGTTTGAGACCGAGCGCAACCTGATGCTGACGATGGTGATCGGTGGCCTTTGGCACGGCGCCAACTGGACCTTCCTGTTCTGGGGCGCTCTTCACGGCACCGCGCTGATCGTCGAGCGGCTCGCGCGTGGGCGGCGCGAGGCGCGCGGCAAACCGCCGATGGCTAAGTGGCTCGCCTGGCTGATCACCTTCAACTTCGTCTGTTTTGCGTGGATCTTCTTCCGCGCCGATTCGTTTGGTCAGGCGCTGAGCGTGATTGAGCAAGTCTTCACCGGCTGGGGCGTGCCATCTACCGGCATCACGCTCGGTGTTGTTGCGGCCGTCGCGACCGGGCTGGGTATTCAATTCTTGCCGGTCAACTTTTGGTCGGACGTGCAGGCTCGCCTGAGCCGTTTTCCTTTCTATGCGCAGGGCGCCGCGGCGGGCGCCGTGCTGATGGTGATCAATGCTCTCGGACCGGCGGGCGTCGCCCCGTTCATCTACTTCCAGTTCTAATGGACGAACACGGACTTCCCGAACAGGACCCGCGGCGGCGCACAATGCCGGCCGGTCACGTCCTGCTCGCTGTATTCATCGGGCTCGTGGTTGCGTCGCTGCTGAACGCGCAGGGAATGCACAAGCAGGCACTTTCGCAGGGCCCCGGCGTTGGCCGCGAGATCGCGGGGACGCTGACCGCCGGGCTGGCAGGGGTCAGTGGAATCTTCCAGCTCGACGAGCCGCGGATTCTGTTGAAGGCGGCGCTAGGGCGCAGCGGCGACGACAAACTGGTCGGCAAGCTGGCGATCTCAGCGTCGAAACCTAAGGTGCCGGTGGCTACGACCAAGCCGGTCTTTTCGGCGACGCATCCAATGCGGCTCTACCTGACCGGCGACTCGCTGATTACCGACCCCGGCCCGACCTTGCTCGACAAGATCTCTAGTAACCCGGCGATCAAGCCGGTCTCGACGACCGACGCCCACGCAGCCACCGGGCTTGTGCAGCCTGAAATATTCAACTGGTTCGATTACCTGCCAAAGCAGATCAAGGCGCTGAAACCAGACGTGACGGTTGCGACCTTTGGTGCCAACGATGGACTCGGCTTCACCGGGGTTGCCGGCGCGGAGGAGTTTGGCTCAGCTGCTTGGCTGGCCGAATACCGCAGGCGCGTCAGCGGCGTGATGGACGAGATGACGGCCGGTGGCGGCCGCGTCGTGTTCCTCGGTTTGCCGATCCCGCGCGACCCGGGCTTGGCGCGGCGCTGGCAGCAGATGAATGAGATTCAGCAGAGCGAGGCGGCTAAGCGCGCGGGGCTCGTCGTCTGGGTTGACCTGTTCAAGAAGCTTGCCGACAAGAACGGGCATTACTCCGATTATCTGCCTGACTCGTCCGGCCAGCAGCAGCTTGCGCGCAGCTCAGATGGCATTCATTACGAGCCGCAAGGCGCAACCGTTGTCGCCGACGCGATTATTGAGGCGATTAACCAGCTTGTGACCGTCCCGGGCCTTGGGCCAGTGACGCCAACGCCGGCTGCGGGATGAAAAATGATCGCTGTTAGGTTCAGGACAGTTGACTAACTCACCGACCACGGACAGCCCCCAGAAGCTCCGAATGCGCCGGCTTGGCGTTGCGGCCTTGATCACTTTTGCGATTGGCTGTGCGCTCGTGATTCAGCGGCCGGGATGGGCACAGACATCGAACTTCCTGCTCACGCGGGCGCTTGCCAACGGCACCAGCCAGATTGACGCCTACCAGTGGCAGACCGGCGACAAGTCTTGGATTAACGGTCACTTCTATTCGGTCAAGGCTCCTGGCATGCCGGGGCTGCTCGTCGTTCCCTATCTTGTGCTTCACGCGATCGATTTCGAAAGCGTTGCGCGCTCAACTGCGTCGATCAATCAGCGTTTGGCTCCGTTCCAGCACGTCACAGCGGCCCAGATTGCGGCTGGGGCTGCGGTTCCGCGCTCGCCGCAGGTGGCGCGGCAGATCCGTGAAGAACGCTTAATGATCTGGGCGCTGGGGCTGTTCGGCTGTGTCCTTCCAGCGCTGATTCTGCTCTTCCTTGTTCGCTCCGATGCCGAGCGGCTCGTTGAGGGAACGGGAACGGCGACTGCCGTGGTGCTTGGGCTTGGAACGATGGTGTTGCCGTTTGCGACTCAGCTCTTCGGCCATGTGATGGCGGCAATGCTGCTCTACCTGGGGTTTCATCTACTGATGCGCGAGCGTCGGGGCCCGCCAAACCCGCGGCTGGTACTGCTGGCCGGGCTAATCGTGGGGCTGGCGGTCGTCGTCGAGTACCCAATGGCGTTCGGCGGTGCGGTACTCGGGCTATACGCGATGCTGCGCGGGGGCGAGACGAGCGCGCGCGTGCTGGCGGCGCTGCGCCGGGCCGCGCTTTTCGCGGTGGGCGTCGTTGTCGGGCTGATTCCGCTGGCCATCTACAACCAGCTCTCGTTCGGTTCGATCACGCAAATGTCTTACAGCGCGGCGGTTGCGGTCGAGGGGCTCAGTGGGCACGCGGTGCTGGGCCTCAATGGCTCAGGCTTCTTTGGTATCGGGGCGCCAAACGCGGTTTCGTTCGTTGACATCCTGCTCTCGCCTCGCGGCCTTCTGTCGATCACCCCGGTCTGCCTGCTGGCCGTGATCGGTTTGGTGTGGATGCGCCGCGCCGGCCATCGCGCCGAGGCATTGACGATCGCTGGCATCGTCGCGATCTACCTGATTTACGTCTCCGGCTATTGGCTTCCGTTCGGCGGCGACTCACCGGGGCCACGTTTTCTTGTCGCGATCCTGCCGTTCATTGCGCTCGGCCTGCCTTACGCCTGGAAGCGGATTCCCGCGGCAACCGTGGTGCTCGGTGCTGCGAGCGCGACGGTTATGGTCGCAGCGTCGCTTGTTGGGCCGCTGACAAAACCGAACGGCCTGGGTGTTTGGTGGTCGCGAATTCAGGGCGGGCCGAAGATCACGACCGTCTTCACTTTGCTCGGTGCGCCAAGCGGCCTAGCGTCAACGCTGCCGGTCTACCTCGTCTTCGTTGCCGTCGCTGTGTTGGCCGCGGGCGCTACCTATCTGCCGCGGCTGGGTGTGGGCAGGGATCTGCCGGTCGCTGCCGCTGCGCTACTGGGCTGGCTGGTGCTCGCGCTGGTAGTTAGCCCCGCGATCGGCGAGCGCAAGATTCTGCCGGGCAATGCAGCGGTTGCGCTGCCGCACAAATTGGTGGCCTTTGCGGCCGTTGTCGGGCTGATAGCGCTTGCGGCGTTATTGCTCCGTCAGCGACTTGTCAGCGCGGGCAGGCAGCCGGATCCAGCTGCCCCGTAATTTGGTAGACGGGGAACTTCTCGGGAGTGCGCAAGCCGTTCGATTGCTTGTCGTCAGGCAGGCCAGGGATTAGTTTCACGAGCTTTGCGGCAGGGTCTGTGGCGATCCAAGCGACCTGCGGGTTGGGTGTCGTGACCCGCTGCCAAATGTTTCGGTTTGGCGATGCGACGACGTAGTCATAGTTGCCAGCGTTGATTTCGCGCCTCAACTCAGGGCAGTTTGCGGCCAAGCGCAGCGCGCCATGCGCGCCTTGTATGCCGATGAACTGGATTACGTTCTGAAGCTTCACATCGGAGAGCAAGTACTGCCGGAAGGTGCCGGCGTCACCGATCAGCGCGATCCGTGCCGGCGCTCTGCCAACCGATGAGAGCCCGTAGGCGGAGTTGCGACCCGCTACCTGGTGGCTTTCGTAGACCCGTCCGCAGCCGACCAGAGCAATTCCGAGCAGTGCAATCGCAGCCAAACGGCTGCGCGAACCGAGCTTGTCCCAAAGGCCCGGTGCCAGCCAGAGCAAGACTAAGAGCAGCGCGACCGCTACCAGCGTTAATAGTGGGTGGGGCAGGCCCCAAGATTTTGACCCGTTTGCGGCATCAATCAGCAGCAATACCATCGGAATCGCGATCCAATTTCTCTTCGATGGCCAAAGCTGCGCGAGACAAACCGGCACAAGCACCAGCCCGAGCGACAGGCCGGGGAGGACAAAGCGCGTGTCCCAGCCAATCCCAAGCAGCGGGCCGCCCGGTGGGCCTGCCGCCGTGCCGGGCGTGAAGAAATATCCGCCAATCGCGATCAGCGAGACAATCCCCACAGCGCGCCAGCGCTTCTCCGGCGGGCGGATCGTGATCGCCAGCGATGCGATCACTGCCAACGCGAGCAGCAGCATCGCCAGCGGGCCAAAGTGGCGCACCCATTGGTAGGGGAGCTGGTGGAGCATCACGGTTGGGTTCGTGATGTAGTGCGAGAGCGCCACCATCGTCGTTGACTGCAGCGCCTTGCCGGGCCCGGTCAGTAGTGGCAGCTTCACCATCGGCAGTGGTGTGCCTGTCTCGACAATGTTGCGCGCGAACCAGAACCATGAGGTTGCCAGCGCAGCCCCGCCCCAGATCAGTAGCGAGCGCAGCCGCTGGCCGCGCTGCTCAATCATCAGGATGCCGATCGCCATTCCCAGCGCCGGTATCCCGATCGTCATTTTGGTTGAGACGCCGAGGCCGATCGCCAGGCCGGAGAGGATCAGCGCGGTGCGGTTGCCGCGGATCTGCAGCATCAGCCAGATGCTTGCGAGGAAGAAAAAGGTTGCCGCCACGTCAACCATCGCCGTGCCGGCAAAGGCGCCAACAATCTCCTTGCCAGAGAAGACTGCTGCAACCGCCAGCGCCGAGGCGGCTGCAACGCCGCGCAGTTTTCCGATCGCCGCTGCTGCGGCAATCAGCAGACCGAGCCAGAAAATATTCAGCAGCGGCGAGAGTAGGTCGCGATCGAAAAAAACCATTCCAACCGCGTGGAACATCGAGCCCAGCGACGGGTAGAAGTAGGTTTGAAAGAGCGGCTCATTCCAAGCGAATGCCGTCAGTGACTGCGTTTGGTAGAAGCGCAGCGCGAACGGCATGTGGTACCAAAGCGTGTCCGTGCCGCGCAGCCCGTGGCGGAGCGCATCGCCAACCGGCAGAAGCCAGATCGTCAGCAGCAGCGCCATTCCGATTAGCAGCGCCGCGCCGGTAATCAGGCTTAGTCGCTCTCGCTTGCGCTCAGTTGGCCGCGCAACGCCCAGCGCCGCCGCCGCAATGATGCCTGATGCAATAAGGCAGACGGCTACCGGCAGCCGCGAGAGGGCGCCGACCGTGCCAAGTAGGTAACAGATCACGGTGACGATGCTCAGCGCGACGATCGCCCGCACGACGACCAGCTCCGACCCTTCTGACCCAGCCAAGAAGCGCATCTGCACAGCGCGCGCAGCAAATAGGACCGACGCGATCGACGCCAGCGCGAGCAACGAGTCAACGAGGTATGAGGTCAGCGAAAGCATCGGGAGGCGGAAGCGCCTATGTAAGCGTACGACCCGCCTAGGCCGATGCGTGGCAGGCCGTTAGCTGGTGCCGCTTTCGTGCAGTCTGCGCGGCTAGCCAGTTACGCCGCTACTGGTCTTCTTCAGCGTCACTGTGCGTGTGATGGCGCGGCCGGTGCCGCCAGTGGGGGTGAAGGTTGTGGTGAGCGTGACGCGGATCGAGCCGCGGCGGCGGGCTGAGCGGGCGCCGGCCGTGAGCTTGCAGTTGATTTTGTAGCGGCCGGCTTTTGTGATTTTCTTGCTGCCGGTGCAGGCGGTGAGGCGCCTCGTGCTTCGAGCGCCGGAGGAGTAGATGAACGTGCCCTTCTGCGTGGCGAGGCCTGGGTCGGAGACGACCAGTGTCGATTGCAGAGCCGAGTTTGTTGCGTCGACCGGAAGCGTGACGAACTTGTTTGACGGGTCCGGAGTTGGGTCTGGTGTAGGAGTTGGGTCTGGTGTAGGAGTTGGGTCTGGTGTAGGAGTTGGGTCTGGTGTAGGTGTCGCAACGATCAGCCCATAGAAGTTCGAACCATCGAGGCCGTAGCCCGTCAGCCCGGCCGCTCTATAAGCCTTCGCGCCAGGCGCCACGCCGACGAACGCGGAGCCACCAACCGACGGAGCGTTGCCCAAGAAAGCCACACTCGCCAACAAACTCGCACCGGCGAACGCGTAGTCACCAATGCTGGTGACGCCGCTGCCGATCGTCACACTCGTCAACGAACTCGCATTGGTGAAAGCGTTGACGTCGCCGCCTGTGACGCTGTCGGACAACAAACTCGCATCGGCGAACGCGTAGTTGCCGATGCTGGTGACGCTGTTGGGGATCGTCAAACTCGTCAACGAACTCGCACCGATGAACGCGAGGTTGCCGATGCTGGTGACGCTGTTGGGGATCGTCAGACTCGTCAACAAACTCGCACCTTGGAACGCGCCGTCGCTGATGCTGGTGACGCCGCTGCCGATCGTCAGACTCGTCAACGAACTCGCATTGGTGAACGCGCTGTCGCCGATGCTGGTGACGCTGTCGTCAATTGTGACTGCGCCTGCACATCCGGTGTTTCCTGTCACCACGTGCGACGCGTTGACGGTGTAGGTGCCGCCCCCGCCGCAATCGAACGTTTCATCGGCTTGGGCTGAGGTGGCGAAGCCAGCGGAGCCAACCAACACGGCAAGCACCGTGAGT
>Ga0194052_1000873_pt1 | contig 18424 bp, 22 predicted proteins | sample SepL226m_MetaG_FD_160117 | JGI IMG/M metagenome (GOLD analysis project Ga0194052, IMG submission 160117) | Anoxic zone freshwater microbial communities from boreal shield lake in IISD Experimental Lakes Area, Ontario, Canada - Sep2016-L227-6m | ecosystem: Environmental > Aquatic > Freshwater >...
TTCTTGGTGTCGAGAAAAAAATAGCTTATGAAAGAATGAAAAAAATAGCCGGTGCAACTGAACATACCTGCGAAAGCTGTAAAGGTCGCGGTCAAGTAGCACAACAAGTCCAGACGCCTTTTGGCGTGATGCAAAGTCAGGCTGCGTGTAGAGCCTGTGGAGGAATGGGAAAAACCTACACCAAAGATGGAAAGAGTTTACCTCCTGGAGGACTAGAACAAGCAAGAGAAGTGGTAGATATGAAGATCCCTGCAGGCATTAGAGAAGGGGCATATATCAAATTCGCAGGCAAGGGAAATGACCCTGCAGGCACCGGAAGAGCTGGTGATCTCTATGTTCAAATCAATATCTCTGCCTCTAAGGTCTGGGAAAGAAAAGGAGATAACCTGTATGTTCAAACAACAGTAAGTCTTTTCGACCTTGTCTTGGGTGGTGAATGTAGCATAGATCATCCCGAAGGCAAATTGAAAATCAAAGTACCTAAATGAACCCAAATAGGAGATATGATCAAGATCAGTGGAAAAGGATTTGGTGAATGAGGAGTCTTCAGTAGAAAAGGAGATCTCTACGTCATCCCCAAGGTAGAAATTCCTAAGAAACTTTCTAAGGAGCAAGAGAAATTATGGAATGAATTGAAGGGGAAGAAATAGTAGTAAGTAGTAAGTATCAAGACCTAAGTAAGAGACTCACTACTTTATACTCAATAAAGGGAGCAATATCGTTCCTTTTTTTGAAATAAAAAAAATGATGTCCTCCTTTCGAGCGAAGCGAGCCCCGTAGAACTACGGGGTCAAAGGAGAGCCTGTCCCGCAAAAACTGCGGGAGGAACCACGACCACCGCAATTCTGCGGGGCAGGCAGTGGTGGAGGATTTTATTAAAGTAGATTTAAATCCCTCTGTCCTGTCGGACCTCCCCAGCTGAGCTGGACCGAGGTCCCTTTAGAAAAGGGAGACATCAAGTATTTTATTTTACCAGAATAACTTATACACAAACAGGGTAATCACGGACAAACACCATCCGTAGATATTCGTGAAAGCTTTCAGATTTTTTCGTTTTCTCTTCTTTTTTTCTATCGTAGTCCATTGCGTAGCATCGACAATCGTAATGCCTAAGCTCGTTTCTATCTTTTGAATCTCTTGTTTGATTTCGTCATGATGGGCTAAATAATTTTTAGGAGTCTGGTCAAATAGCATGGTAATCCCCTTGTCCTGGCTAGTAGTTGCACTTTTCTGTTGTGCCTTGGCAACGAGGTATCGAAGGGTATCATAGTCCAAAGTCAGTGCAATGGTCCTCTTGAGGAGAGCCTTACGAAGTGACTTATGAAGCGGGATAAAGACGATAAGGACAATAAGATAGATCCCGATAATGATCAAGACAATTTTTGCTACTTCATCAGAAAGTCCGGTGATATTAGCGAAAATATGCATAAGCCAAGCGCCAGTAGTTTGGAGTCGAGTAAGGGTAGATTGAAGTCGAATAGGCATGGGAAGGGAATTGATGAGATAAATGTTTATAGGTGGATGGTTTATATAAGTGAATTACAAAAATCTGGAGTAATCTGGTGTTATAACAGAATTATTGTCTTCTCTTCATGTACAATTTAAATATGTCTCACATTCGGGACACTTAGCATAATTACCTTTAGGATGAGCTCTAACTAATTTCTTTTCAACATCTCGACATCTAGTGCAAAATGGACCATCATTTTCTATATAGTAAAAGTTATTTTTAAGAGTAATTTTTCCTTTAATCTCTAATTTCTCTTTTAGTTCCTTATTTTCTTCGCTTAATTCTAGTATTTTCCCCTGCATTTCAAGCATAATTGCTTGAAGATCCAATATCTGTTTATATTCCTCTATCTTATCTGCCTTTCTTAATGTCGTTCCTATTCAAGAGATAACCTCTGTTCGTCACATATCTTACATTTAGAAAATAAAAATTATCCTTCCATATATTTTTTTACAAAATTATTAAATTTATTAATGTCATATTTTTCACTAGATCCAGGATAACCACAGAAATTCATGTTTGTATCTGCCGAATACCATTCACACTGTGCTATAGATTTATTCTCATAAATATCCCATAGTATATTATCTCATCAATTGGACTCATTAGCCCACATTAAAACATAACATTTATTGTCTTTTTTATTATAATGATTCTTGTACTGATAAGTAAAATCAGGCACTCCATATTTGTAATTATCAACAAAAGTCCTGGCTTGAGTTGAACACTCTTCTGGACCATCTATATTTACTATGGATGAACTTCCACAGCCCACTAAAGTAAAACTTAGCAAGAGGAATGGGATCAATAACTTCTTCATGAGATGAGAGAAAAGGATAAATATTTGTTGTAAGGAACGGTTTCAAACCGTTCCCTACGGAGCCGAATTATTCTCATTTAAGTTCTTGAATTTTATTCCCTAATCGTTTACATTTGTCATTCATGTCTGTGCTACATCCAGAAGTTTCTCACGATAGGGTTGGTATCGCTGAATAAATATTTGCAAACCCAGCTGGTCAGGATATGCCGCCTATATCTTTCTTGCTAAAATAGTCAAATATCTCAAACGATTCAATCGCCTTATCTGCTGTGTCAAAACTAAAGAAATGGTAAACATACATACAGATATTCTCTTTGAGGCTATAAAAGATTTCCTCTATTGATCAGAATCATTGGGCTGGTCAATCTAATTGTGAGTAATAATCCCCATAAACTCTATAAGATAATTCTGCCTCTTTTGTCATTTTATCTCTATACCCTGCGCATTCCTGCTTCTTTTCAAAAATCTGATCTGACGTCATGGTAAGTTTAGATGTTGTATTGCTTCCACATCCCACTAAAATAAAACTTAGCAAGAGCAATGGGATCAATAATTTCTTCATGAGACGAGAGAAAAAGTAAAACTATATCATTTCCTTAAACACCTGCATGATCTTCCCATCCTTCACAAGTATTGGTATAAACTTCCTTCGGAAGAGGGGAATCTTAGCAGTGATGCAATATTGATTTCGGGTCTTATTATGGTAACGATCGCTTGATTTCGCGAATCTGAGTGATGAACCCAATTGCTCTTGCTTGATGATTGCCAGAGTAAAATTGTACCATTTCACTGGTCATAAGGTAAGTATCTTCTTGCTTTTCTCAACGGATTTTTCTCGGAAATCGAGAGGCGCGGAGATGATATATCTCTTGCCATGCGCAATGAAAAAATATGTTCCTTTGATATATACATAGCCCTGCTCTGCCTTGGCAAGGAATTTCGTAATCTGCTCAATCTGCGCTTGGGAGGTGCTTTTATTTAAATGTAATTCTTGAAAGAGTTGGCCTGTCAGCTCCTGAGTCCAGGTCTTTTTGGTGCAGTGGATCTCGTATGCGGCGCTTGCTTTCCAGAGATCGCAAGCGGGAATTTTGTGGAGTAAACTGACTTGTGGCGTAAGGATATTTTGGATACTGGTATATAAGGTATCTAGACTTTGCTGGAAGGTATTGGCGTTTGGACTAGGATTGTGTGAGAGATGATATAACTCAGGAAGGACTTGCTTTCTGAGCAGATTTCTTTTGCTAGTTGTGGTATCATCATTGGTCTGATCTCGAACATAGGGAATCTTGGCTTGAGAACAGATCTCTTGAATATATGATTTAGACAGATGTAACAATGGTCTCATCACTTCACAAGGAAGGAGATGATGTTTTTCTTTCCCTGACATAGCGAGAAATCCCTTGAGATGAGCGCCACGAAGTAGATTGAGAAAAGAAGTTTCGATGCGGTCCGTCAAATTATGTCCCAATAACAATCCTTCTACCTTGTATTTTTTCGCTAAAATTGCGAAGGATTGATATCTTCGTTTTCTGAGACTTTCCTCCGTATGCTGAGCAATGTCTGTCTTTTTTGTAACACATTCAACGCGACATCCAGACAAAACCGTTTGGACAAATTCAGCTTCCTGTGTGTTTTCCGGTCTGGTCTTATGATTACAATGTATAAAAATTAGATTTTGTAAATCCCTTTTTTCTTGGACATAAAAGTGGTATAAAGTGACCGCCAGGAGCATACTGTCGGGACCTCCGCTTACCGCGATAAGATAGTTTTTATTAGGTAGTAATTGGCTTTTGTAAAAATCAAAGACCGAAGTAAGTGCAGAAAAAGACGCCTTGGGAAAGACGATATCCTGAATATTGGGAGCTACTGATCCCCTCTTTTTCATGCGAATAAAATTTGCAAAATAAAGGATTTTTTCTATACTTACAGTACGTTTTATTATACTATTTTTTTGCACAAATGAAAGACAAAAAGTTCCTGATCAAGATTTCTGACCTCTTGAATGAAACAGGAAGAAGCGATGACATTAGCTTCGATCACAAATTTGTAGAACAATTCCCCACCATTACTGAAGAGGGAATCTCTGGAACACTCTCTCTGCAAGGAGTCGATGAAAATTCTCTTTTGGGAACACTCCAAGATGTCCACTGTCAGATCGACGAAACCTGTGACTCGTGTGGAGCTGCTTATGTAAGGACAGTTGATGTACCAGAATATATTGCGAGATTTGTCACCAAAGGAAGTCTCACTCCTGAGGAACAAGAAGCTGCTGAAGAAGCAATTCTTTTGATCAATGAGAAGGACAATTCTATCGATATCGAAGAGATGATCACTCAAGCCATTTTGCTCAATGATCCCTTTGTCAAACGTTGTCCTAAATGTGAAAAGAAAATAGCAGAGACAGAAGACGAAGAAGATTTGGGAACATTTGGAAGTACAGGAAATATCCAATTTAGTTAAAAAATAATAATTTCAATAAGAATCTCCCCGATGGGGGAGATTTTTTTAATTTGCCACCCGGGTGCTAATTACCCAAAATTAGCTTATTACCTACAATTTAATCTCTCTGCACCCGGGTGGAAATAATTTTCCTATTGTTGTCTATTTTTTTCTTTTTTTTCTCGAGTATACTCCCCGCGGTTTTGGAGGACTATGCGTTCTGTCTGCCTCATGGGTGGTCATTGATTAGAATGCGGATCCATTCATCAGCACATAGCCTCCATATCAGCCAAATACTTAGATAAACAAAATCCAACATATGCTCAATATTTCTCGCCTGATCAGAGGGAAATGAGCGGGGAAGATATCCTTCCTGGCAACAGAATCTCAATAGCATTTATTCTTTACTCCAACAAAAAATTACAAACAATTAAATCTTTATTCCAATGAAAAAAACCGTTTTATTCTTTTTTATGCTTGCATTGTTTGTATTGGCTTCTTGCCAAAAAGACAATGACTCTGTTCCTCCTCCTAGGGGCGTGAATACTGACCAAAATGAAATTAGTTCACCATCCCTAAAAGCTGCTGTCACCATGACAGAATCAGCGGTATCTCCAAAATTCGGTAAGCCGAATTCTACGTATTATTATTTCAAAGTAGTCGATATGTCTGGAACTTTTGCGATTTCGCTCAAGCTCTATGAAAAGGCTACAGGAACCATCACCTACTTACCTATGCTCCGCATTGGTACAAGTTGGGTGCTTTCTACTCGTATAGCTACTAATGGCTGGTATGATTATAGGTATGTCTATAGTAATACTAAGGCAAATATTAGCACTATGTCCTATACCCTCTGCAATACGAATAACTCTTTTTCTTCAACCGGAACAAGCTCAATCGCTTGGCCCTTTGGGGCTGATGGATCAAGTTTTACCAATCGATATGGTTGGATAGGTGCTATGGAAAGTGGTTGCGGGAATGGATGGAATCAGGGGGGACATCATTATTTTAGCTGTGGAGCTGATGATTCTTATGCAGAAGACTGGAACAAAAATTGCTCTACCCCGTATGCAGATGATGGAGCTATCTTCCGTTCTCCATTGGATGGAAAAATCATTAGTGTACTTCTTGATTCTCCCTCCAATCATAATGGAGGCTATGGTAATGCTATCGATGTCCAACAAGAAGACCCTGAAGGCAATTTTTATACCTTCCGTATCGCACATCTAAAATATGGTCCTTGTGTATCTATAGGGACCTATGTACGAGCTGGAGTTACTCAGATCGGAAATGTGGGTATGTCTGGTGGCACTTCTACTGCTCCCCATGCTCACTGTGCGTTATATAATGCAACCAGTGGATGTAATGCGAAAACGAAGTTTTTATTTACCGCTCAGTAAAAAATTTGTTGTATTTCTGGCGTAAAACAGTACCAGCATAGGGGGAGATTTTCTTTTCCTATGCTTTTTATCTTGTATATATAGTATGAAAAATCCTCTTATTCTACTCATGTTGAGCTCTGTGGTATTGTTTTGATGTACACAGAAAGAAATACCACGTCCTCAAATTCTGTTATCTTGAATTTCTTCACAAGAGAATATTCAAGCACCCAAAGAAATAAATTTAACAGGAGATTTTTCATCTGTCTCTGCTGTTAGTTGAGTGATTTCTCTTATAACATTTTCTGGAAAGTCATTAATATATAATTGATTGTTCAGTATTGACGTTCCTGCAGGCACAAAACAACGAGAATATCTTGTCCAAAATAATGGAGGAGCAAATATAGCTAGCGATTGGATTGAGTGTATGGATACAGACCCATATACAAGTTTTAGTCTTCGTGCGAGAAGACTTAGCTCATGAGATCAATGAATTTGAACGAAGACGCTTTGTTCACATGACTATGGTGAGCGCTTAGATGATCTCTCCAAGAGCACAATACTCATTGGGAATACTGAGGTATATATTACAGATATTAAACTCCCGTCTGAGTGATTGGGCGTGGCTCCAAGAATTTCTCAACAAAGAGCCCTTTGTTTTGTTTATAGTTGATCTCTCTTTTCTTTTTCTCTTGTCGATTACTCGAAACAAGAAATGCAAAACGGTTTACATTCTCTCAAGTTTTATTAAAGGTTATTAGGGCTTCATTTTTTAAAACAATACATATTTACAATATTTGTGTTGTTTTTTGTGTGTTATTGAGTATATGCTAAATATAAAACAAAAATATATGGACGATGAAAACCACTTTACCAATTTTCTTCTAACCCAAGGGGTTCCAGAAGGAAAACTCCCTAATTACATTAGGGTTAACAAAAGCCATCTTGTGCCTATATTGGATGGGTACAAAAAAGAAAACCACTCAAAATTCTTTTACGTCTTTGTCTGCAATAGCGGACATGATGTATCTTGTCAAAACTACTCTTGGGTATTTTCTGGGTGGAATATCCGCGTAAGCGGAGACAAAGTTCTTTTGTTAAAAGAAGATTGGGTCTTTGATATTTCACAGATTCCTATCTTCAACAATACCATATTCGTGGTGTCCGCAAGGACCAAGAAGAATGAATATGCGTATGAACGATATGATTTTGTCTGTTATTCGCCGAATAGGCGAAAATTTATTAGAAAAATTTGTTATAACCAATAATGTAAGGGAGGTGAAAACCCTCCTTTTCTCATAATTTCTCCTTGAGCTTCTAGGATAAAAAGATATAAAGAAATATCTTTATTTTTCTTATTTTTTGGTATGAAGAAAATACTTCTGAGTTGTCTGTGTGTTTCGTTTGTTCTTGGAGGATGTTCTTCTCTTTCTCCGTCTTCCTCGACATGCACGGGAAATCAAGACGTCGGCTTTTGTCCAGTGAGTACATTACAGACCGGAAGTCAAACCCTCGATGAAGTAGCAACCAAAGTCTTACACGCCCTCAAGACGAAGGACCTGCCTACTCTTTCTTTATTAGCAGGAAAAGAAGGAATTAGATTTTCTCCGTATGAACACGTCAATCCACAACGCGATGTTGTCTTGTCTCCTGAAGAAATTAAGAATGGGCTCACCATGAATAGATCTTTTGTTCGATGAACACAAGATGGTTCTGGTGCACCAATTGATCTCTGAATAGGACAATATCTAGACAAGTTTGTCTATGATGTCGACTTCTCTACAGCGACAGTAGTGAATAAAAATACCAAGATCCAGAGGGGAAATGTCTTGAATAACATTATGGACGTCTACACAGGGAAACAGGTTATTGAATACTATTTCTCATGATTTGAGGCTAAATATGAAGGCATGGATTGGAGAAGTCTAAATCTGGTTTTCGATAAACAAGATGGCCAATGGAAAGTCATTGGTATCGTCCATGGACAATGGACTATTTAATTTTACTTTTATCCCCCTCCCATGAAATTTTACTGAATTAGTGGTTCTTGGAGAACCATTGATGAAACCGTTGAAAAAGACGTAATAGAAGCTGTCTCCGCCATTGTCAAAAGAGGAGATTGAATCGTTACCTGATGAGCATTATGAGTAGATTATATCGCTACTCAACTTGTTTTATCTTTATGAAATCCTCAAAAACAATTAAAAATATTTTTGCCTATCTCTTTGGATAAGTTTTGTGCTCATTATCACAAAAGAGCTACAGAATGAGTCATAAGCCAGAAACAAGCAGATATAATTACCGAACAACTGAGAAAAGTATTTGAAATATCTCCTGAAAGTATACAAGATACCACACCATATAATGAAGCCAATGTTGAAAGTTATTATGCAAGGAATTTAACCATCATCGAAAAATCTGATGAAGTATATGCTTTTCAAGTAAACGACAGTCAATGAACTCAAGACGCTATCGATAAGGCTACTGAATTATGAAAACCCGTATATGTAAAAAAATATTTTATACACAATTAGATTTATTTTCTACTCTCACACTTATGCATGAGAATTTTATCGGAGTAATTATTGAAGAAAGTTTAGAGAGCAAAAATGTCCTTCAAAAAGTTAAAATTCTCTCTACGAAAACATCTCCTGTTACCCAAAAACATCAAACGCCATGGGTTGAGAGACGAACCTTAGATACCGTCGAAATTCCTTATAAAGATGCCGAGAATATCGCACAAGAACTAAGCATATCGTTAGATCCCCATCATGCTTGGTATGCAGATTTCAAAAATAGCACGCATCATTATATCATCTTTAGAGACAAAATATTCTATATTGAAAGAACGAGCAAGGCACAATATGACGAAGCAAAAACTTATGGGATATCCTTTGGGATACCTGAGTATCAGGTAGATTTCCATCCATAAATCTGAACAATCCTCAATTCCTCCCCCTCTCAGAAGGAGAGGGGGTCGGGAGGTGAGGACTAAAAAAATCTAAAATAAAAATTTACCTTTTGTAACCATTTCTATGTTCAAATTTCTTAAACCCTTCGCTAGCAAAAAAGATTTTGTTCTTGTCATCTCCTGATGAGGAGCAAGAGCAGCCTATGCATTGGGCGTATTGCAATGATTAGAAGAGCTCGGTATGAAAGACGATATCAAGGCCATCTATGGCGTCAGTGCCTGAGCGATTGTCTGAGCCTATTGGGCTGCAGGGTATAGAGCTTGGGATATTTATGAAAGATTTGTCGATATGTTTGCTTTTGGAGTAAGGAAGATAAATTTTTTGCCGAAAAAAAGTTTACTCAAAAGTGATTTTCTCAAAAGGACCTTTGCACAAGATTTGCCTGCACAATTTGAACAGCTCAAAGTACCCTTATATATCTGAGTTACTGATGCCAATACTGCCGAATATCATCTTTTTTCCTCGGGGACTATCGGAGAGCCACTTTTGGGAAGTATGGCAATCCCTGGCATCTTCCCTCCTGTGCCCTATAAAAAGATGCAACTTGTCGATGGAGGGACATTAAATAACTTTCCTGTTGATATCGCCAAAGAAGCTTATCCTAAATATAAAATCATTGGAATCGCTCTCAATAAATTTCATAACAATCAAAAACTTTCCACTATCTTCGATACCCTACTTATCGGTTTTGACCTATTATTGAAGGCTCAAGTCGTCAATAAGTTTGATCTTGTAGATCATCTTTTTTATAGGGATCTGGATGCAAAGGTGATTGATACCAAGGAAAAAGATATGAGGAAAATTTTTCAGCAAGGGCATGAAGATTGTCTAAGTCATTTTTGAAAATAAATTTTTGGTTTTGATTTTGGGAAGAGAATTGGTATATATGGATCTGTTTGTTATGCCTAGCCGCAAATTGCCACACATTGCCGCAAGTTGTTTGACAATCTGAGGCAATATGAAGCAACATGAGGCAACTTGTAGCTAGTACCCCCCTATTCACCTTATTTTACTTGATTATATTTCCATCCCATGAACCTTCGCGAGGATTTAGAAAAACGTTGATTTCTTTACCAGTTTTCTGATGAAGCACTTTTTGACTTGTATGGAAAGGGTGGACAAAAATTTTATGTAGGCTTTGATCCTTCAAGTGACTCATTGCAACTGGGAAATATGTGCGCCATCATGGCAGCAGTAAACCTGATGAAATATGGTAATACCTGTTATTTTCTCGTAGGAGGAGCAACGGGAATGATTGGTGACCCCAGTGGAAAATCTGCTGAGAGGAATTTTCTTGGTGAAGAACAACTTAGAAATAATGAGCAAGCTATTTACCAACAACTCGAATCATTCCTCGAACATCTGCAGCAAAAATTCAATCTCAAGTTTTCATATAAGATGGTCGATAACTATGACTTTTATAAGGATATGAGTTATTTGAAGTTTTTGTCTGAAGTAGGAAAATATATTACCGTCAATACCATGATCGCCAAAGAATCGATCAAAAGAAGAATTACTGACCCTGAACAATCTATCTCCTACGCAGAGATGAGTTATATGTTGATCCAAGGATATGATTTTGTTCATTTGTTTGAACATGAAGGCGTGCTCCTCCAACTTGGTGGTTCTGACCAATGGGGAAATGTAATAACAGGGATTGAATTGATTAGAAAAAAATACGACAAAGCTGCCTATGCACTTACTATTCCATTGATTACTGATGCTACAGGAAAGAAGTTTGGGAAGTCTGAAGGAAACGCTATTCGGCTTGACCACAGCAAAACGAGTCCGTATTTCGTGTACCAATATTTCATGAACGTAGCAGACCAGGACCTTGAGCAATACTTGAAAATTCTAACACTCCTTGACCTTGACCAGATTCAAACTATTCTCCAAGAACACAATAAAAAGCCAGAACTGAGATATGGGCAGAAAGAGCTTGCTAAGGCAATCATTGAAGTTATCTTTGATAAGCATGCAGCCGATCAGGCAGAGAAGATCTCTGATGTGCTTTTTGGCGATGAGGACAAGATGAAAATCATTTCTGGATTTGCTCAGGAAGATATCGATGCCTTATATAAGGAAACAGGTGGAGCTAATGTTTCATTTGCTGAGCCGGTAAAATTTCTCGATCTTTGTACTCAATCAGGACTTAGCGATTCTAATGGAGAGGCGAAGAAATTGATCCAATCAGGATCGATCTTTTGCAATGAAGCCAAAATAGAAGATTTACAACATATAATTAACAATGAACACCTTGTAAATGGTATTTTGCTTCTAAGAAAAGGGAAAAAAGTATTCAAAATAGTCAAAATAAAATAGAGGACTTTATTTCTTTATTTTTGTCCTATGCGCCAAGTTACGCTTGTTTATCTTTTCAATTCTAAGAATCAGTTACTTCTCGGTATGAAGAAAAGAGGATTTGGTACAGGAAAATGGAATGGTTTTGGAGGAAAAAAAACATGAAGGAGAATCTAATTTAGAATCTGTACTCAGGGAACTCAAAGAAGAGGCTGGGATTTCTTTGTCTCCCCACGACCTTCAACAGATAGGAAGAGTTATTTTCTTTTTTGAAGAAAAGGTAGATCGAAATAATGACTGTCATATTTTTTGGGGGAATTATGATGGAGAATTTCAGGAATCTGAAGAAATGTATCCTCAGTGGCGAGATATAAAAGATATTCCTTACGATGATATGTGGGAAGATGATCGTATTTGGCTACCTAAGGTCATTGCTAAAGAAGGTTTTGAAATATCTTCTTACTTTGATAAAGAGGGAAATCGAATAAAATAGTCCCCTTTTCCACCCGGGTGCAGATTGCCCTCACCCCTGCCTGCCGGTAGGCAGTCCGTCCCTCTCCTACAGAGAGGGCGTCTTAGCTCATTAAGCTCCCCTTCTCTGAAGGAGAAGGGGTTGGGGGATGAGGATAATTTAGCACCTGGGTGGTAAGTACATGATGAATCACTTGAATTACCAGCCGAAAAAGATAAGACTTTGGCGACTTTTTTGTCAATTTTTCGATTTTTTATATTTTTGAATGGATTACTATGCAGATTAGTAAAAAATGGGTGTTCCTTGGGATTTCTCTTTTATCTTTGTTTGTCGTCTTTTTCGTAGGAAGATCTTTCGATGCAAAGACAGGAACAAGAAGTATGATAGTGACGTCAAATGGACTTTCTCACTTTAGAAAAGGTTTAGATGTCTCTGGAGGAACGAGACTTGTCTACAAAATTTCTTATGATAAGTATGAAAAGGTATATACTAATGCCCTTGAACTCAATGCTGTCAAGAAAACTATCGAAGATATTATCCTCAAAAATATTGATAATAGGATCTCTAAACTTGGAGTAAGTGATTACAAATCATTTGTCCAAAACCTCGATAATCAACATTATATCGTGGTAGAAATCGGTGGAATTGCTGATCTTGATCAAGCAAAATGAATTATTGGAAAGACATTGGAGCTTGAATTTAAACTTCAGAATAAAGAAAAGCCAAGTCCTGCTTCTATGCAAGCCAGAAAAGCATTAGCACAACAAATCTTCGCTGAAGTCAGTAAAGACCCTCTCCTTATGTACAAACTTGTCGATGGAAGAATGTCTGAGAATATTTTCTATAACGCATTTTCTGGTAGTACGCTTGCTCAATTACCAGCTATTTACAAAAACAATGCAAAACTTTTGGACAGTGCTGTCGTAGGAAAACTTTATCCATCACTCTTGGATGGAAAATATGAAACCATTCCTCCACAAGAAAAACTCGGTACAGGAACTGATCTTTTTGGATCTACCATGTTTCGTTTAGTAGATAGACGTACAGCGACTATTTCTGGGAAACAAGAGACTGTGTATAGTCTGGAAGATATTTTTGTTCAAGATAGAGAAACACGAATACCTGCTACTGATGGAAAAAATATTTTGAATGGAGCGTACTTTAAGTTTGCTAATCCTAGTGCATCAGAAGTTGGAGAGCCTATTGTTTCTATCAATTTTGATGACCAAGGAAAAGATATTTTCTGTTCGATTACTGAGGCAAATATCAAGAGCCCTATGGCTATTTTTGTAGGAGGAAATCTTTTGACCGCACCAACCATCCAATCTAAGATCTGTGGAGGTACTGCTCAAATCAATGGAAACTTCACTACTGCAACAGCAAAAGAACTTGCAAATAATCTCAATGAAGGAACACTTCCTGCACCATTGATCTTGATGCAAGAAGAAAAGATAAGCCCAACACTTGGAGATAATGCCTTGACGGGAGCTCTTTGGGCTGGAGTTGCTGGATTTATTGCCATCATGATTTTGATGTTTTGCATGTATGGATTTACCAAGATGGCTCAGACAGGACTTGTCTTGATTGCCTTCCTTTCTGTCTTGTTTGCTTTGATGAAATTATCTGATTATGCTCTTTCCCTCAGTGGTATCGCTGCGATTATTTTGTCTATAGGAATGGCTGTAGATGCAAATATCCTGATGTATGAAAGACTTCGTGAAGAGCTCAAAGAAGGAAAAAGTATCGGTTCTGCTATCGATGCAGCTAAAAATAGAAGTTGGACAGCAATTAGAGATGGACAATTAAGTACTGGTCTTATTGCTCTTATCTTGTTTACTATGGGAACAAATATGTTTAAGTGATTTGGATCTTTGATGCTTACCACTATGGTACTGACTCTTGTCTTCAATGTCCCATTGATGAAATTGTTATTGCATGTATTTTATGATAAGAAAAACAGTTAGTATATAAGCTTACATTTTAAATAAAAACAATATTTTATTCTTTTCACTCTCGCTCTATGAAAAAATTCTTTCTCATTTTGGGTATTGTGGTGTTGAGTATTTTCGGTATTTCTGTATTTACCGAATTTATGGCAAACCATACCTATTACAAAGACATGCTTACTAGTCGAGACAACCGAAAATTAGTCATTCGGGCACTTGTTGCTTCTACTATCCCTTTGTATTATGTCACCAAGACGAAAGTATTTTCTCTGAAGAAATTTTTTGTATGGATCCTTCCTGCTGCCCTCCTCTTGTTTAGTGTCGCACATACGCTATGTAAAGAATGAATTGTTTGATGATCGGCTGGATTTATCATCTTGTGTGTAAATACACTCTTACTCTATTTCTTGGGTATGTATTTCATTGTAGGAATACTTGCTTTCGGGACTTGGATTTCACAAAAGATTATCAAGTTCAAAGAACAGAGACGACAAGAAATGATTATCAATTTTGGAATTGGACTAGGAGTTTTCTTATTGTTCCTCTCTCTCCTCGCTATGGGAAATATCTTCTCTGGAGGACTTCTCTGGATCTTGTTTATTGGATTGGCTTTTTTTATCTGGACAGGGAAGTCTCTCTTCTTTTGATTGCTTTCTTTTTCATGGAGAAAGACCTCTCTTCTCTCTCCCTATGTTTCCATTTCAGAAGCACTCTTCCAGAAATTTTCTCTTAGTGCCGTCAAAGAACATCGACGAAGATGGGTGCTTGTGATAGTATTTGCACTCTCTATCATCTATTATCTTTATGGATTCCAACTTTCTTTCATCCCGTATTCTACTGCTTGGGATGCTAACCATGCATATATGTATGTACCTAAAGTTTTGGCTGAAAATGGATGAATTATCCGATGAAATATCGGTGTAGACAATAGCCTTCCTTATCTTCGACATATGTTTATTGCGTTTTGGTTTGGACTTATCACTCCTATCAAGAGCCGATTTTGGCTTGCTCCAGATACGATTGCGGTCGCAATGAATTTTCTTAGCGGGATATTTGTGATGATTTTTGGGCTTGGTGTAATTGATGAATTACTCAGTTTCTTTGCTAAAAAACAGGAGAGTCTGGTTACTAAAGAGCTTGGATTTTTGTTTGGATGGACGGGCTTGTTATTCTGGCTTACTAGTGGAATGGGGGCATTCTTAGTATTTGTAGATAATAAGACTGATCTTTGAGTGCTTGCACTGACTATTCTTGCTCTTCTTTCTGGATTTATTGTTATCAAAATGTTAGCTCACTACCCTCCTGAGGAAAAATCACTTTCTCGCGAAGTGCTCAAATATGTTATTATTTCTTGATTCCTTTTTTCTCTTGCGAGTATGGCAAAGCCTACTGCATTTATTGATATCGCCTTATTTGGTATCTTGCTTGTAGCTCTTTGGATAGATGAGGTACTTGCTTTGGGAATAGGAATTATTGTCGCTGGATTAACAGGTATTTTGTGAATGGGAAATGCAGCAGATATGATGAACCCTTCTCTCGGAAAATGGGTTGCTATCATTGGGTTTCTTGTAGTCCTTTTTGGCTTATGTAGATTAGCTCTTCGTCATGGAAAAGATATTTGGAAAGAAAAGAAATCTTATGTCTCTTATATTGGTATCTGGGCGCTTGTTTGTTTAGCAAGTCTTATTATCTTTAAATGACCAAATATTGTTATTACTCAGATGCAAGACCACTCTTTCTCTGTTGGTAATTTTGGAAAAGGAATTCTCTTATCCTCACATACACCTTTGTTAGCAAGCACTACTTCTGGTAGTATACAAACTCAAACACAACCAGATCAATCTGCCTTACAAATTCAGACACAAGCTACTGACCTTACATCATGTAAAACTCAACATTTTTCTTCTTGAGATCTCTATACGGGACTCAAGTCTTCCGTTTCTAGTAATGAAGATGTGGGAAGATATGTTGGATATGGATGGAAAGAATTGGATAGAAATGGATTGGCTATCGGATATTACTTTACAAGGCTTTTCTTCCCCGTCAATGATATTTGCTATGGACTCAATAGCGATGCAAAGGTGCTTTGTAGGCAAGCAAATGCAATTGAAAATTTTGATGTAAGAAGTTTACAAGCCATGATGGAAATTGTTCGTCCTGATGGGAAAGCATATAACCTACTCAGTTGAGCACTTGCTGCATATCATGCCAAAGCTGCTACGTTATCAGGAGCCATCAACCCAAAAGAATTTAGAGACCAAGTTGTTGCCCTCAGACAATATTATCAAAATCATTCTATTGCTACGACTGCAGGTAAAATATTTATTCCTTACAGATACCTCACACCATTGAATATCATTTTCAATTGGTCACTTCAAAATCTCAGTAGTTATTATACTGATATTGGCTTCGTATGGTTGTTTATGTTAGTTTTTGCTCTTTTTGCCTTTGTTTACGCACTTATCAAGCAAGAAAAACATCTGACAGTTCTTTCTGGGGTTACTCTCCTTGGATGGAGTATTTGGTGGATTATCGGTGGGGGTATCCTCTGGTATGGAATTGGATTAATCATTCGAACAGTGGTTACTGTAGCACTTTTCATGCAAATTTTTCTGGATTTTTCAGAGGAAGAAAACGCTTACCATACACTTCTTTATATCTTCTTTATTCTTTTTGCTCTCCGAGCAAGCATACAGATGATCTTTAATATCATAAGAATCTCATCTCAATGATCTGGAGGTCCTTTTGCTTGGTACAAGATGGGCAATGGAAAAACAACTGAAGTTTCAGATCAGCTCCAACAACAAGAAGTAGTAAAAAGTGCCTATGGATGGAAAAATGTCTTTGATCTTCAATTCCCTCATTATAATGGATTTATAGAGTATGTAGCCAAGAGAAATGATAGTGATGGGGTATTGATTGCTGGTACTTATATGCAGTACTTTTTGAAAAATCAACACAATCTTAGACTTGATGGTATGTTAGATCGATTCTGGAAAGAAACATCTGATAGTAATCTTTGTAAATCTTATCAAAGACTCCAAAATGATCATGTAAAATATCTCGTCATTGATCCCAATATTGGTACTGTAGTTATGGGAGAAGGAAACGAATCTCTCTTCAATAGATTCTTTGCAAAAAGAGATGCGGTATCTGGAAAAATCCAAGAGGATGGTGCTATTAGTAGACTTGTAAAACTTCGAAAATCTGGATATATTTCTCTCTTCTCAACTAACAATCTTGGAGCGAAATATGCCTTCTCTTTGGATGATCAAACCCTTGAAGCTAGCTTTGGGCAGCTCTCTACAGATGATTTAGTACTCTTGAGAGCAAAACTTTCTATTGCAAGATTCTTCCCTGATGCACAACAATTGCTCAACTTCATCTCTGATACCTTCCTCAAGAGGATCGCTTCAGGAAAGGCATTAGGTGATATCGCAGATATTTATGGGAAGCCTGTTAATGAAAATAAACTGCTCCCTATAGCTGTTCAATTGCTCAAAGATCCTTCCCAAGTACAGGCAGACTTCCAAGCACTTAGCCAAGATGAAAGAATCATTGTTTTGCAATATGTGAGTCTTGTCCAAGCACAAAATGCTCAGAATCCTCAATTCCAAGACTATATAAATGGACTTTTGCAACAGAGTTTATGAGGAGGAAGCCAATTGATTGTATTTGCATTGAACTAGTAGTAAGTATTAAGTAGTAAGTATATACAATACTTATGACTCACGCATTTTATCATTTTATCAAATAGTATGAAGATTGTAACATCCGACATCAAGAAGGGAACGGTTTTAGAAGTTGACGGGCAACTTTTTAAGGTTATTGATTTTTCTTTTATGCAAATGCAACAAAGACAATGAACCTATACTTACAAACTTAGAAATCTTATCACGGGAGGAGTTCAGAACCAGACCTATAAGTCAGGAACCCTTCTGGAACAAGCAGATATTGTCACCAAAAATGCTATTTTCTTGTACGCTGCTGGAGATACTTATACCTTTATGGAAAATGATACAGGAGAAATGCATGAACTCAATAAGGAGAACATAGAAGATGTTGTTCCTTATCTCAAAGAAAATATGGACTGCTACATCACTATTTACAAGGGAAATGTCATAGGTGTTATCCTTGCTCCTACAATAAGTTATGTTATCACTTCTACAGTTCCTGGAGTCAAAGGAGATAGGGCTCAAGCTGGGAAAAAGCCAGCTACCTTGGAAACAGGACTAGAGATTATGGTACCATTACACAAAAACGAATGAGATACTGTGCTTATCAACACCACTACGGGAGAAGCATCGTAAAAAAGATACACTGAATGAAGTCACGTTATACTAAAGAATCTCGGCACCTTGGTGTTCGGGGTTTTTTGATTGTAATAATTTCCCACCCGGGTGCAAATTGTCGCAATCGCAGTCGATGAGCTGATTTTTGATAATGTGCACCCGGGGGGGATAGACAAAATAGTCTATTTTTTATTTTTATACGAAAGATTCTGCCATTCTTAATTATTCGAAATTTATAAAAACAAGTGCAACAGAAAAGTTATAGGTTATAAAGTTAATTTAACCTATATGGA
>Ga0194052_1000874_pt1 | contig 18416 bp, 17 predicted proteins | sample SepL226m_MetaG_FD_160117 | JGI IMG/M metagenome (GOLD analysis project Ga0194052, IMG submission 160117) | Anoxic zone freshwater microbial communities from boreal shield lake in IISD Experimental Lakes Area, Ontario, Canada - Sep2016-L227-6m | ecosystem: Environmental > Aquatic > Freshwater >...
GGTGATAGTAGTGTAGCCAAGGATTATATTTTGCGACGCTTTCTTCGGGGACGAGATAGCTTTATCTTAAATACTGAGGAATTGGCTAGTATCTATCATTTTCCAAATAAGTTTATCGAAACGCCAAATGTTCGTTGGTTATTGGCTAAAGAAATGGCACCACCGACAAATGCACCTCAAGAAGGCACGATTATGGGTCGTTCGTTTTATCGCGACACCGAAACTTTTATTCGTATTAAACCGGATGATCGTCGTCGTCATGTTTTTATGATCGGAAAAACTGGTGTAGGTAAAACCACATTATTTACTAATATGATTGAGCAAGACATTTTAGAAGGTAAAGGTTGTTGTTATATTGATCCGCTAGGCGATGCGATCGAAGATATTTTAGGTAAAATTCCAGCTAATCGCCGCGATGATGTGATATTATTTGATCCGGCCGATACCGAGTGGCCAGCCGGACTTAATATGATGGAGTATCAGACGGTTGAAGATCGAGACTTCTTGATTCAAGAAGCAATTGAGATTTTTTATAAACTTTTCGATCCAAATAAAACTGGTATAGTCGGTCCGCAATTTGAACATTGGTTTAGAAATGCAGCTTTGACTATTATGTGCCAACCTGGAGGAGGGACCTTGATTGATATCCCTCGTATTTTTACTGACGATGCGTTTCGTACAAAAGTCGTCTCGTATGTGACTGATCCAGTGGTTAAGAATTTCTGGGATCAACAAATGGCTAAAACCGCTGATTTTCATAAGTCAGAAATGTTGAATTATTTTACTTCTAAGTTTGGTCGTTTTATGACTAACGATTTGATGCGCAATACGATCGGTCAGAAAACTTCTGCCTTTAATTTTCGCCAAATTATGGATGAAGGTAAAATTTTATTGGTCAATTTGAGCAAAGGGAAAATTGGCGAAGTTAATATGAGTTTACTTGGTTTGATTGTTGTAAATAAGATTCAAATGGCGGCTTTTAGTCGAGCCGACATGCCAGAAGATCAGCGTAAAGATTTTTATTTGTATGTTGATGAGTTTCAAAACTTTGCCACAGACTCGTTTGCTACTATTTTGTCTGAGGCTCGTAAATATCGTTTGAATCTAAATATTACCAATCAATATATTGCACAGCTAACTGAAAAAATTCGCGATGCCGTTATTGGTAACGCTGGAACCATGATTAGTTACCGTGTAGGTGCGGCTGACGCTGAGTTTTTGGTCAAAGAGTTTCCTGGGCTTTCAGTTGAAGATATGACTAATTTAGATAAATTCAATACTTATGTAAAATTATTAATCGATGGTACACCTTCCAAGCCATTTAGCATGAAGGGTATTAAGAGTGCGGTTATTTCCGATCCAAATGTTCGTGAAGAAATTCGTAATCTATCGCGTCAAAAATATTGTCACCCGGTGGCGGAAATTAATGCTCAAATGGCCCAGGATTTTGCGGCTGCATCTTCCGTTGTGCCACCGCAAGCTAACGGACCGTTAAAGGATATTTAAAGATTATTTATATTAAAACAAAAACAAAACAGCAAGGAGACACATGGATCACGATGATAAAAAATTAGGCCAAATTAGAAAACTACTCGAAGAGATTGAGGAAAAAGTTCACTCGGTTCGTCGAATCATGTTCGAGCAAGTTTATCAAGAAGAAGCCGAAAATTTAGATTCAAAAAAAACTGGTCCAGTTACGATTATCGAAGGAGTTTTTGATGGCCAAGAGATGATCGACAAGGACGGTAATAAATACATTATACCGGCAAATTATGCTTCAAAATCTAAATTAGTGCCTGGCGATAAAATGAAATTAACTATCACCCCAGACGGTTCTTTTATCTTTAAGCAGATCGGACCGATTGAGCGAAGACGATTAATTGGTAAATTGCAAAAAGCTGGTGACCGTTGGATTGTGAGTTGTGATGGCAAGAAATATCAATGTTTACAGCCATCAGTGACATACTACAAAGCTAAGGCAGGCGATAAGGTGACGATTATTGTGCCAAAAGTTGGCGAGGCCGATTGGGCTGCAATCGATAATTTATTAGAGAAAAAGTAAAGGTAATTTATGCAAACTTTAGCCCCAATTATAATCAAGGGATTGATCGCATTACTTCTAGTTGGTATCCCATTTGCGATTATTTTAGAAATTTATAAAAATCGACAAATTAATAAAAAAATCGAGTGGTTTTCCAGAATGCGTTTTGTGGTTCTTCGAATTTTAGTACCAAAAAATAATGAAAAAACTCCATTGGCGGCCGAGCAAATGCTTTCGGCCATTCATGGTATTTATAAAGCGGAATTACCTTATCAAGAATACATTTCTTTCGAAATTGCGGCCCGCGATAAATATATTTATTTTTATGTTTGCGTGCCAACACATTTAAAGGATTTTGTTCAGGGTCAAATCTACGCACAATACCCGACGGCTGAGATTAATGAGGTTGATGATTATACCCTAGATGAAACTGAGCGAATTAAGGCCGGTGAACTAAAAGTTTCTGGAACAGAATTAAGTTTAGTTAATGAAGATGTTTATCCAATCAAATCATTTTTGAATTTTGAAGTTGATCCGTTGTCATCGATCACTAGTGTGCTTTCTAAGATTGAAAAAGATGAACAAATTTGGATTCAAATTATGATTAAGCCAGTTCCGGATGATTGGCAATCAAAAGGTTCAAAGTATATCAAGGCAGTTAAATCTGGTACTTTGAAACAGGAGTCTTTTGGTAAGATGGTTTGGGGCGTATTTGCCAGAGGACTTTCAGCAGTTTTCACGACCATAATGACTGGTGCAACACCAGAATCGGCTCGAGGTGCTGCATCTGAAGAAAAGAAACTTTCTGGTAATGAAGAAGCCGGGCTCAAAGGGATTGAGGCCAAGGTTACTAAACTTGGTTATGGTACAAAAATTCGGTTATTAGCTCTAACGCCAAATGAAACAAGTGCCAGAGCCAAGGTAAGTGAGTTAGTCGGAGCTTTTAAACAATTTAATTTGCTTCATATGAACGGGTTCAAGTCTGGTGCTATTTTGGATAATCAGAAGGTTTGGCAGGATTTTTCTCATCGATTATTTATTGACGAAGGTTATGTTTTAAATACAGAAGAATTGGCTAGCATTTATCATTTACCAAGTGTTTCAGTGGTTACGCCAAATATCGTTTGGGCTGGTAGTAAAAAAGGAGAACCGCCGGCGAACTTACCAATTGAAGAAAATGTCGGCTCGGAAAATTTAACTATTTTTGGTCAAACCGATTTTCGTCATTTAAAACATAAATTTGGAATTAAAATCCCGGATAGACGTTATCATATGTATGTCATCGGTAAAACTGGTACTGGTAAATCCACGCTTTTGGAAAATATGGCAATCGATGATATTCGTGAAGGTCGTGGTATTGCCGTGGTTGATCCTCATGGAGACTTGATTAATCATATTTTGGAATACATTCCAGAGGAAAGAATCAAAGATGTGGTGATTTTTTCACCAGCTGATAAAATGTACCCGGTGGCATTTAATCCACTTGAAAATGTTGATCCAGACTTAAAAAATATCATCGCTTCGGGCGTGGTTGGAATTTTCAAGAAAATTTTTGGTGAATCTTGGGGACCTCGTTTGGAATACATTTTACGCAATACCGTTCTGGCGCTTTTGGATGTGCCAAACTCAACCATGTTGGGTGTTACCAGGCTTTTGGTGGATAAATCTTTTCGTGATAAAGTCGTGACTCAGATCACTGATCCAGTGATTAAAGATTTCTTTGTTAATGAATTCGAACAGTACGACCCTAAGTTTAGAACTGAAGCCATTGCGCCAATTCAGAACAAAGTCGGTCAGTTTTTATCAAGTTCAACTATTCGTAATATTATTGGTCAACCAAAATCTACTATTAATGTTGATGAGATTATGGATACTGGTAAGATTTTCTTGGTCAATCTTTCGATTGGTGAGATCGGAGAAGATGCTTCGGCTCTACTTGGTTCCTTAATGATTACTAAAATTCAGTTAACTGCTATGCGTCGAGCCCGTATGTCTGAGGATGAGCGTCGTGATTTTTATCTTTATGTCGATGAGTTTCAAAACTTTGCCACAGAGTCTTTCGCTGTTATTTTATCTGAGGCTCGTAAATACAAATTAAATCTTATTATGGCTCATCAGTACGTTGCTCAAATGCTTGAACCGGTGCGTGATGCGGTTGTTGGTAACGTCGGTACAATTATTAGTTTTCGTGTTGGCGCACCAGATGCTGATTTTTTACAAAAAGAGTTTGAGCCTATCTTTGAAGCCAACGATTTGATTAATCTGAACAACTATCATGTTTATGTTAAAATGTCGATCGATGGCGTGACCTGTCCGGCTTTTTCGGCTAAAACCTTGTCTCGTAGTGCTACTAAGTTTGCTAACCGTGATAAAATTATTGAATTTTCTCGTAATACTTATAGTAAGAATCGTGAGTATGTCGAAGCCCAGATCGGTCAGATTGCTGATTTGCCAAAAATTGAAGATATTATGACCAAGCAACAAAAAAAATTGATTCCAAAATTACCGCCAAAAATAGGGGAGACCTATTATCGTGAAATTCAAAATCCGGGTGATGTGCGTTGGTATTTGGGAGGCGGGACTGAAGACATGCCTTTAACCGAAGAAACTGTTCAAGCAAAAATTGAAAAGACCGAGCAAAAAGCCGAAATTTTTGAAGAAAAATTAGAAGAATGGCAAAAAGAAAGATTAGCCGCACTTGAGCCAGAAATTAAAAAACCAGAAATTGAAGAAACGCCTGAAGAGACTGCTGTGGCGACAAAAGTTGAGGATGCGCCAAAGGATGATATAGTTCAACATATTGAGTCAAAGGCTAATCAGGCTGCTTCGAAGCCAAGTGAGATAGATGAGGATAAAGCCAAAATTTTAGATAGCTTAAAAATGATTAAAGATACAAAGCCCTTAGAGGATGGTCAGGTTGTTAAGATCAATTTAGACGATAAGTAATCTATGAAATAGGCAATATAGCTAAAAATAACAGGTTCACAAACCTGTTATTTTTAGTAAAAACGGGGGAGAGGGCGAAAGAGGATAAAATTGCGTAAAAACACACTTTTTTAAGAGTATGGATCGATATGGCCCGGCCGGTGTAATATAGTGAAAACAGAGAATTTGTAAATTTTAAAAGCATTTGTGTATACTAATTTGACTCTTAATTTGTGATGTTTTTTAGTAGTCTCAAACCTGATCAGCTTAATGAGTCGTAAAACAGATATTGAACGACGCAATATTTACTTAACCTGTTGTGTTCACCAAGTAGTTATAAGGTTAAAATTTGTCTGACTCCTCTACCTTATAGAGCCATATAAGCCTTTATGTATCATCAAATCAGTTATCACCTGTTCTCTATCTGCTCATAAGATGAGTTTAGAACTATTACGTTATTTTAGTTGTAGGTCTATTGTTTTATAAACAAAAAAAACGGTCGTAATTTAGCTAAATACTAAGTTCACGACCGTTTATAGATTTTGTATTTGAACCTGTTAAATCAGGCTCTAGAAGCCCCTAGGACGCGTTTTTCTTAGCAAGACGGTTCATTGTCCAGCCTTGCCAACTGACCAATATTGGCGATGCATTAAAAATCGATGAATATGTGCCAATCGTAATGCCGATTAGTAATAATAGTATAAAATGCTTAAGCGATTCACCACCAAGGAAGTACAAGGCCGCTAGAACGATCAAGACGGTTAACGAGGTGTTAAGTGATCTGTTTATGGTTTGGATAATGCTATTATTAACATTTTCTTCAAATGAAAGTGATGGGTGTTTACGGAGATTTTCCCTGATACGATCGAAGACCACAATTGTGTCATGAACCGAGAAACCCATAATTGTTAATAAGCCTGTTATAAATAATGAATCTATCTCATAGTTAAAAAAGTGTCCTAGAATGGCCCATAGGCCGATGACAAAGATTAAATCATGAATCAGGGCTAAAATTGCGCCTACCCCAAACTTCCAAGAACTGGCAGGACGGGGGACTTGGCGAAAAGCAAATGCAATATAAAAAATAATCATTAAGCTAGCCCAAATCAACGATCCTATCGCCTTCTTTTTTAAATCACCGCTGACGACTGGCCCAACAGTTTGGTAGCTTAATTCTTCAAAATTTTGTCCATCCCCTACTTTTTTGAGTTCGTCAGTAATTTTTGTGTGCATTTCCTGGCTAATTGGTTCAGTTTTTATGGTTAAGGTATTATCACTGATGTTTTGCACTATATTATCTTTCAACTGAAGTGGTTCCAAGGCTTTTTTAACCTGTTCAACAGAAGTAATTTGACCGAATTTAGCTTCAATCGTAGTTCCACCTTTAAAATCAATGCCCGGTTTTAAGCCCCAAAAACAAAGAGCAATGATTCCGGGTACAATCAAAATTGCCGAGATAGTATACCAAATTTTTCTTAAACCAATTATATTCATTGAAATCCTTTTCTGAAGTTAAACTATTTTTAAATATTTTTCTAATTTTGTACCAACAAATAATCTTAGAAATGTTCGACTGACGGTAATGGCCGTGAAAAGCGAAATGACAATACCAATTGCCAACGTGACGGCAAAACCACGAACCAAACCGCTGGTACCATAATACAAGATAGCGGCAGTAATCAGTGAAGAAATATTTGAATCACGGATACTGGTCCATGCTCGCTTGAAACCTTCTTCGAGCGCTAGACCAATAGATTTGCCTTGAGCCATTTCTTCTTTGGTACGTTCAAAAATTAAAATATTAGCATCGACCGCCATACCGATCGATAAAATAAACCCGGCGATCCCGGCCAAGGTGAGCGTGACCGGTATTAATTTAAATATAGCTAGTGCTAAAAGGCTGTAAATAAAGAGAGCCGCCACCGCGATTAACCCAGGTAGTCTATAGTAAACAATCATAAAGATCGCGACCAGTATCAAACCAATCAAGCCAGCTACCAAACTCTTTTTAACTGATTTACTGCCGAGCGTGGCGCCAATGTTTTGCTGTTGAATTAATTTAATTGGAACTGGTAACGCACCAGCGTTAAGCTCTAAAACTAATTTTTTCGCTTCTTTAATGTCAAATTTACCCGTGATCACAGCTTGACCGTTATCGATTTCAGTCTGAACGGTTGGCGCCGAAATGATTTGTCCGTCAAGTTCGATCGCGACTGGTTTTTGTAAGTTTCGTTTAGTTATATCTGAAAACAGTTTAGCGCCGTCGGCATCAAACAAGAGTGAAACCTGAGGTTCACCGGTATTTTTATCAAATTGAACTTCAGCTCGTTGTAGGTGCGCGCCCGTGAGTTCAGTATCTTTAAAAGTTTCTCCAGTGTTTGTGCTAGGATCGATAGTTGTACCGCCCTCGATAGTTTGTGGTTTATTATCGAGTTCCTTAAATTTAAGTTGAGCGGTTTTGCCAATCAAATTGATCGCTTCATTGACATCGGTAATGCCTGGCAGTTCGATAATGACAGTCTGCTTGTCACCAATTTTAGCTGATTGAATGGTTGGTTCAGACACACCTAGCCCGTTAATTCTTTTTTCAATAACGTCGATCACACTTTGACTAGCATTTTGTAGATCTTTTTTATCAATTTTACTAGTATCAAGTTCGTACACTAAGTGAGTTCCACCTTGTAAATCCAAGCCTTCGTGAACCTTAACTTCTTTAAAATATTTACCAATACTAATGTTTGGTCCAGTCGGCCAATCAATTAGTCCAGCTAGCGCAGAAATGATGATAATTAAGCCAAAAATAATCCAAATATTACGTCGCAAAATATTCTCCTTTGATAGTGAAATCTGGTTTTACAGGTATTTCCCTTGATCTTTATTTTTTAATTTTTCCATTAGGTCTTTAATTTCTTGGGTTTTATTTTTATCGCAAACCAGAGTTACATCAGGTGTGTCCACAATAATAATATTTTCTAAACCCACAGTCGCCAAAAGTTTATCATGAGCATAAAATAAGCAATTACTGTCGTTTATACCAATATGATTACCCCGTTTAACGTTTGTTGAACCTGTATCTTTACTTAAAAATTCGTAAAGACTCGACCAGGTGCCGACGTCAGACCAACCTAAATCAGCCTTGATCACAGCCACATTTTTGATTTTCTCGATAATAACTGGTTCAATCGCTTCCTTATCAAACCCTGCATATTCTTTTTCTAAGATCATTTTAAAATCTTTTGAATTTACCGCAAAAGCAATTCGTCCTAATCTTTCGTGAATTTGTGGAGCAAATTTCTTAAAGTTTTTCATCATTGCCGAAGCTTTCCAGATGAAATAACTTGCGTTCCATAGATAGTCCCCTGATTTGATATATCTTTCGGCGGTTTCTTGGTTTGGTTTTTCGACAAATCTTTCAACTTCATTGATTTCTTCACCGGAAAATTTGCGACCAACCTTAATATAACCATAACCGGTATTTGGTTCTGTTGGTGTAATACCAACGGTCACCAAATAGTCATTATTTTCTTCAATGAATTTAAAGGCTTGTTTAATAACTTTTTGAAATGTTTCGACTTTTTCAACTGTATGATCGGAAGCAACTGTAGCTATAATAGCCTCTGGGTTACGTTCTTGGATCAAAGCAGCAATTAAACCAACAGCTGGCGCAGTATTCTTGCCTTGTGGTTCAACAATATAGTTTTTTTCATCAATTTCTGGCAATTGATCGCGAGTGGTTTTGTAGATATTTTCAACCAAAGAAACATAGATATTTTCAACTGGTACCAGGTCTTTAATACGATCATAAGTTTCCTGGATTAAAGATTTTTCATTGCTGGCAAATTTATGAAACTGTTTAGGTAAATTGGCGCGTGAAATTGGCCAAAGTCTAGTGCCTGAGCCCCCTGCCATAATGACAATAAAATGATTTTTTTGCATAAAAATTCCCCATATTTAATCTATTCGGACTTATTTTAATATTAGGCTAAAACTCTTTATTGGTCAAGGAGTCAAGTTGTGTCAATGATAATTTTGTCATTCCATGTTATCCCTTTATCACCCTTTATTCTCCCTTTTGTCATGGAATCATTCCGGACCGGATGGCAGTAGGATCCGGAATCTTCAAATTATTTTAGTTCTAATAATTCAGAAACTTCTATCAAAATCGCGCCTTTGGCTGGTAGACCCTCGTTTTCTGGCATAGCTTTAACTAAATCCATGTATTTGCCGGTGGCAAAGTACTTGGCTTGGCCAATAATTTTGTAGCCATTCCAATCCTTGTCCCAGACTGCCAAACAAACGTTTGGATTGGTTTCGATATCTTCTTTGGTCTTTTTCATAAAGTTATCGGTGATCAATATTTTATTATTATCGATAACTTTAACAAAAGCCACCGCAATGACATTAGGTTGATTATTGTTACTTGTGGCAATAGCTACTGCATTTTCCTTGATAATTTTTTTAGCATTTTCGTTAATCATTTTTACTCCACTTCTTTTAGCAATTTTTGTAAAAGTTTGGGCGGCATTGCCATGACACTTTTGATATCGCCATCAATTTTTTTAACATGTTTAATTAAAATTGGATCTTCGATTAAAAATCCGCCACCAATGTGGAGTATATTGTCTTGATGGATTAGGATTTGGATGTCTGATTCGGGTATTTCATTGAAATAAACTGGGACAATATCAACGCCTTCGGCCTGTTTACCATTAGCCTTATTAAAAACAACCAAAGAGGTATGGGTCGCTAAATCAGAATCACTGTAACTGGTCAAAAACTTATAGGCTTCTTCTTGGCTGATAGGTTTTTCACGTATTTCATCTTTATAAACAGTGACTTGGTCCGAAGTAATTAAAATATCGTCTGGTCCAATTTTGTCTTTTAAGGCGTCGTTTTTGGCGCGACCCAATTTTAACACAAGTTGAGACGGATCGTCGTCACGTATACTTTTTTCATCTAAATCAGCACTCATAGTTTGAAACTCAAACCCGAGTTCTTCTAAAACACCTTTTCTATATTTTGATTGCGAGCCAAGTATTAACATTTTTATTCCAAATCTATTTTAAGTTTGGTGTGCCAATCACTAAAACCGTTCTTTTTGTAAAATTTAATACCATTTTTATTTTCGACATGAGCAGTGACAATTATACGTTTAGCATTTTTTGTTTTGCCCATTCGATGAATTTATTTGTTAACTCGGTGCCAATTTTTCGATTGCGATATTCATCTTTAACAAAGATATTAACTAGTTCGGCAAAGATAAGTGGTCCTTGAAAAACATTATCAGCGTAACTCGAAGCTGCTAAATAGCCTATAGGCATTTTGCCATCTTCGACTAGAAAAACAATTCTATTCGGTTCGGTCAATTCTTTCTTGAAAAACGATTCGCCTTCTTCACTAAAAGACCAATCGTTGTTGTATACTGGTTCGTGTTCTGTTTGTTCTTCTTGAAAAAGTTCCAAACTTAGTTTTTGAATTTTTGGCAAGTCTTCAATTGTTGCCTGTCGAATCTTTATTTCGTTAATCATATTAGTCCTTTAAAATCCCCATTTTTTTAAAAAGATTGATTGATGGCGGGGTAATATTTAGATTTTTGATATCGTCGAAATTGACCCACTTTTGTTCGCTAAATTCGTCATCGGTTGGGTTCATTTCAATCTTATCAGCATCTAAATCGATATTAATTTGATAATCATTGAAATGCATATGACAAAGTACTGTTTCGCCTGTATCGCGCAAGGTTTTTTCGGAATCTCCAAACTCTTCGCCATCAATAAATTTGATTTTAGCATTTGTAATATTGATACCTGTTTCTTCGGTTATTTCGCGTTTAAGCGCGGTAATCTGGTCTTCGCCTTCTTCGATTCCACCGCCAGGAATATGCCAGCAATCGGCATAAACACCACCAGGTCGAGTGTATTTGGCAAAGTAGATTTTGTTATCTTTAGAAATTATAACGGCTGAAACAATTTCTCTGTTAATTTTTCTCATTTTAGTCCTTTATTTTGTTATTTATCTCTTTGATAATTTTTTCTTTATCAATTTTTGAAAAATCAGTTGTATCAATTTCAATAATATCACTTCTTACATTCAGTGGTTCTGATTGTCCAGCTAATAGTTGTTCTTTAAATTCCTCATAATTATTGCTATCAACATGACCGGGGTGTCTTTCGTTCGATTCTGAACGTTTTTTGAAGCGCTCGAATAACACTTTGCCGTCGCATTTGAAAATCAGTTGAATAATATCAAAATCGTATTTTTCCATAGAGATTTTAAATTTGGGTGTATCAAATTCTGATTTAAAATTACTATCAACAATAAGCGATCGGCTGAACTTCAATTCATTTTCAATTACATAATAAAGTAAGCTGTAACTTGCTATTCCATATTTTTTAGATGTTTCTCTGTTCGACCAACCCAAATCATCAAATAATATTTCTTTAAAACTATCTTTATTGAATAGTGGCACTTGTAATTTATCAGCTAATAAGTTGCCAAAGGTTGTTTTTCCTGTGCACGGCGGTCCAGAGATGATAATAAGAAAGTTTTTCATTCTAATCCTTTAGCGAGATGATCATGTGTCCGTATTTTTCGTTATCTTCTTTAGTGTTGAAATTAGGTACATCTTTTAAATTTAAAACAAAACCGATTTTTTTAGTAATTTTTCGCCCAGTATATTTTTTGGTCTCTGGATCCCATTCTTCCAAAATTAGAGTGTCGCCTTCATTAGCTTGCCAATCAGCTAAACGATAATCAAAAGTTTTATTACCCGAATTTACTTGTTCAAATAGTTCTGGCCAAGTCTTTTTACGAATTTCCATTTTCTTCTCCTTCTTGGTTCTTACTTAATTCAATTCCTTGTCTGACTGGTTCACTAAATTTTGTAACATCAATCATGCCAGTTTGATAAGCGGAGAAAAGATTTATTAGTTCAGGGTGTTGATGCATAATATCTAACATTTCACTATCAGTGATATTATTTTTTGTTTCAGTGCTATGGCCAGCAAAACCAGTAGATTTTCCGAAATCGTTTTCGTTATCCATTTTAACTCCTTTTGGTCATTTTAATTAATTCGACTTTCTTGCCGTTATTAAACATTAGTGGTTCGGTGATTCTTGGATCGGTAAAACCTAATTTTTCGTAAAATACCAAAGCTTGCTTATTGCAACTGATTAATTCGACTTGAATCGGTTTATCGATCCCGAGCCAGGCGAAGACTTTGTTGGCGAAAGCTTGACCAATACCCTTTCGTTGGTATTCTGGCAAGATATAGATCACCGAAAAATCGTTTTCGTGTTCACCTTTTTTAGCGCCACCAAAACCAACTATTTTAGTTCCATCTTTAGCTAACCATAGTTTATAATTTTCGTCTTCGAGTGTACTTCGCCATTTGTTAATTTTTATCGGACTATCAAAATCCTTACTCAAGATATCACTTTCGTTTAATCCATAGTCCTCACCTGTGTAGGTTGAAAGCCAGACAATTTTATGAACAGAGCATATTTCTGGTATATCTTGAGCCTGTGCTTCCACTATCTTGATACTACTAATATTATCTTTAATAATTTGTTCGATTTTACCAACAGCAACTTGAGGGTCGCCTTCGACATTTTCAACTGTATAATCATAGAACTTAATGTATTGAGCTTCGGCTTTAGCTGATTCGATCCGGCGGACAATCTCAGTTTCTGGCAGGTTTCGTTTCGAGTCATGGCCAATACGGTTTCTAACGAGTTGGTCAATATCGCCCTCCGGAAACTTCAAAAAGATAGTAATAACTTCTGGCATTTCTTTTTTGAGTTTAGTCGCACCTTGAACATCGATCGTTAGAAATATGTGCTGGTTTAGTGTTTCGGCCTTCTTGATTTCACTCATGGGCGTGCCGTAAATAAAATTATGAACATGGGCGTATTCTAGAAACTTGCCGTCTTCAATATCTTTTTTAAATTCTCCTTCAGTTAAAAAATAATAATCATGGCCATCAATTTCGCCTGCTCTCGGAGTTCTGGTAGTACAGGTTACGACCCGGTGAAAATCCACCAAGTCTTTTTCTAAAAGTTTAAAAATTGTGTTTTTGCCGACCCCGCTTTGACCGGACAAGATAAAAATTTTGCTGTGCATACACTTAAAGTATCACAAATCTATTGATTAGAAAAGATTTAAAAAACACCCCGGTTAAGGGGTGTTGAAGGTTAGTTGTGATTAGAGATTAAATGGGATGGCGAATTTGGCACGTAAGTTAAGCCGTGATTGCGGATTTCTCTGTTTAGTTGGTCGATAATTTCATCAAGCGTGAAGTCTTTTCCTATCATTTCTTGAAGAATTTTTTCGATCGCAGCAAATCTGTACTCAGCCGGATTATATTCGGTCAGATTACGGGTGGGACATCTTGAAATAAGAAATTTTCCATCTCCGTATTTAATTACAATTTTAATCTCAGCAAAACGGTTACACGGGTAACTATAAACGATACATCTGATCAACGCCTTGGCCAGTGCCAGTGATAATTCGTTATAATCAGCAACGAATTTTATCTCCTCTGGAGTTAGTTTACTGGCTTCGATTTTTCTGATCCCAACATACTTTACATAGCATTTTTTTAGTTTTTGCAGTGTCGGGTCAAATCTTTCGCGATTTTCGTCTTGTCTTAATTTGTCTGTGTCTGGTAAATTGTCGTCATTTTGTTTATTTCTATTTTTCTTGCAGCAAATCGATTCAATCAATAAACTACAAGCAGCAACGACAATCGCGATGACGATAATACAACCAATTGTTTTACCAAAATCAATTAAAAATTCCATTTTTATTCCCCCCTTAATTTTTAAGTTACTAGGGAAATTTTAGCACAAAAAAACCAGATAGTCAAGATGATTTAATCTGGTTTCGGGAATTTATTCGATTGGTTTGAGCTTGGTTAAAATTTCTTTGAGATCGTCGGCAAGTTCGGAAGTAAAAGTTTGGCCGTCGATTTCGAGTCTAACCGCGTGCAAAAATTGTCGGTTAATATCGAGTTCTTTGGAGAGTCTTTTGGCTGGTTTATTAAAATACATTTGGTCGCCGACGAGTGGAAAATCTTCGTGTTTCATGTGAACGCGGATTTGGTGCATCCTGCCAGTGTGTGGATAGACCTCTACCAGGCTTAGTCCTTCTTTCTTAAACTTGTACCTTGCGATGGTTTTATATTCGGTGACCGCTTCTCGAGCTGTGCCAGAGGTAAATGAATAGCTGACGGCCTGAGTTTTCATCATATCTTTTTGACTATCCCTGACAATTGGCATGTCGATTTTCCCTTTTTCTGGGGCGTGACCGGCCACTAAACATTGGTAAGTTTTTTGAACATCCCTGTTTTTGAATTTTTCTTGTAATCGTTCCAGAGTTTCCGGGTTCTTGGCCAAAATAATTAAACCAGATGTATCTTTATCAAGCCTGTGTACAATCCCCGCTCGCAAAGTCTCTGGCCAAGCTTGATTTTTAAAGTCTGGGTATTGATTGACCAGCCAATCGACTAAAGTATTCGTCTCGTTTGCGGCCGTTGGGTGTACCAAAACTCCAGCCGGTTTATCAACGACGACATAATCATTATTTTCAAAAATTATTTTAATTTGGTCCATTATTCGGTCACTTTCTTAATAAAGTTTTCTAAACTGATATTCATAATACGTTTGCGTGGTAATTCGAACAAATTTGAATCTTGGTTAGCGATCCCGTCCTGAGTCGTGACTGCGACCTTGTAGCCAGCTTCTTTAACAAGCTTAACCGTTTCTTCGTTATATTTTCCCGAAGGGTAGCAAAAAGTTTCGGCGTTAAGTTTTGAATCAAAAATTTCTTTTGTGTCAATTTCAATTGTATTTTTAGCCAAATCTTTGTGATTTAAGGTGTGTGAACCGATTTCCATACCGTTTTTTGCCATCTCGTCGATTTGTTCTTGGGTAGCATATTCGTCACGGCCAACAAAATTACGAATAACAAAAAATGTACCAATAGAGTCGTGTTTTTTTAGGATTTTGTAAGCTTCGGTATAGGCGTCGGTATAGCCGTCATCAAAAGTGATAATTATGGGTTTTTTGTTCTGCTGCAAAACCTTTTTCAAAACTTTTTGGTCGGGATCAGCCAAATCGATTAACCTAATGGTTATGTAATCGTTTTTGACTAACCATTTGATTTGACTATCAAAATTTTCAGGGTCAACCGAAAGCCTGGCACCTAAATCATCGTTGACAGGCGCGGTGCGAATATAGTGATACATTAGAATCGGGACTTTATAGACTAAAGTATTTTTTTGAGTTTCACTGTTCAAAGTTGGTTTTATAATTTGCTCTGGCGCAGTCTGAGCGGTTACAGGAATTGGCTTTAAAGTATTTTTCTTTTGCCAATTTAGAGGCTTGTACAACAAAAAAACACCAGTTGCGACAACGGCGATCCAGAGAATACTAAAAAGCCAGAGTGGCCATTTGTAGTGTTTCTTCTTGGTTTTCATAACCTTATTTTAACAGATTATTTTAAGATTTGAAACCCTAGTTGCACAGCTTGATATAATCGCAGGTATGTCGAGTATTTTTGCAATTCTCAAGATTAGGTTCGAATTTGAGTGACAAAATATTTTGGTAAGTTTCCACTACAATTTTTTTGAAATTTTCGTATTCATCATCTTCGATTGGCAAATTGATTTTAACAAATTTTCCGTTCGTTGGTGAGATAAAATCAAATTCAATTTCCGCGATTTGCCAATCAAAAAGTGGGTCATTTTCTGCCAAAAGTTTATAAAAATAAGCTTGCCAGACATAGGAAAAATCAGCTTCTTTGGTTTGGCCAAGCAAGTAATTTTGACTCTTACTAGAGGTAGTTTTATAGTCTACGATCCGAACTTTTTTGCTAGTTTTATCTATCAACTCAATTTTATCGATTTTACCTGTGATTGGGATATCGTCATAATGAACATTATGAAAACTAAAATTGTATTCGCAGGCCAAAGGTATCTTTGTGCTCCATTCATCTTTATAAAAATCATAATATTGATTCAAGATATCTTGACCTAAAACCGTGGCTCGTTGTGTTTCGGCCGGCGTTAAGATTTCGCGATCTAATCCTTCTTGAAACAATTCAATAAAAAATTTTTTGCTTGGTAAGCTCAAATCGTTTTTTTGTTTTTTGAAGAAGTTTTCAAGCGCATAGTGGACGGCCGAACCATAGGCTAAATTAAAATCTTTTAACCTTGGTACACGTAAAAATTGATTGTAAAAAAAGTTTTGTGGGCAACTTTGATAAGCGTTAAAACTGGTGGCACTTAGTACAAATTTTTCCGCTAATTCTTCCAAATACTTTTTTAAATCTTTGGCTGGTGCTAATACGGCTGGTCTAAGACTAATCTTGAGTCGCTCGGTGTAAGATGCTTCAAAGTTTTTTTCATTGATTTTACTTAGATTTTTCGCGTCAATTTCGGTGATAAATTTACTTGGCATACTGTTGGTGGCCGATTCATTGTACGAATCAGCGTAAGATAAATAAATTTCTTTTTTGGCTCTAGTTAAGCCAACGTAAAAAAGTCGTCGTTCTTCTTCGTCATTATCTTCAGGACTATGCTGAATTTTCAAGAGTCCCTGCGGTAACTTGATTAAGCGACGAGCGGTTTTATTGCCCCAATGGCCATCGGTTAAGTGAAGCATAAAAACATATTCAAATTCCAAACCTTTAGCTTGGTGAGCGGTCATTAAACTGACGCCATGAAAATTTGCATCCATCGGTCGCTCGGCAATTTTTAAATTGTTTTCATTGAGTTGATCAATATATTTTAAAAAATCTTTTAAATTTAAATTTTTGTGTTTAGTGTTGATTATTTTGATCTCATCAAACAGTGATTTTAACCGGTTAAGTTTGATCGGCGCATCTTCAAGTTTCAATAAATAATTAATATAACTGCTTTGATTTGCTAAAAGCTCAAAGCCAGATGCGAAGGTTAGATTGGCAAAATTTGTGGTCGCGTCAAAAATTAGTTTGACAAAATTTTTTAAGGATTTTTCGTTTTTAAATTCAATATCATATTGACCGGTTAAAACTTCAAAAATACTTTTTTTATGTTGACTGGCCACGTTAGCTAAACGGTAAATATCAATTTTGCTAATTTTAAAAAACGGATAATGTAGTACCTCAAACATTATGGCCGAGTCGTGATTGTGCACAATCTGAAGCAAATTAATAATTTTTTCAATATCATTATCAAACAAAATATTATCGGAATTGTTTTGGCTAAACGGAATATGGCTTTTGGTGAGAATTTCAGCTAGCTCGGTTGCATCACGGTGCTCTTTGTAAATACAGGCAATTTGCGATGGATCAATCCCCTTTTTCAAAAGTTTTTTAATTGTTTTGGTGATGAAAAAATCTTCAACTTGATTTGAAGAAAAATGACCGAGATAAATTTTACTAAGATTGTTAGTTTGACTGACTAACTTTTTTTCAATCTTTAAAATATTAAAAATTTGTTTAGTATTATTTTTGATCACACTTCTTGAAGCGTCTAAAATTTTTTGACCGCTTCTGTAGTTTTGATCTAAAATAATTTTTTGTGCATTTGGGTATAAATCGATAAATTCCAAGATATTTTCGAGTGCCGCTCCTTGAAAACGGTAAATTGACTGTTCGTCATCACCAACCACAAATAGGTTTGGTTCATCATAAAAACTGACTAAATTTTGGATCAATTCATTTTGAGCGTTATTTGTATCTTGGTACTCATCGACTAAAAAATATTGAAATTTTTCTTGATAATAATTTAAGAGTTCTTCGTCATGTTTGAGCGATTTTAAAACAAACAGAATCATATCGGCATAGTCATATTGACCATTTTTTTTAAGCAAAACTTCATACTTTTTGTAAGCTTCGGCCAGCTCAATATTTTTTAAAAGTTGTTCTTTTTGATCAATATATTTAGCTTTCATTTTGCCTTTGTTGGGGCCATGGTCATGGTAAAGATCGTCGATAGTATCGAAAGCCTTGAGTTCTTTTTGAACGATTTTGGCAAAGTTTTGTGGTGTGATATTTTCTTGTTTCAAATTGTGAATCGAAGATAGAATGGCATTTTGGTAGTAATACGGCGCTTTTAGAGTTTTAATTTTTGTAAAATTAGTTTCATCAATGATTTGACGGATATTTAAGATTTGTTCTAGTTCATTGATCTGCTCAAGTTTTTTATTAAACAAAAATTTTTCCGGAAAAGTCTGAATCACCTCGTTACAAAATGAGTGAAAAGTGTGAACATGAACCTTGTAGCTAGCTGGTCCAATTATTTCAAGCAAACGTTTTTTCATGGCCCAGACGCCAGAATTGGTAAAAGTTAAAGCCAAAATATTGCCGGCGTCAATTTGAGTTTCGCGCAAGATATTAGCGATACGCATAGCCAAAATTTGAGTTTTACCAGTCCCAGGACCTGCGATCACAATCACCGGACCTTCG
>Ga0194052_1000875_pt1 | contig 18410 bp, 14 predicted proteins | sample SepL226m_MetaG_FD_160117 | JGI IMG/M metagenome (GOLD analysis project Ga0194052, IMG submission 160117) | Anoxic zone freshwater microbial communities from boreal shield lake in IISD Experimental Lakes Area, Ontario, Canada - Sep2016-L227-6m | ecosystem: Environmental > Aquatic > Freshwater >...
GGCGTCGTCGAACATGTAGGCGGCGGTGGTGACCAGCTTGTTCGCTTCGTCGATGACGACCTCGCGGGCGCTGGGGGTGTCGCGGTGGTGCTGGCCCAGTTGGGTCACGGCGGCGGCGCAACCGGCGTCGTTGCCCAGGGTCAGCTCCGTGGAGGTCCTACCCGCGAGGGTCAGGGCCACCAGGGCCGGTGCGATGCAGATGGCGCCCACGGGCTTCTTGGCGTCGAAGAAGCCGCGCACAAAGGCGGCCACGTCAGGGCGCACGTCGCCCTCGGCGCCCTTGAAGGCGAAGGTGCAGTGGTTCTTGGCCACGCCGAAGCCCCCGGGCATCACCAGGGCGTCGTAGTCCGCGACCTTGGCCTGGGCCAGGTCCAGGCACTGACCCACCCGGGCGATGCGGCTGGACTCCTCCAGGATGTTGCGGGCGGCGCCAGGCTCGGGCTGGCCCGTGACGTGGTTGACCACATGGAACTGGTCGGCGTTGGGGGCGATGCACTGGAAGGCCGCGCCGTGCTGGTCCAGGGCCAGCAGGGTGAGCACCGCCTCGCGCACTTCCGCGCCATCCAGGTGGCCGCAGCCGGCCAGCAGCACCGCGACCTTGAGCGTCTTCGCCATGGGAGCCTCCTTGAGGGGTCGGCCCCATTATGGCCCGACCGGGAAGCTGGTGCCGGAACTCGTCTACCCTGGACCCATGCACCTCTCCTCCCGTCTTCCGCAGGGCCTCGAGCCCAACGCCCTGTCCGCGGCCCTGGCCCGGCGACGCGCGGCGGGTCAATCGGTGCTTGACCTCACCGTCTCGAACCCCACCCGCTGCGGCTTCACCTATCCCGAGGCGGCGATCCGGGCGGCCCTGGCGCAGCCCGCGGTGCTGGCCTATGATCCCGATCCCTGCGGCACCCGCTCCGCCCGGGAGGCCGTGGCGTCGCACCACGGCCAGGGGCTGCGGGCGGAGGACCTGCTGCTTACGGCCTCCACCAGCGAGGGCTATGGGCTGCTCTTCAAGCTGCTGGGCAACCCCGGGGACGAGGTGCTGGTGCCCAGCCCCGCCTATCCCCTGTTCCACTGGCTGGCCCGGCTCGAAGGCCTGGTGGCCCGGCCGGTGCAGTCCTACTTCCACGAGCGCTGGCACCTGGACCTCGACGCCCTGGAGGCCGCAGCCGGTACGCGCACCCGCGCCGTGGTGGTGGTGAACCCCAACAACCCCACGGGCCACTTCCTGTCCCGGGTCGAGTGGGATGGCCTCACGGCCCTCTGCGCCCGCCGGGGCCTGGCCCTGCTGGTGGACGAGGTCTTCGCGGACTACACCCTGGAGCCGCCCGAGGACCGCCTGGCCACAGCCCTGGCCGACCCGGCGCCGCCCTGCCCAGTCTTCCTGCTGTCGGGCCTCAGCAAGGTGGCCGCCCTGCCGCAGCTCAAGCTCGGCTGGATCGCCGTGCGGGGGCCTGGTGCCGCCAAGCACCTGGAGGCCCTGGCCTTCCTGGCGGACCAGTACCTGTCGGTGTCCGCCCCGGTGCAGGCAGCGGCAGGCACGTTGCTGGCCCTGGCGCCGGAGCTGCGGGCGCAGGTGCAGGCCCGGCTCCGGGCCAACCTCGCCAGCCTGGACGCGGCCCTGGCCGACCACCCCCACCTGGGACGCCTGCCCGTGGAGGGGGGCTGGTCCGTGCTGCTGCGCCGCCCTGCCGTGGACGCGGACGAGGCCTGCGCCCTGCGGCTGCTGGAAAGCACCGGCACCCTGGTGCATCCCGGCTCCTTCTTCGACCTGCCGGGGGATGGCCACCTGGTGCTGAGCCTGCTGACGGCTGAGGCTGAGTTCCGCGCCGGCCTGCGCCAGATCTTCCCCCTGCTCTAAGGAACCTGCATAATCACGGCATTCCTATGACCACTCTCGCCTCCTGTCCCAGCTGCGGTGCCGCCCTGAACTTCCGGCCGGGCACCATGGTGACGGTCTGCCCTTACTGCAAGGCCCTGGCGGCGCGGCGGGACCGCAATCCGGAGCTGCTGGGCAAGGTCGCGGACCTGGTGGACACGGGCTCGCCCCTGGGGCTCGGCGCCTCCGGGACCCACGCGGGCCGCGCCTTCACGCTGGCGGGTCGGGTCCAGCTGAAGCATGCCCTGGGCGGCGTCTGGGACGAGTGGTATCTGGCCCTGGATGATGGCCGCTGGGGCTGGCTGGCGGAGGCCCAGGGCCGCTTCTACCTGACCTTCACCCAGCAGCCCCACGGCACCCTGCCCCCCGTGGACGCGCTGCAGCCGGGCGGTCCGGCGGACCTGGGGCCCGACGGCCTCTGGACCGTGGGCGAGGTCAGCCAGGCCACCTTCCACAGCGCCGAGGGCGAGATCCCCTGGGCCGTGGACCCGGGCGCCACCTACCGCTTCGCGGACCTCTCCGGCCGCAACGGCGCCTTCGCCACCCTGGACTACAGCGAGGAGCCGCCGCTGTTCTTCCTGGGCCGCGAGACGCCCCTGGCGGAGCTGGGCATCCGGGGGGGACTTCGCAAGCCGGCCAAGGTGGGCGTCCAGGGCCTCGGCTGTCCCCACTGTGGCGGGACCCTGGCCCTGCACGCCCCGGACCAGACCCAGCGCGTGGGCTGCCCCAGCTGCGGCAGCCTGCTCTCGGCGGCGGACGGCAAGCTGGCCTTCCTCAAGAGCCTGAAGCAGCCCCGCCAGGATGTGGTGATCCCCCTGGGCGCTGAGGGCACCCTGCAGGGTGAGCGCGTCACCTGCATCGGCCAGCTGCGCCGCAGCTGCAGCATCGACGACACCGACTACCCCTGGAACGAGTACCTGCTGCTGGACAGCCAGCACGGCTTTCGCTGGCTGGTGCAGAGCGACGGCCACTGGAGCCTGGCCACGGCGGTGGCGCCGGGCGAAGTGCCCGCGGTGCGGGACGGCCAGAAGAACCTGAGCGCCCTGGGCGCGAGCTGGCGCCGCTTCCAGGATGTGACAGCCGTGGTCGAGGGCGTCTGGGGCGAGTTCTACTGGGCCGTGGAGCAGGGCGAGCGGGTGGAGGTGGCCGAGTTCGTGGCGCCACCCCGCAGCCTCAGCTGCGAGCGGCAGGCGCACAAGGGCGGCGGCGAAGTGAACTGGAGCCTGTCCACCTACCTGGAGCCCGAGACCGTCTGGAGCGCCTTCAAGCTCGAGGGCGCCCCCCCCGCGCCCCAGGGCATCGCCTCCTTCCAGCCCAACCCCCACAAGGCGACCCTGGCGAAGGGCGCCCTCTGGCTGGTGGGGGCGCTGGGGCTGCTGCTGGCGCTGGTGCTGGCGGAGTCCATGACGCACCGCAACGTCGAGCTGTTCCACCAGAGGCTGGACCTTTTTGAGCTGGCGCGCATCGACCCCACCTCCGCCGCGGCGCCGGACCGGCGCATCCCCGCCAAGCGGCCCGCGCCGGGCGTCCAGCCCGCCACCGAGCCCCAGGAGCCCGTCTACTTCTCGGGCCCCATCGAGATCAAGAACGGCTTCCAGAACCTGGCCCTCACCCTGGAAGCTCCCGTGAACAATGCCTGGATCTCCCTGGAAGGCGCCCTGGTGAGCGAGACCACGGGCGTGGCCGAGCTCTTCCTGGTGGAGTCCAGCTTCTACCACGGCGTGGATGGCGGCGAGTCCTGGGCCGAGGGTGCCCAGGGCGAGACGGTCTACCTCAGCGCCGTGCCCGCGGGCACCTACGTGCTGCGCCTCGCCCCCACCTGGGACGGCCGGGTGCCGCCCGTGCGGGCCATCGACGTGCGGCTGCGCCAGGGCGTCCTGCGCTGGCTCTATCCGGGCCTGGCGCTGCTGGCCATCCTCATCGTGCCGCTGCTCCTGGTGCTCCGCATGACGGCCTTTGAGACCTGGCGCTGGCAGGAAAGCATGTATTCATCCAAGACCGGAGGCGGCTGATGCGGATTCTCTACCTGCTCTTCCTGGGCGGTGGCTTCAGCCTGCTGGTGGCCAACGGCTTTCTCGGCCGGGAGTTCTTCGGCAACCGCCGCCGCGCGGACCTGCCACCCAGCGTGCGCCAGACCCCCGGCGCCTACCGCACCTTCCTGCACAACAACGGCTTCCACGGAGGTAAGTGATGTTCACGAACCAACTGCTGCACCAGCTCCTCGTCGCCGCCGTCTTCTCCATCCTGGGCCTCGTGATCCTCGGCGCCGTCTGGCTGGTGCTCATCAAGGTCCTGCCCTTCTCGCTGCGCAAGGAGATGGAAGACGACCAGAACACCGCCCTGGGCATCGTCCTCGGCAGCCTCATCCTGGGGATCTCCATCATCATCGCCGCCGCGATCCATGGATGAAGCAACCCAGCCCACGCTGAGAGCTCCTCTGCTGTTCCTCAGTGTGCTGCTCATCGCGAGCTGTGGGCTGATCTATGAGCTGGTGGCGGGGACGCTGTCGAGCTACCTGCTGGGGGACTCGGTCACGCAGTTCTCCACGGTGATCGGGGTCTACCTCAGCGCCATGGGGCTGGGTTCGTATCTCTCGAAGTTCCTCCAGCGCGGGCTGGCCCGGCGCTTCGTGGACCTGGAGCTGGCGGTGGCCCTGGTGGGCGGCTTCTCGGCGCCGATCCTGTTCCTGGCCTTCGCCCACACCCACGCCTTCCGGGTGGTGCTCTACGGCGTGGTGGCCTCGGTGGGCACCCTGGTGGGCCTGGAGATCCCCATCCTCATGCGGATCCTGAAGGACCAGATCCGCTTCAAGGACCTGGTGGCGGGCGTCCTCACCCTGGACTACATCGGCGCGCTGTTCGCGTCGCTGCTGTTCCCGCTGCTGTTCATGCCCAAGCTGGGCCTGGTGCGGACCAGCCTGCTCTTCGGTCTGCTGAACGCCGCTGTGGGGCTCTGGTCCACGCACCTGCTGGTGACGCAGCTGGGACCCACGCGGATGCTCCGCCTGCGCTGCCTGGTGGTGATGGCCATCCTGGCCGTGGGGCTGGCCTTTGCCGGCAAGTTCACCCTGGCCGTGGAGGAGGAGATCTTCGCGGACGAGATCGTCTACGCCAAGGACAGCGAGTACCAGCGCATCGTTCTCACCCGGGGCCGGGGCAGCTTCCAGCTCTTCCTCAACGGCAACCTGCAGTTCTCCTCCGCGGACGAGTACCGCTACCACGAGGCCCTGGTGCATCCCGCCTTCAGCGTGAAGCCGGACGCTCGGCGGGTGCTGATCTGTGGCGGCGGCGACGGCCTCGCCGTGCGCGAGGTGCTGAAGCATCCGACGGTCCAGGAGGTCGTGCTGGTGGACCTGGATCCCGCCATGACCGACATGGCGCGGCGCCAGCCCATGGTGCGCACACTCAACGGCGCGGCCCTGGACGATCCCCGGGTGCGGGTGGTGAACGCAGATGCCATGGTCTGGCTCCAGGAGACTGCCGTGGCCCCCTTCGACCTGGCCCTGGTGGACTTTCCGGATCCCAATACCTACGCCCTCGGCAAGCTCTACACCGCGCGCTTCTACCGCCTGCTGCAGCGGCGCCTCACTGCGGACGCCATCATCGCCGTGCAGAGCACCTCGCCCCTCATGGCCCGGGAGTCCTTCTGGTGCATCACCGCCACCATGGAGTCCGCGGGCCTCAAGGTGCGGCCCTATCACCTGGCGGTGCCCTCCTTTGGCGTGTGGGGCTTCGCGCTGGCCTCGAAGCGCGACTTCGCGGTGCCGACCCGGGTGCTGCCGGGCCTGCGCCACCTATCCGACGAAGCCACCGCCGCCATGTTCGCCTTCCCCAAGGACATGGACCGGGTGCCCGTGGAGGTGAACCGCCTGGACAACCAGGTGCTGGTGCACCTCTACGCCCGGGAGTGGAGACGCTGGTCGTGAAGCGCCGGGACTTCCTGGCGGCGACGGCGGCCGCGGCCCTGCCCCTGGCCTGCCGGCCAAAGCCCGCCTTCCCCTTCGGTGGCGAGCTGGTGGGTCCGAACCTCGCCCTGGGCCACTGGCTGAAGGGCGGAGCCTTCCCGGACCCGGACCGCTTCGTGCCCATTGCCACGCTCATCGTGGGTGGCGGCGTGGCGGGGCTCAGCGCCGCCTGGCGCCTGGCGGGCGGCGGCCTGAACGACTTCGCGGTGCTGGAGCTGGAGACCGAACCCGGTGGCACCTCCCGCTCGGGCCAGAACCACGTCAGTCCCTTCCCCTGGGCCGCCCACTACCTGCCGGTGCCGGACCGCGGCAACCACGCGGTGCTGCGGCTGCTGAAGGAGTGCGGCGTGCTGGAGGGCTTCGACGCAAAGGGCGAGCCCGTCTTCGCGGAGGAGGCCACGGTGCGCGCCCCGGAAGAGCGGATCTTTACCCACGGCCAGTGGTGGGAGGGCCTCTACCTGCGGGCCGGGGCCAGTGCCGAGGATGAGCGGCAGTACCACGCCTTCTTCCACGAGGTCGACCGCTGGGCGGCCTTCCGGGACCGCCGGGGCCGGCCGGCCTTCAGTATCCCGCGCTCCCGCTGCTCGGACGCGCCCGAGGCCCGGGCCCTGGACCAGCTCACCTTCGCCGCCTGGCTGGATGAGCGTGGCCTCGGCTCGCCGCGCCTGCGCTGGCTGCTGGACTACGCCTGCCGGGACGACTACGGCTCCCGGCTGGAGACCACTAGTGCCTGGGCGGGGCTCTTCTACTTCGCTGCCCGCAAGCAGGGCCCCGGCGAGGACTCCCGGCCCCTGCTGACCTGGCCCCAGGGCAACGGCTTCCTGGTGGACCACCTGCGCCGGGCCAGCGGCGACCGTCTGCGCTGCGGCGTGGCCGCCACCGTAATCCGGCCTGATGGGGACAGCCTCCTGGTCACCGCCTGGGATGCCGTCAACCAGCGCCGCCTGGGCTGGCGGGCCCGCCGGGTGATCTTCGCGGGGCCGCAGCACGTGGCCAAGCACGTGGTGGAAGGCCTCGGCGCCGCCCGCCCGGCCCTGGCCCGCATCCACAACGCGCCCTGGCTGGTGGCCAACCTCACCCTCCGCGGCCGACCGAAGGAGCCCACCTTCCCCCTGGCCTGGGACAACGTGCTGCGCGACAGCGAGGCCCTGGGCTACGTGGCGGCGACCCACCAGAGCCTGCGCGACTACGGCCCCACGGTGCTCACCTGGTACCGGCCCTTCACCGGACCCGACTGCGAGGCCGAGCGGACCCGGCTCCGGGCCCTGGACTGGCCCGCCTGCGCCCGGCTGGTCATGGACGACCTGCGCCCGGCCCATCCCGACCTGGAAGGCCTGGTCACGCGTCTGGATGTCATGCGCTGGGGCCACGCCATGGTCCGCCCCGCCCCGGGCCAGATCTGGGACCCCGCGCTGCTCGCCCTTGCCCGGCCCTTCGGCGCCGTCCACTTCGCCCATACGGAGCTGAGCGGCCTTGCCCTGTTCGAGGAGGCCCAGGACCACGGCGTCCGGGCCGCGGAGGAAGTGCTCGCGGCCCTGGGCCGACGCGGAGAGAGCTGGCGCTAATCACCCCAAAAGCTGTTGTGATGTCCAGCACATGCTCGGGGGAATCCCGGGGAAATGCCTGCACCTGTATCGATCTGTTTTATCCTGCCTATAGCTTGCAGAATAAATACCTCCGACAGGCCCGATCCGGGCTTGAGGATCATTGAATCCCTTATGAATTCATTGGAATGAATGCTTTTATCTTGACGCATCGAAGCCGCTGTCGTGGCATGGAATCACTCATCACACCTCATCGTCTCGATTGCCCCCCTTAGGAGCAGTGCCCCGTGTCCAGCCCCTCGAGCCAACCTGGCAGTCCCCCGGGCGCAGGCCTGGAGGAGCGGTTGACCTCGCTGGAGACAACCCTGGCGGCCGTGCTTGAGCGGGTCGCAGTGCTGGAGGCAGGTGCCCCCCTGGCCCTGCCCAAGGCCACTCTGGCGGGAACGCCCGCCATCCTCCTGGAGCCAGCCCCGGCCCTGCCGAGCGGCGTGCAGATCATGGGCCTGATCGGGAAGGTCTGCCTCATCCTGGGCGGCGGCTACTTCATCCGGACCCTGGCGGAGGCCGGCCGCCTGCCCAACGCCCTCAGCGTGGCCCTGGGCCTCGCCTACGCCGTCACCTGGGCGCTCATTGCCCTGCGCGACAAGCAGACCATGGTGGCCACCTTTGACGCCCTGGCCTCCATCCTCATCGCCTACCCCCTCCTGGTGGAATCCACGGTCCGGTTCAAGTGGCTGGCCCCAGAAGTTGCGGCCCCCCTCCTCCTGGCGGTCACCGTCATGCACACCGTCGTGGCTTGGCGCCGAGACCTCCAGCCCATGGTCTGGATGGCCACCCTGGGCGCCCTTGGCTCGGCCCTGGTCATGATGGCGGCCACCCACGCCCTGGAACCCTTCCTGGCCGTCCTGCTGGTCCTGGGCCTGGCCTCGCTCTGGCTCACCTACGACCGCCGCTGGCAAGGCCTCCGCTGGCCCACGGCCCTGGCCGCCAACCTCGGCGCCCTGGTCCTCGCCTACCTGGCGGGCTGGACCGGCGGCCCGCCCGAGGGCTACCTGCACCTCAGCGCTACCCGCGCCATGGGCTTCACCCTGGCACTCGCGGCGGGCTACCTCGGCAGCTTCGCCTGGCGCCTGCGGAAGCAGCGCCGGGTGGTCGGCGCCTTCGAGCGGGCGCAGACCTGCCTGGCCCTCGCGGTGGGCTTCGGCGGTGCCCTCCGCATCGCCCTGACCTCCGGCTCCGGTGGGGGTTTCCTGGGGGTTGGCGCGATCCTGGCCGGGGCCGCCTGCTACGCCGCTGCCATCCCCTTCGCCCGGGATGAGGAACCGACCCGCGCCAACTTCAACTACTTCTCACTCCTGGCCACCTTCCTGCTCCTGCTGGGCGGCGCCATGGTCGCCCCCCTGCCCTGGTTCGCCGTGCTGGCCGGCGTGCTGGGCCTCGGGGCCCTGGTCGGGACCATCCGAACGCAGCGCCCCAGCCTCCTGCTGCAGAGCGCGGTCTATGTCGCCGTGGCCTGCGGCGGCTCAGGCCTGCTCCGGTGGACCTTCCAGGCCTTCCTGGGCCCGGCCGGCTCCGGACCTGCCCCCTCACTGGCGACCGGCTGCGCCCTGGCGCTGCTGGCCGGCACCGTCGGCTACGCCCTCACCCGCCCCCCGGCAACGGAAACCGGGCCGAAGCTCCAGGCCTTCACCCTCGTGGCCGGGGGCCTGGGGGTCCTGAGCCTGGGCGCCCTGGCGGTCGGGGTCATCGGCCCCGCGCAGGCCTCAGGGCCCGCAGAACTGGCCCGGCTGGCCGTGGGCCGCACGGCCGTGCTCACGACCCTGACCATCGGCCTGGCCTGGTCGGCTCGCCGGATTCCGACCCTTGATCTGCGTTGGCTGGTGTATCCCTTTCTGGCATTGGCTACCATTAAGTTCCTTTTCGAAGACATGGCCGTGGGCCACCCGCTCACCCTGTTCCTGGCCTTCATGTTCCTAGGCACCACATTCATCCTCGCTCCCCGTCTGCTGAAGGTGACTCCATGACCCAACCCCTGCGCCTGAGCATCCTCCCCGGCCTGGCCGCCTGTCTCCTGGCCCTGGCGGGGTCCGCGGTCTCCGCTGAGGAGCACAAGAAGCCCCATGCTGCGACGGTCCAAGTCCCCAAGGACCAGGTGCAGGTCCCCAAGCCGCCCTTCAGCGAGGGAATCTTCCCCTGCAGCCAGTGCCACGATCCCAAGTCCATGGCGCCGAACACGAAGCGCCGCGAGCTGAAGGACATGCACACCGACATCTCCCTCCACCACGGGCCCGACACCCGCTGGTGCCTGGACTGCCATGACGCCTACAACCGGGACAACCTCCACCTCGCCAACGGCAAGCTGGTGTCCTTCAACACGTCCTACCAGCTGTGCGGCCAGTGCCACGGCGACAAGCTGCGCGACTGGCGCGTGGGCATCCACGGCAAGCGCACGGGCAGTTGGAACGGCGCGAAGCAGTATCTGCTCTGCGTCCACTGCCACAACCCGCACTCGCCCCACTTCAAGTCGCTCAAACCCATGCCCCCGCCTGCGCGGCCCGAGGCGATCCAGATCAAGAACGGAGGTGCCAAATGATGGACCAGGACGCTTGCCAGCCCACCCCTGGCGCTCCTTGCCCCTCCGGTGAGAACAACGGCCGCCGGGAATTCCTCGGCGCCGCGGTGGCCGCCGTGGCAACGGCCCTGACCGGCTGCGGCAAGCTCAGCAAGGAGGAGTTCCTCCAGCACAACTTCCGCGAGCTCTCGAAGGAGGAAGTCCTCACCGTCATCGAGCGCCTCGAGAAGGAATACAAGGAGAAGTTCGGCAAGGAGGTGAAGGTCGCCAACACGCCCGCCCTGCCCGGCGTGATGTTCGGCTACGCCCTGGACTTGAGCCGCTGCATCGGCTGTCGCCGCTGCGTCCACGCCTGCGTCAAGGAGAACAACCAGTCCCGGGATCCCGAGATCCAGTGGATCCGCGTGCTGGAGCTGGAAAAGGAGGAAGGCGTCAACCTCCAACACGCTGAGCACTACTACAATCCGGACGAGGTGCCCCGCGAGGGCCACTTCTACATGCCCGTCCAGTGCCAGCAGTGCAAGAAGCCCCCCTGTGTGAAGGTGTGCCCCGTGGGTGCCACCTGGCGCGAGAAGGACGGCATCGTGGTGGTGGACTACAACTGGTGCATCGGTTGCCGCTACTGCATGGCCGCCTGCCCCTACGGCGCCCGCCACTTCAACTGGGGGGACCCTCAGATTCCCTCCAAGGATGTCAATCCCGAGACCCACTACCTGGGCAACCGGCCCCGCGCCAAGGGCGTGGTGGAGAAGTGCACCTTCTGCGTCCAGCGCACCCGCCAGGGGAAGTACCCGGCCTGCCTGGAGGTCTGCCCCACGGGCTCCCGGAAGTTCGGCAACCTGCTCGACAAGGAGAGCGAGATCCGCTACATCCTCGAAAACAAGCGCGTGTTCAAGCTCAAGGAAGAGCTGAACACCCAACCCAACTTCTTCTACTTCTACGGGGTGTGAGCCAATGACCACGCTGAGGAATTTCTCACGGTTCATCACCGACACGCTCCGGATGATCACCACCGGCGGCCCGGTCTACTACGCCTGGGTGGCCTTCCTGCTCCTGCTGATCGCCTTCGGCACCAATGCCTACATCGGCCAGGTCCAGAACGGGCTCATCGTCACGAACATGCGGGACCAGGTCTCGTGGGGCTTCTACATCGGCAACTTCACCTTCCTGGTGGGCGTGGCCGCGGCCGCCATCATGCTGGTGATCCCTGCCTACATCTACGACTGGGAGCCCATCAAGGAGATCACCATCCTGGGCGAGATGCTGGCCATCAGCGCCCTGGTCATGTGCCTGGGCTTCGTCATGGTGGACATCGGCCGGCCCGATCGTTTCTGGCACATCATGCCCCTGGTGGGCCGCCTCAACTGGCCCCAGTCCATGCTGGCCTGGGATGTGCTGGTGCTGAACGCCTACCTGGTCCTCAACTACTTCGTGGTGACCTACCTGCTCTACTGCGCCTACACCGAGCGCCACTACGTCAAGAAGCTGGTGACCCCCCTTGTGCTGCTCTCCATCCCCATGGCCGTGAGCATCCACACCTGCACTGCCTACCTCTACAACGGCCTGGCCTCCCGACCCTTCTGGAACTCGGCCATCCTGGCTCCGCGCTTCCTGGCCTCGGCCTTCTGCTCGGGCCCGGCGATCCTGCTGATCCTGCTTCAGATCCTGCGGAAGACCACCAAGCTCTCCATCAAAGACGAGGCCATCTTCAAGATCGCCGAGCTCATGGCCTACACGATGGGCTTCAACCTCTTCCTCACCGCAGCGGAGTCCTTCAAGGAGCTCTACTCCGGCACCGAGCACATGGTCTATTTCGAGTACCTGCTGTTCGGCCTCAAGGGGCACAACACCCTGGTGCCATACGCCTGGGCCTCGATCATCTGCGGCGCAATAGCTTTCATCCTCTTCCTGGTGCCCAAGACGCGCACCAACTGGGTGACCCTCAACATCGGCTGCGTGCTGATCTATGCCAGCGTCTACATCGAGAAGGGCATGGGCCTCATCATCCCCGGCCTCACCCCCGATGCCCTAGGCGAGATCTATGTCTACACGCCCTCCATCACCGAGATCTCTGTGGCCGCGGGCATCTTCGCCCTGGGCTTCCTGGTCTTCACCCTCATGCTGAAGGCCGCCGTGCCCATGATGCTCGGCGAGTTCACCATCAGCCGAGGCCGGAAGGGCGCCCAGGCAGCAAAGCCCGAAGGGCACGGCTGACCAGCTTTTCACCGAAGAGAAACCCACCAGGAGCATCCTGGTGGGTTTCTCTTTTTCGTGATCAATGGCATGGCTCCAACGCCTACAGCCCCGTGAACCCGGGCAGAGGCTCGTTGGGGTTGGCGGCGAGGATCTCCCGGAACCGGTCCAGGTTATTCAAGAAGAGCCGCACCAGGTCATGATCAAAGTGGAAGCCAGCCCCTTCCTCGATCACCTGGATCACCTGGTACTCGGGCCAGGGCTCCTTGTAGTGGCGCCGGTTGCTCACGGCATCATAGACGTCCAGCAGCGACGTGATCCGGGCCTCGATGGGGATTTCCTCTCCGCGGAGGGCGAAGGGATAGCCGCTGCCATCCCACTTCTCGTGATGCCCCAAAGCAATGCGGGCGCCCATCTGGATGAAGGGGACCTTGGAGCCCTTGAGGATGGTCGCCCCCATGGTGGTGTGCATCTTCATGGTGACCCACTCGTTCTCCGTGAGGGCCGCGGGCTTCTGGAGAATGGCGTCGGGCACGCCGATCTTGCCGATGTCATGCATGGGGGCGGCGGACTCGATGGTCTCCACCGCCATCTCGCTCCAGCCCAGCAAACGCGCCATCTCGGCCGCGTAGAGACCGATGCGCCTGACGTGCATGCCCGTCTCATTGTCGCGGTGCTCGCTTGCGGAGATGAGCCGAAGGGCGATCTCCTCGCGCGACTGGCGGATCTCCAGGGTCTGCTCCCGCACCTTCCGGGCCAGCTGGGCCTCCCGATCCCGGTAGGCGATCTCGAGCATCCGCCGTCGCAGGGCGCTGTTCACCTGGACCAGGATCTCGCGGGGCTGGAAGGGCTTCAGGACGTAGCCGAAGGCGCCCTGCTGGAGGCACTCGATGGCGGTCTCCGTATCCTCCAGGGAGCTGACCATCACCACAGAGATGTCCGGGATCCGATCCTGGATCGCCCGCACGAGATCCAATCCCGAGGCGCCGGGCATCTGGATGTCGCAGAGGACCAGGTCGATGCCGTTCCGGGCCAGCACAGCCAGCGCTCCCGCCACATCCTCCGCCTCAAGACAGTGGTAGCCCGCCTTGGTGAGAATGCGCTGCAGGGCCAGGCGGACGATGGGCAGGTCATCAACGATGAGCACGCTGGCATGATTGGACCCCGCCCAGCCCTCGTCCCCCATGGCCTCCCCATTCCAGTAACTCAACGGCTCCTGGCCCGCATGACTGTAATTCAAACAGCCCCATCTGGCGAAAATAGCTTCCTTGCAACAGGAAAGGGAATCAATGGAGGCGCTCCCGGAGGCAGGTCGCCCTAGCGGGCCCACTCCAGCGAGTCGCGCTTGGCCGAGTAGTGCGCGCCCAGGTTCAGGGCGATGGCCCGGTCGCAGAGCTCCAGGGCCCCGTGGAAGTCGCCCAGCTCGCTGCGGGCCTGGATGCCCCGCTCGAAGCAGGTCAGGCCCTCCAGCAGCCGGCGATACTCGTGGGGGAAGGCGGCCTCCAGCTCCGGCAGCCGCTCGAGGGCCAGGCCGCAGGCCTCGGCCGCGTCCTCCCAGCGGCCCAGCTGGCCAAGGGCGTCGGCGGTCAGGTCCTGGGCCACGGCCTTGACCGCGTTGGGCAGGCTGCCCTGGCCCTCGAGGGTGCGGCGGAGATACTTCAAGGCGGACTCGGGTCCACTGAAGGCCGCCTCGCGGTGCCCCGCCAGCAGGTCCTCGAGGACGTCTTTCACGGACTTGCGGTTGGGTTCGATGCGCTTGGCCATTGGACCTCAGGAGAAGACTTATCCACAGATTTCACAGATTCCACAGATAGAGAGAAGTGGGCCGTGTTTCTCTGTGTAATCTGTGCAATCTGTGGATGCTTTTGTTATTCGTACTCGATCGTCGCCGGCGGCTTGGAGGTGATGTCGAAGAGCACCCGGTTGATGCCCTTCACCTCGTTGACGATGCGCTGGGCGATCTTCTCCAGCAGCTCGTGGGGGAGCCGGGCCCAGTCGGCAGTCATGAAGTCCTCGCTGGTCACGGCCCGCAGGGCGCAGATGGCCTCGTAGGTGCGCTCATCGCCCATGATGCCCACAGTCTGCACCGGCAGCAGGACCGCAAAGGCCTGGCTGGTGCGGGCGTACCAGCCGCTCTCGCGCAGCTCCTGGAGGAAGATGGCATCCGCGTTCTGGAGGATGGTGACCCGCTCCCGGGTGATCGTGCCCGGCAGGCGCACCGCCAGGCCGGGGCCCGGGAAGGGGTGCCGCTGGTTCATCTCCTGGGGCAGCCCCAGGGCCAAGCCCGTGGCGCGGACCTCGTCCTTGAAGAGCTCCCGCAGGGGCTCCACCAGCTGCATGCGCATGCGCTCCGGCAGGCCGCCCACGTTGTGGTGGGACTTCACCAGGATGGCGCCGCCGATGCCGCTGCTCTCGATCACATCGGGGTAGGTGGTGCCCTGGCCCAGGAAGTCCGCCTGCACCTTGCCCGCCTCCCGCTCGAAGACCTCGATGAACTTGCCACCGATGAGCTTCCGCTTCTGCTCAGGATCCGTGATGCCCTCTAGGGCGCCGAGGAACTCGTCGGCGGCGTTCACCCAGATCACCTTCAGCTCAAAGGGCGCGAAGTAGGCCTGCACCTGCTGCATCTCATCCTTGCGCATGAGGCCGTGGTCCACGAAGACGCAGGTGAGCTGCTTGCCGATGGCCTTGTGCAGCAGCAGGGCCGCCACGCTGGAGTCCACACCCCCGCTGAGCCCGAGCACCACCGTGCCCTGCCCCACCTGCTGGCGGATGACCCTGACCTTCTCCTCGATGAAGTTGCCTGCGTTCCAGTCGAGGCTCATGCCGCAGGACCGGAGGAAGTTCAGCAGCAGGGGCGTGCCCTGGGCGCTGTGGGTGACCTCCGGGTGGAACTGGATGCCGTAGATCCGCCGGGCCGCATCCTCCATGGCCGCCACGGGCACACTAGGCGTGCGGGCCGTCACGGTGAAGCCGGGGGGCGCCACCTCCACGTGGTCGCCGTGGCTCATCCAGACCTGCTGGATATGGGGCAGCCCCTCCAGGAGCACCGACTGCTCGGGGAAGGTCTGGATCTCCGCCTTGCCGTACTCGCGGCTGGTGGCCCGGTGCAGCTGGCCCCCCAGGTTGCGGGCGATGATCTGCTGGCCATAGCAGATGCCGAGCACAGGGACGCCCAGCTCGAGGATGGCCATGTCCAGCTCCGGCGCGCCGGGTTCCAGGACCGAGTTCGGACCGCCAGACAGGATCACGCCCCGGAGGTCCGGACCCGCGATCTCCGCAGCGGTGGTGCCGCTGTTGTGGACGAGGCCGAAGGCCCCCAGCTCCCGCAGCCGCCGGGTGATCAGCCGGGTGTACTGGCTGCCGTAGTCGATGATCGCGATCCGTTCGTGGTGCATGGGGGCCTCTTCAAGTGCTCTTGAACCGCAGATGGCGCAGATGACGCAGAGGTAAGGCCACGTGACCCTGTCGTTGTCCTGGTTACTGCCAAAGACTGAAATCCGCCACGCGCAGGAAGGCCTGGCGGAGGCGGTGCAGGAGGCTGAGGCGCGTGGCGCGGAGGGCCGGATCCTCGCACTTCACCATGACCGCCCCGAAGAAGGCCTCCAGCGGCTGCGCCAGGTCCGCCAGCACACCCAGCAGAGCCTTCTGGTCGTTGGTCCCTTCCAACCGCCCCAGCTGCCCAGCCAGCTCTTTCTCCTCGCCCTGCACCAGCAGGGCGTTATCGAAATTCCCAGCGGGAATTTCGTCCTTCAGGATGTTCCCGATGCGCTTCGCACTCTGCGCCAGGGAGGCAAACCGGGCATCCTCGGCGAAGCCTGACAGGGCCTCGCAGCGGGCCTTCAGGTCCGCCAGGTCCTCCCAGCCCGCGGCCAGGGCCGATCGCCGCACGGAACCCGCGTAGCCCGCCAGCTCCAGCTGATAGGCCACGCGATCTTTGAAGAAGATCAGCAGGGCCTCGGTGGTCTCGGCGGCGGGCTTCGTGGCCTTGGGGCCGACGATGCCCAGCACCACGCCGATGAGGTCGGCGGGCGTGAGGGCCCAGCCCCGCTCCCAGAGGATACGCACGACGCCCTGCCCTGCACGGCGCAGGGCCAGCGGATCCTTGGAGCCGCTGGGAATGATCCCTACGGCGAAGCAGCCACCCACGGTGTCCAGCTTGTCCGCCAGGGACAGCAGGCAGCCCAGAGGCGTGCCCGGCAGCGCGTCGTCGGCGCCAGCGGGGCGGTAGTGCTCCTTCACCGCCTTCCAGACCTCCTCGTGGGCACCCTCGTGGCGGAGGTATTCGCCGCCCATGATGCCCTGCAGCTCCGGGAACTCGCCGACCATGAGGGTCCGCAGGTCGCACTTGGCCATGCGGGCGGCCTCGAGGGCCCGCTCAATGTGCTCATCGTCCTGCGACAGCCGCGTAGCCAGCGCCTTCGTGATGGCCACCACCCGCCCCGTCTTGTCGTAGTAGCTCCCTAAGTCTCTCTGGAAGGTCAGCGCCTGCAGCTTCTCCATCCGGACCGAAAGCGCCAGCTTTCGGTCTTCCGCAAAGAAGAAACGGGCGTCATACAGCCGTGCCTTCAGCACCCACTCGTTGCCGGCCTTCACGAAGCCGGCGGGATCATCGGTGCGGTTGGCGGCGGTGAGGAAGAAGGGCAGCAGATCGGTGCCGTCCAGCTGCTCGATGCAGAAGCTCTTCTGGTGCTCGCGGAGGCTGGTGACCAGCACCTCCTTGGGCAGTTCCAGGAAGGCCGGAGGGAACTCGCCGCAGACGATCTTCGGGAACTCCACGATCTCCGCCAGGGTGTCCAACAGCTCGGCGTCAGCGACCACGCGGCCCCCCACGACGGCGGCGAGGGTGTCCAGCTGCTCGGCGATGCGGGCGCGCCGCACGTCCACGCTGACCACCACACCAGCGGCCTCCAGGGCGGCCTCGTAGGCGGCGGGCTCCGGCACCTGCACTGGCTCAGGCTGGGCGCGGTGGAAGAGGCGGTGGCCCCAGGTGGTGTTCCCGGCGGTGACACCGTCCACGGTGATGGGCACCACCTGGTCCCCCAGGAGGCAGAGGATGCTGCGGATGGGGCGCACGAACTCGAAGTCCGAGTTGCCCCAGCGCATGGCCTTGGGCACGTGCAGCCCGGCGATGAGGCCCGGCAGGGCTTCCTGGAGCAGGTCCACGGTGGGCCGTCCCAGTTTGGTGACGGTCACCACGGCGCAGGGTTCTTTCTTCCCCGCCGGCTGCTCGAAGCGCACGGCGGCGAAGGGCACGCCCCACTTCTCGGCGAACTTCTGGCCCTGGATGGTGGGCTGTCCGGCCTCGTCCACGCACATGCGCTGGGGCGGGCCCACCTGGGTCTCGGTCTGGTCGGCCTGGGCCACGGGCAGGCCGGCGGCACGCCAAGCCAGCTTGCGGGGCGAGTAGAACACTTCCAGGCCACGGAGCTCGAGGCTCTGGCCCGCTGCCCAGGTGGTCAGGGCGCTGCTCAGGTCTGCGGTCAGGGGCTTCAGGAAGCGGGCGGGGATCTCCTCGCAGTGCAGCTCCAGCAGGAAGGGCTTCGCGGCGTTCACAGGCCACCCCCCTTCCCGGCGGAGGCGACGGTGGCGGCGCTGGTCTCCTGATGCTCCAGGTAGGCCTTGGCGCAGCCGCAGGCCAGGTCCCGGACCCGCTTGATGACGGCAGGCCGCTCCGTGGTGCTCACGGCGCCGCGGGCATCCAGCACGTTGAAGGTGTGGCTCATCTTGAGGGCCTGCTCGTAGGCGCTGAGGAAGTGGCCGTGGTCCGTCAGGAGTCGCCAGCCCTCCTTCTCGAAGGCCTCGAAGAGGGTGCGATGCAGACCCAGGTCAGCATGCTCGAAGCTGTAGGCGGAGAGCTCGAACTCCTCCCGCTGGCGCATCTCGCCGTAGGTGACGGGGAAGACACCGTCATCGGTCTTCACCTCGCCGTGGACCAGATCGAAGATGTTGTCATAGCCGCCCAGGAACATGCAGATGCGCTCGATGCCGTAGGTCAGCTCGGCGCTCACCGGGCGACAGTCCTGGCCGCCGACCTGCTGGAAGTAGGTGAACTGGCTGATCTCCATGCCGTCCAGCACCACCTGCCAGCCCACTCCCCAGGCACCGAGGGAGGGAGACTCCCAGTTGTCTTCTTCGAAGCGGAGGTCGTGCTTGGAAAAGTCAATGCCCAGGGCCTCCAGGCTCTCGATGTAGAGGTCCTGCACCTTGGCGGGGCTGGGCTTGAGGATCACCTGGAACTGGAGGTGCTTGTAGACCCGGAAGGGGTTC
>Ga0194052_1000877_pt1 | contig 18391 bp, 16 predicted proteins | sample SepL226m_MetaG_FD_160117 | JGI IMG/M metagenome (GOLD analysis project Ga0194052, IMG submission 160117) | Anoxic zone freshwater microbial communities from boreal shield lake in IISD Experimental Lakes Area, Ontario, Canada - Sep2016-L227-6m | ecosystem: Environmental > Aquatic > Freshwater >...
CCGCCATACTCGACTCAAAAATATGTCAAAACAGGATAACCCAACAGGTTTCTCCAAAGCCGGGGTCGGAGGCCACGCCGCCCGTTCGATGATGTATCTGGAGATGCGTATGCTTGTTCACGCGATGCCTCTCTCTGTCACCTTGGACGATTTTGTCAAAGCCATTGTCGAGGAGAATATCCTGGAAAAGCCTACTCTGAGCAGTCGCAAGAAAAGTCTCCGCCATTTATTCGAGCTTTATGGCATGGACTCCACAAAAGCCTTATTTCGTGTTTTCTGGGATTTGGCCCATTCAGATTCAGATTCTTTGCCACAACTCTGTCTCATCTGTGCGTATGCCCGTGATCCGCAACTACGCCACAGCTTCGAGCTGGTTAGATCACTGCGCATTGGCGAGGTTCTTGAAAGATCAGCTATGGAACAGCATCTTGAAAATGGATTTTCCAACCGCTTCAGCCATGCCACGAAAAAATCAATGGCCCAAAATGTGAACACTTCCTGGACATTTTCCGGGCACCTTGCAGGCAGAAATAAGAAGGTTAGACAACTTCCCGATCCGCGCCCCATTTCGGCAGCTTATGCCATGTTTGTCGGATACCTGACCGGTCTTCGTGGGGAGCGTTTGCTCGACTCCACCTTTGCGGCGCTTGTTGCACCGAATCGGTCTCAATTGCAGACATCGCTCGCACTGGCTTCCGCGCGCGGGTTGCTATCAATTAAGCAAGCCGCAGGCATTGTTGAATTTGATTTCTCTAATCTTCTAACTCCTGCGGAACAGGAATACCTTCATGAATCGCATTGACCAACTGCTTGAAAACTACCGCAGCCACATCCAGATGCCGCTACGATCAGGGCTTCCCGCATCGCAGCGAGTCTGGTTTGCAATTTATCCCGCCACAGAAGAAAGACGACTTATCAACCGAATTGACGATTTTGAAATGCTAACCAAGGAAGCAGGCCATACATGGGTCCGTATTGACCTGAAAGGTAGCCTGGCCCGGTGGCTTGCTTCAGTCGATGCGGAAGAACTGGCGGAATGGTTTAAAAATCCGGATGATATTGAGCTCTATGCCAAGACGGAATGGAAAGACGTTCTTACGGAGTTTTTTCAAAACGAGGTCGCACGAGCCCAAGCTCCGGAACTAACCGTTTTTGCCCTGACCGGTTTAATGGACCTCTTCGATTTTCTGCATGTCTCCGACTTGATAGAGAGTCTGGAGAAAACCTTCCCCGGATATCTGCTTGTCTTTTTTCCGGGTGAAAAGGAAGGCAACACATACCGTTTCCTGGATGCGCGTACAGGCTGGAATTATCTGTCTATCCCCATTCTTTCAGCAAAATGAAAAGAATTAACATGGTGAATTTATCTACCAGATACAATATCTGAAGTCACCGATATCGATAATGATCTTGTATCTGAAATAATTAAAATATACCTCAATGTGGAAATAGAGAAAAAACACTTGACAAACAAAAACCGCCTGTGGCATGGTGCCAGGATTACTTACATCAAACCCCACCTTAAAGCGATTCAAACGTATGGCGACAATCACCCTTCATGATATTGATCCAGCTCTTAAAGCCGAAGCCATAGCGGTTATGAATCAACACGGCTTAACGGCGTCAGTTGCGATATCCGCTTTCTTTCGTAAAATCATAAACGATCACGGATCCGGATCATCCTGTTTTTGTTGTGACCTCAATCCAAACAAGGGAACTCAACAAGACCTGGAAGATGCCAGCGCCGGACGGGTAAAATACATCGCCAGTAAGGATACAGACGATCTTTTTAAAAAACTGGGTATCTGATGCTTGCAGTTGTCTATCGCAAGAAGTTCAAAAAGAATCTTGATATTATGATTCGCAGAGGCAAAAACCCTGAAAAGATAAAAGAAGTAATTCTTGTGCTTGCATCAGGAAACACCCTTGATATCAGATATAAAGACCATGCTCTGTCCGGAAATCTTTCGGGCTTCAGAGACTGTCATATCGATCCGGATTGGCTCATGATTTATAGGATTGAAGCGGATACTCTTTACCTGGAAAGAACCGGTTCACACAGCGATTTATTTTAAAAACCCTTTGACACCCTCCCAATGAAGTGCTTGGCTTAATATGTCAGTTTTTATCCAAAAAAATGAAAAGGGGCGTGGAATTAAGGATATTTCAGCCGCCATCAGCCATTATGCATCAAGCTCAACAATTCCCAACGGAACCCGGAAAACAAACAGTCCAATAAAGAATATTGTTGACATAAATCGCTGATATTCGAGCCAATTGCAAAACTAGCCAACATGATATGAAAATCGAAGAAAATCAGAGTGAATTAATAAAGGCCACAAAACAAAAAGAATTAACATGGATATACAGGATGAACAGGATAAAAAGGAAAAAGGAAAATGAGTCGGAGTAGCCTTGTTTTTTTTATCCTGAATATCCTGAATATCCATGTGAATTTATAAAGGCCCCAAAATGAAAACAAAAGAACTCTTCCTCAAAGACCCTTTGACCTGGAAACTTGTCAACGAGGGTGTTTCCAGCAATAACTCCGAAGATCTCGCCACGCTAAGGTACGAACTTGAATCATTCGTTTGCGATGGCGAATACCTCAACGGGATGCGCCGCATCCTTCAGGGCTATCGCGACAACTTCAATAGTCCAGAACAGAAAGCGGCATGGATCAGCGGCTTTTATGGAAGCGGTAAATCCCACCTCGCCAAGGTGCTGCGATATCTTTGGGTCAATTTTGATTTTCCGGATGGAACAACGGCCCGCTCCCTTGCTCATCTCCCTGTGGAAATCACGGACCTGCTTACCGAGATAACTACCCTTGGCAAACGCCATGACGGCCTCCATACTGCAGGAGGCACACTCAAAGCCGGGACGGGCAGCGTCCGCCTGCGCATCATGAGCCTGTTTTTCAAATCAGTCGGACTGCCGGAAGGGTATCCATACGCCAGGTTCCTTATTCATTTGAAAAGTGATGGTAAATTTGACACCTTCAAGCAAGCTATCGAAGAACAAGGCAAACCCCTCGCTAAGGAAATCGCTCGGCTTTATTCTTCCCCTGCGGTAGCGAAAGCTTATGTTCAGTGTTATAACCACGTGAAGGACATTTCGCAGGTGGGCGCGTTGCTCCGGGCCGAATATCCCCCCAATGTGAATGACGTCAGCATGGACGAGATGTGCAGAACCGTCCGCGAAACGATTTCATCAAATGGCAAGTTGCCATGCACCCTCCTGGTACTCGACGAAATCCAGCAATTTATCGGTCAGGACGCGCAAGCCTCCCTTGACGTTCAGGAAGTTACCGAGGCGCTGAGCAAGGACATGGACGGACGCCTGATGATAGTTGGCACCGGCCAGAGCGCTCTCAACGACATGCCAAACCTACAACGCCTCATGGGCCGCTTTACCATCAAGATACACCTTAAGGACAACGACGTCGAAAAAGTCGTGCGAACAGTCGTCTTGCAGAAGCGCGAAGACAGAAAGCCCGATATCAAGCAGTTGATTGCAAAAAACGAAGGCGAGATAACCCGTCAGCTCAAGTCCACCAAATTAGCCACACAAGCAGAGGACGATATGGCTTATCTGCCGGACTATCCGCTGCTTCCGATCCGCCGCCGATTCTGGGAGCGCGTGCTTAACTCCGTGGATGCCACCGGAACCACCGCTCAGATGCGCACCCAACTTCGCGTTGTTCATGAAGCCTGCCGTGCCTACGCCAATGCCGAGCTGGGCGCAGTCGTTCCCGGCGACTTCCTTTACGACCAGATATCCAATGAGCTGGTGAGTACCGGAGAAATGCAGAAGCGTTTCCAGGAAATCATTGAGCAGCAAAAGACCAAGCCCGATGGTGCCCTGCGTAGCCGTATTTGCGCGTTGGTTTTTCTAATCAATAAACTCCCTCGTGAACACGGCACTGACCTTGGAGTCCGCGCCGAGCCGGAACATCTGGCAGACCTTCTCAGTGATGATCTCGTTACAGGCAGCACGCAACTCCGTCAGCAACTCCCCGGATTGTTGGGAGCTATGGAGCAGGACGGTATTCTCATGAAGGTGGACACTGAATACCGCCTACAAACCACCGAAGGGGCCGCATGGGAGACTGAATTCCGCAAACGTCGTGCTGCGGTGCTAAATGACCAACCCTTGATAGCCTCCCTGCTGACCCAGTGTCTTGATAAATCCCTTGCTGATATTCTCGGCAACCCTTCCGTGCTTCACGGTGATGCAAAGGAACGCCGCAAAGTCATCATTCATCATGGCGAGAGCAAGCCGGAGGCAACCGATGCGATCAGCCTTTGGGTCCGCGATGGTTTCTCAGCCCCGGAAGCCTCCGTGCTGGCTGATATCCGCAAACTCAGTACCGATGATTCCACGATCCATCTGTTTCTCCCAAAATCCCATGCGGACGAACTTAAAAATGCCATTGCCTCTGCTCAGGCCGCCGAAGAGACACTGCATTTCAAAGGTACCCCCACATTGCGGGAAGGCAAGGAATGCCGCCAGTCCATGGTGACTAAACAGAGCGCCGAAAGTTTGCGTATAGACGATCTCATCGGCCATATACTGGGCGGCGCAAGACTTTTCCTTTCCGGCGGCCAGGAGCAGTCGATTGATGGTCTCAAAGCAGGTGTTGAGGAGGCTGCCAAACAAGTCCTGAACCGGCTCTATCCAAGGTTTTATGACGGCGACTCTGCAAGGTGGCCTCAGGTTTTAAAAAAAGCCAGGGACGGCTCTCCCGGCGCACTGGAGCAAGTCGGATTTGTCGGTGATCCGCAGGCCCATCCGGTGGCGGCTGCGATCATTGTCTTTATGGGTTCCGGAAAAACGGGTCTGGAGATTCGCAAGAAATTCAACGCTCCGCCCTATGGCTGGCCTCAGGATGCAATTGACGGCGTTCTTACTACTCTGCTTGCAAGCAATCATCTTAGCGCTCGAATCAATGCCAACCCTTTGTCGCTGGCTGAAGTTGATCAGAAAAAGCTCGGGCAGGCAACATTTCGCACCGAGAGTCCGGTTCTTACCGCTGTTCAAAAGCTTGCTATCCGCAAACTCTTCCTGGACGCTGGACTTCCCCAAATCGTCCCTGGCAATGAATCTCTTGATGCCGCCCGGTTTGTGGATTATGCCAAAGCGATTGCATCGAAGGCGGGAGGGGATGCGCCTGCACCAATGGCGCCGGCCGTTCCGGAGATCACCGCCTTGGAGTCACTCTCCGGTAACGAGCTTCTAATGGAACTGCTCAGTCAGCGGGAGACTCTTCTGGCTAAGATCAAAACATGGAAAGCCGCCGGTGAAGAGATCGCCAAACGCCTTCCAGCCTTTGGCCTGGCTGAAAATCTCGTCGCCCAGGCCATTGGTCTGGCCGAGCAGGCTGAATGGTCTGCAACCCTTATCTCCATTCGCGCCAATCGCTCACTGCTGGATGATCCCAATCCGGTCTCTCACGTTCTAAAGAGCATGGATCAACGCCTCCTTCGCAATCGCCTTCGCGCCAGGGGCCGACCCCTCGGGGATAAGCGTGATGAACGCTCCAGTATTCAGGACATTCGGCGCCTGACCGAACTGGCTGCCTACGAACACTGGCACCGCCTGCTCTTTACCCGGTTTCTTACCGAAAATCACCTTCTCATAGCGGACGAGGCCAACGGATTTGTCCCCGTGACTTTGGAGGACTGCGAAGAACTGGCTCCGGAACTTGGCGCTCGTGATGGCCTGGACCTCGCCTGCCGATTCGCCAGCCTTACGCTCCCTGGTGTCTTTCGGCGGGATGACCCGGTACTTGATCTTCCCATTGCTCTCAATGACCAGGTGGAGCTGCGCAAACTGCTCACAACCCTCCCGTCAGAAGTATTCCGCGCCGACGATGCCCTCGGCTGGACATACCAGTTCTGGCAAGCCCAGCGCAAAGACGAGATCAACAAGTCCGGCAAAAAGATCGGCGCTGATGACGCTGCTCTCGGCGCCCTGGATGAACGCGCCCTCATCGCTACTGCCGGGCTCAAGGGCAGCAAATCAACAACCATCGAAGACTGGCTGCGCGACGAGTTTTTCGAGCAGCACGCCAAACTCTTTCACGACCGCCCGTTTATCTGGCATTTATGGGACGGCCGGCCCGATGGCTTTCACGCCCTGATTAACTACCACAAGCTGGACCACTCCACGCTGCAAAAGCTGACCTACAGCTATCTCGGCAACTGGATTCAGCAGCAGTCCGACGACGCCAAGGCTGATAAACCCGGAGCCGCCGAACGCCTTGGAGCTGCCCGCGCGCTCCAGATCAAGCTTGCCGCCATTCTTGAGGGTGAGGCCCCGCTCGACATTTTCGTCCGCTGGAAACCGATAAAGGAACAAGCCCAGGGCTGGAACCCCGACATCAACGATGGTATCCGCCAGAATATCCGCCCATTCCTCCTGGCTGGAGACGTTGGCAAACGCGGAGCCGGTCTTTTTCGTTCGATTCCCCTAAAACTCAAAGACAAAGACCGTGGCACTGAACCCCATCGCCCCAAAGCTGACTACCCATGGTTCTGGTGCGAAGAAGCACCAGGTACCGATCCCACCGGCGGCACGGATTTTGTCGGCAACCGCTGGAATGATGTCCACCTGATACTGGCCAGAAAAAAAGAGGCAAGCTCATGAGTGCCATACCTCGCAACCCTTTTGTCCATCTCGGCAAAACGGCGCAGGACTTAACCTCCTTAGTGGATGTCGTTCCGCAGGGACTGCCCATGTTCGATACCGCCAACACGATGGAAGTTTTCCAGTCAATGACTGGAAAACTTATTCTGTTGCGGAAGAATCTGAGATTGTCCGGTCAGCGACCGTACAATTGGAACGTATCCTTCTGACCCATTTAACTTCTTGACTCGCCAATATTTCAAGGTTATTTTGGGGCTTAATTGATTTTCCATTTTCAAGGGTAAACTCCATGGTTTTTCTGTAAACAACGCCCCTGGAGGGGCACACTCTATGGGTAAGCGAAATAATGTCAATACAATAAAAAATACCAGTTCGGAGCAAGGTATAGGGCACGGTTTGGCACGTTTTTTTTCTTCCGGAGTCTTGCTGGAGCTGGCGCATACTGGGCATTCCGCCATAGCCGGCCGGTTGTCCCGTCAGTATCACGTCTTTGAGCAGTTCGGCTCAGGTACTTCCGTTGGGGAGTTCTATGATGCCATTTTCAAACGTCTGATTCGTGAGTACCGCCACGAGTATGTTTATAAGAACGCTATCGCTGAAAAGATTCTTTTGGGAAAATACAGTCTCAATACTGCATTCATGCTGACTGAGTTTCGTGTCGACGATTGCAAAGCTGATGTGGTAGTGCTGAACGGGACATCCCATGTGTATGAAATCAAATCGGAATTGGACAGCTTCGAACGGCTTGATCGGTAACTGGCGGCATATCATAAGGTGTTCGATTTCATAACAGTCAATACTACCGAACGTCTTTATGAATCAGTTGTAGATCGAGTACCGGCAGAAGTCGGCATAATGGTGCTTGCTGATGGCGGATACCAGTTTCGGAAAAAACCTTTTCGAGAAGCGGCCAGCAATAAAGGTAATGTCGATCCTGTGGTCATATTCGACTCACTACAGCGGCGAGAATACTTGAAGATTATCAAAGATGTGTTTGGCGTGGTATTGACACATCTTCCCAACACCCAGATATACTGCGAGGCAAAGAAATATTTCGAGAAGCTCACTCCCGAAGTGGCTCATCATGCCATGGTTGAGGCGTTGAAGCGTCGCCGCGATACCCATCGGGTAGCTGATTTTGTTCTTGATGTTCCCTGTAGCCTGAAAGCTGCTTCGCTCTCAATTCGACTAACCCATGAAGAACGCACCCGGTTTGTGAGCCTGCTTCATAAGGACATAGCCACGGCATTTCAACAACCCCATTAGAAAGAGGAGCCCGCATGTACTATCCATTTGTCCGTGGCAAACAGTTTGAGTTGGTAATGCTTCGAGAGATGGCTCCCAGGATTGCCAAATGGAGATTTGTGCCGATAATTGAGCCGGTCAAGGGGAACTTTTCCGTGCTGAAAAAGGCGATCGACAAGCTTGTCGAAAACGAATGCCGCTTTATTCTGATTGCCAATCCCAGTGTGGGAGAGTTGAAAGAGGATAGCTCTTCGCTTTGGGATGAAATTTTCAATGGCCCCATCCGGGGTTATAAGAACTATTCTGCAGGACTTAGTTTGACTGCAGATGATTCGCTGGAGACTGCGTCCGCCTTCTTTGCCTCTCACAATGTTCCCGTTGCGGTTATCCATTTCGGATTTTCTGAAGGTAAAGGGCTTGCAGCCCTGATCAAAGAAAAACGACCGAACATTTCCGAACATGTTTTTGTCGGACCACACAGTTCAATGCTCTACCGTAAGCATTTTAAAGACATTAGGCGTGTCCTGGTAAAAGATGGTTTCGTCAGTCGCAACAATCGGGAATATCCGCTGTCTGAGCCGTTTTCCGAACTCTACCTTATTTACTCCGAGGATATGGGCTGCGATGCATTTGGTGACTTCTTGATTGTCGGAAGCGACTATAAAGATGGCGGCGGCCCTGCCTATGCAATTGCAATTCATCTGACCTATTCCGACCCGGATGCAGATAACATAATCGCAATCAAGCATTTTGTATCCGATCAGGTTGACACCCCAAAAGACCCGGCAGGGAAATTCCTGGAAGCCTTAACGAAGCTTGCAAATGATGTACAGAAAACAGGATCTACGATATACAAAACAACAGCCGTTGAAGAGTATTTGCAGCTTTATAGGGACCAACACTTTCCAGGTTTGGGTTATGTAAAGAAACTCTCCATGCAACACCATATCGAACTGATGGCGCATCTTTTGAACAAGGAAAAATGAGTATGTTTTATTGCGCCAATTGTTTCGGGGATGAATACATTACAGAAAAAATCAATAAACCAAATGCTCGACTTGGTACATGCGATTATTGCCGTAGTGACGGCGTTGCCTTGTCCGATCCTAACGAATTGATGGATGAATTTGAATTCCTTATGTCAATATATAAGGAAACATCTGATAATAAAGGTAAATGTATAATTGATTGCATTGTTGAAGATTGGGAAATCTTCAAAGGCAGAGAAAGATTAACTAGTGTTCAGCTACTGGGAAACATTATTGGGGATACGAGTTTAGGAAGTAAACTTTTTGTCCCTGCCACATTGACGCAAATCACCCCCAAAGAGATGTGGCTCAATTTCTGTAATGAATTGATTAGCCAACATCGTTTTTTACCTGATAATCAGCCTGATTCTGCTTATCTTCCTGTTCTTTTTCATAACTTGGAAGAGACTGTGCGCGGGTATGTTTATCGCGCCAGAATACAGAACGGAGTTATTAAATATAAGAAAACAGAAATGGGCATGCCGTTGCCTCAGCTTACACGCGGAGGACGAGCAAACCCAATTGGAATACCTTATTTTTATGCTGCTTCAAATGTCGATACCGCAATTGCAGAAACTCGCCCACATCCGGGCAACAATGTATCTGTATGCAAATTTAAAATCGTTCATGACTTGGAAGTATTAGACCTCATTAATCCTCGCAAGAGAATATCCCCTTTTAAAATTGCCTATCAACAGGGCGATGAGAATTATTTGCTGCGACTCAGGTATGACGTTGAATTCCTATGCCATTTGGGTTCAGAGCTATCAAAGCCCATAACACCTGATGTTGCTGAGCTTGAATACCTGCCAACACAGTATCTTTGTGAGTTGATAAAAAAGTCACAATTTGACGGCGTAAAATTCCAAAGTTCTGTTGGCAATGGTGTAAACTATACTTTATTTAGCCAATCCAAGATCAAGCCGATCAGCGTATTATCCTACTACATAAAAGAACTGAAGTATACGTCAGAAAAAATTTGAAGAAGGAAAAGACTTTATAATGCTTCCAATTATCTTGAGGTGTTGCATGATGATTATTTTTTTGATAAGCCGACTACCCATGGTTCTGGTGCGAAGAAGCACCAGGTACCGATCCCACCGGCGGCAAGGATTTTGTCGGCAACCGCTGGAATGATGTCCACCTGACACTGGCCAGAAAAAAAGAGGCAAGCTCATGAGTACCATACTGTCAATTCGGAAATCAGTGATTTCCGAATTTGTAACAGATTGATGTTAAATGACTATTTTTTATTCGAGGTGACAATGATTTTAAATAATGTTTCGATATTCGACTTAAGTCCACCGGAAAAGTTACAATTGGTGGAGGACCTTTGGGATGATCTGGCGGCTACCCCGTCAGAGGTTTCTGTGCATGAATGGCAGAAGGAGGAACTTGCTCGTCGAAAAGCCAACTTGATGAGCAATCCAGCTTCTGGACTTTTGTGGACCGATGTTAAACGTAGGGTTCGAGGTCACTATGGCCGCTGAATTAATAATCGCGCCGGAGGCTCAACAAGACGTCGATGATGCATATTGCTGGTATGAAATTCGCAGACTTGGTCTGGGAGAAGAATTTCTCGACTGTGTGGATGCCTGTATTCAGGCAATTTGTCGCATGCCAGAACTCTACGCGAAAGTCCACGATGAGTATCGCCGAGCATTTGTGAGGCGATTCCCGTACGCCATTTTTTACGAGTATAATGGCAGAGAGGTGATTGTTTACAGCGTCTTCCATATGTCCCAGAATCCAAAAAAGTGGAGCAATCGTTTGGCGGATATTGCCAGCCTTAACTGAAGAGGTACTACCATTACTAAACGAGAAGAAGTTCATCCCTTTCCCGTGCAGCATGATGCGTAATTGTGGGTTTTATGCTCAATTTGTCCAAAAATCTGATGCGGGAGACGTTCACCCAATTGGTTGGGTTACAGGATATAAAATGAGAAAATTTGAAGGAAATTATCAGCGTATATCAATGATAAACGGCTGTTTGATATCCGCTTCTGGCAATCTCAGGGAGATATTGCCATTTTTGAGGCGGCGGCGGAGATGTTGAATGATTATTTTTTTATTCGAGGGAAAAATGTTGACGAGTCCAGATTTCAAAGAACTATTGAAACTTTTCGAAAAGACAGGATTGATGTCGATAAACTCAAAGAAGCTGAACAATTGGATTCACTATGACAAAATTTGATCCGTTTCATCCTGGGGAGATACTTTTGACCGAATTCCTTGAGCCGTTGGGGATCAGCCAGTATCGGTTGGCCAAAGACATCGGTGTATCTCCACGCCGAATTAACGAGATTGTGCATGGCAGGCGCGCCATTACTGCTGACACCGCACTTCGTCTGGGTCGTTTTTTGAACATGGAAGCGCAATTCTGGCTTAATCTTCAGTCGCATTACGACATGGAGGTGGCGTTGGCGTTGGAAGGCGAGTTTTCATCATGACCGTTCTTACATCCATCATCCAATCTATTCGTAATGCAGCCGCCTATAACCAGCACGAACTGGCTGCTCCGCGCGTCATCCTTTGGCCTGATGAAGAGAGATTGTGGTTCCAATGCATCGCGCCGCTGCAGACAATCTATCCTGTCATTTGGTCACTGGGGGATTATTGCCCCGAACAGGCAACCGGTCCGGCGGTTTGGCTTCGCTACAAGTTGGAAACACAAAATGGCGAGGATATACCGGTAATTTATCTTCCCGGCATCGACCGCTCCGCCTTCCGCAGCGCCGACCAATATTTCTTCTCGGGCGATACTGCGCCAGCGTGGATGAAACCGAAATACAGGAAGGACTGGCCATCGTCCAAAGGCAATTGGCCAGCAGGACGGTCCGGGCAGGTGAAGATGAACTATTCAAAGCCCGCGCCAAAGAGCAAGGTCGCGTAAAACTCATAGATATTATCAAGGCGCGACTGGATGCCAAGAATGATTGTTTTGTGGCTGAACTCCCCAGCGTCCGGCTTAATGATGTTCGTATTGCAGATGAACTGGTTCATACCCACGACCGCATGTTGACGGGCGGTTTTTACGCAGAACTGGATCTAACCTACGACCCGAGTATCGCTGAAGAAAAAAGCGGGCGGCCTTTCGGTATCGAATCCCTGCGCGAAATTCAGCTTTCGAAGCGCGATGTGCTTGAAACCCTGTGCAAAGGCAGAATAATGTTCACGTTCAATGAATGGAGAGACTTGCTCCTTCGTAGCGTGGGCTTGGAGCCGTCAGTACTCGAAGACCGCACTTGCGATGTCATGCTGCTGCGCATGGTCCCGTTCGTTGAAAACAATTACAATGCGGTGGAACTGGGTCCGCGCGGAACCGGGAAGAGCCACCTTTACCAGCAGGTGTCTCCCTACGCGCATCTTGTCTCAGGCGGCAGGGCCACGGTGGCGAAGATGTTTGTAAACAACGCCAATGGTCAGCGCGGCCTGGTCTGCCAATATGATGTGGTCTGCTTTGATGAAGTCTCCGGGATATCTTTTGATCAAAAGGACGGGGTGAACATCATGAAAGGCTACATGGAGTCTGGGGAATTCAGCCGGGGCAAGGAAAGTATTCGCGCGTTTGGCGGCATAGTCATGGTGGGGAACTTCGAAGTCGATGTGGAACACCAGCAGCGGATCGGCCACCTGCTCGGACCGCTCCCCCCGGAGATGCGTGATGACACGGCCTTTATGGACCGCATCCATGCCTATATTCCTGGCTGGAGCGTGCCGAAAGTAAACCGTGAGCAATTGACCGAACACTTCGGATTGGTCAGTGATTTCCTGTCCTCTTGCTGGAACCATCTACGCTCCCAAAGCCGGGTCAACAAACTACAGGGACGCATCCTCTTCGGCGGGGCCTTGAGCGGACGCGACACGTCCGCCGCGCAAAAAACAATGAGCGGGCTTCTCAAGCTGATGTTCCCTGATCCCGAAGCAGATATCCCGAACGATGCAATAGAGTGGGCCGCAAAGCTTGCTCTGGAATGCCGCCGAAGAGTGAAAGAGCAACAAAAGCGCATCGGGGCGGCCGAATTTCGAAACACCCATTTCAGCTTTATTATGATTCCGGACGGGATGGAGCAATTCGTATCCACACCAGAGCTTCACAGCGAAAACAACATCGGCGGCGACCCGCTTCCTGCCGGTCAAGTGTGGGCGATGTCTCCAGGCTGCACGGATGAGAATCCGGGACTATTTCGCATTGAAGTGTCTCAAGGGCCAGGAAGTGGGGTAAAGATTCTCAATCAAAGCCCACCGGGGCCGCTCAAGGAAAGTGTTCGCTGCGCCGTACAAAATCTCTACGCCAGATCAAAGGAACTGGTCGGTGACCGCGACCCGCGTTCCCATGAATTCACCATCCAGTTCCGCGCCTTTGATGCCTGCAAGAGTGCTGCTGCAACGGGGATTCCCATCTTGATCGCCATGAGTTCTGCGCTGGTGGAGCGAAACCTCGAAGGCGGACTTGTCATTGTTGGCGGATTAAATCTCGGGGGGTCGATCGAACCCATTTACAACGCCGTCAGCATTATCGAGCTGGCTGCCGACAAAGGAGCGCAGACAATCCTCATGCCTGTCTCATCGCGCAAGCAACTTTTCGAACTGCCCGACGAGCTGGCCACCAAGGTCACTGTCGTGTATTACGCGGATGCTAAAGATGCCCTTCTTAAGGCGCTCAGTGAATAAGAATGAGTGGCTATAGGCAACAAAAATAAAAAATTTAACATGGATAGACAGGATAGACAGGATGAAAAAAGCTAAACTTCTATTTTTATGTCTTTTATCCTGTCTATCCATGTTAATATTTTTTTTAGGAAGCATTCTTCTTTATCTTGGCCAAAAGATAAGACTGGCCTGTTCATCTTCAGCCATTATGCATCAAGCTTTTCCAATCGAAACACGGACTTTTTCTGCTATCTGCTCAGCAAATGTCCGGGTTTCTTTTTGAGACGGGCCCTCCACCATGACGCGACAAAGGAGCTGAGTCCCTGAATAACGGATAAGCACCCTTCCCTCATCCCCCAGGCGGGTTTCCACCTGTTCGACCATATCCTGGATTCCGGCAACCGTTGCGATATCGGGTTTTTCACTAACCGGAACATTGATCAGTATCTGCGGAAAGACACTCATGATCCCGGCCAGTTCCGAAATCGGTTTTGAGGCGGAACGCATAGCTTCAAGAAGCTGAAGCGCGCTGAGAATGCCATCGCCGGTGGTGTGCCGATCCAGAAAAAGGGTATGTCCTGAATCCTCTCCGCCAAGAACTGCGCCTTCGGATTTCATCATCTCCATGACATAGCGGTCCCCCACCTGAGCCAGAGAAAGATGGATTCCCTGTTTTTTCAAGGCGATTTTAAGCCCCATGTTACTCATAACTGTAGCAACCACCCGGTTGCCTACCAGTCTTCCGGCCTGCTTCATGTGGACGGCGCAGACAGCCAGCGCCTGATCGCCGGTCAATACCCTTCCGGTTTCATCAACAGAGATTACCCGGTCTCCATCCCCGTCAAAGGCAAATCCGGCGTGGGCTTTGTGTTTCAAAACCGCTTTGCGCAGAGCTGCCGGATGCTGAGAGCCGCATCCATCATTGATGTTGACACCGTCCGGTTTATCGGACAGGACAAAAATTTCTGCACCAAATCGCGAAAACACATCGGGAGCCGCCTGAAATGTGGCGCCATGGGAGCAGTCCAGTACCAGACGCAGCCCATCCAGCGACAAATCAGGAACAACATTCACCAGAAAATCTCCATAATAATCCAGGGCGTCCATAATAGCATCGCATCGCCCGACGGCAGATGAATTAGAGGGCGAGCCATAGCCGACACAAGATCGTTGTGATTCTTTTAGAATCCGCTCTTCAAGCACCTGTTCTACAGATTCGGAAAGCTTGAATCCATTGCCGTCAAACACTTTGATTCCATTATCCGCGTAAGGATTGTGAGAGGCGGAAACAACTATTCCGGCGCATGCCCCCAACCTGGCGGCGATGGCGGCGACTCCTGGGGTGGGAATTACGCCGCACAGACAGGCGTCCGCGCCCATCGAACTAAGACCGGCGGCCAGCGCGCATTCCAACATGTCACAGGAAATTCGTGTGTCTTTTCCAATAACGACCCTGCGAGATGAATCGGTTCTAAAATAGGCAGCAATCGCCCTGCCGATCGCAACCGCCATTTCCGGTGTCATGGGATGTAGATTAGCAACCCCGCGAATGCCGTCTGTTCCAAATAATCTTTTCATCTGAGATTCCTTATTCCTCCGCTATACCGTATGCCAGCAATGGAAATATCTCCATAGCCTCTTTAACGATGTGATCTATCATTCCCTGAAGCCATGCTGTTCCGGATTCACGCGACTTTTCACTGATTCCCTGAATCACGGAAAGATACACCTTTCCGCTCTCGCTAATTCCATGATGGACGGCTTCCAGAAAACTATTCCGAAAATTGGTATTTCCCTGCCAGGTATTTTGCATTAGAAACAGCCTTTCAAGTTGAGCGCAGTTGTTATACATCTCGCACATACGATTCGCCTGGACGGTCTGGGGAACGCCGGAAACCGGCAAACTCCGGCAATAAGCCAGCAAACGGGCAATGCGTTCCTGAATAGCCATCTGAAGCGTTTCCATTAGCCCTTCAAACAGTTCCGGAGTAAAGTCCTGACCCACAAACTCTGACCGGACATAGACATACCACTGCCTGAGAGCCATCAGATTAGCGATATAATGAATATTGTTGACGACGATGCGCTTCAGGGATAAATGCAGCCCACGGGGATATATGACATTCGCACTTCTGGCACCTCCCTCCTGGATCAGGCGATCCGGCCTCAGCTCGTCCCTGCGGCATATAGAGCCTGCGGCAAGCACTGTTCCGTATTCAAGCCGGCATGGTCCGACAAGCCCTCCCTGACCCCCTAAAAAAATGGGGGTTTGATTTAACATGACTCCCCTGGGAACATCTCCCAGCAAAGATGCCGTCGCCTTATCCTGATTGGGTGTGAAATTGAAATGAATGTAAGAGCTGCCAACTTCACTGTGATTTTTCCGGCTGGTTCCACCGGCCATTAGGCAATCGCAAAAATTAATCAGGCTGCCAAGCGTGACAAAAGGAAACAGGATGGTCTGTTTCAGTGCAACCGTGTGCGCTACGCTGGCCTGTTCTTCAAGAATGGTTCCTTCCCTGACATGGGCGCCAAAACCCATCACAACATCATCCAGGAAAACCGCCTTTCGAAAGAACCCGCCCTTTAGTTCCACCCTGGGCCCGATGTAGCAGTTTTCAACAGTAACCGGTCCTTCATAACCTAACTTTGCACCCGGAAGAATGAGCGTTTTGTCGCCATAAATCCGGCAGCCTGGATAGAGGATGACCCCTTCACCAGAAATCCGGTTCAAATTGACTTCATCCCCGATATCCAGAGTATCCGGGTTATGAATTTTTACCCCTTTTTCCATGAGATGCTGCGTCTTCGATGCCATTTTTAGTACCTTTCCTTCATCCATGTGTATGATGTTCATCGGGATGAACCAGTCTGGACCTGTCGAGCGTCAGAGCTTTTCCCTTAGAAGGTTTTTTGACAACGGTTAACGACTTTTTGTGTGATTGTATGGAATGTCCACCGATTTTCGGGCGTCTGAGAGTGTTAGAGCGGCCCGGCGATATCGCGGCATTTCCACGCATCATTGCGGCCAGATCGGCTACAAAGACTTTCATCTCTTCTGCCTGGGCGTTCAATTCTTCAGAGGCTGATGCTGATTCCTCGGCGGTTGCGGCATTCTGCTGGGTGATCTTATCCATTTCCGTGACTGCTACGTCCACCTGCTCAATTTTTTGAGCTTGCTCAGTGGATGCAACAGCGATTTCGCCAACCAGCACACCCACTTTTGCGGTGCTGCCGGCTACTTCCATAAAGGCATCGCTGGTAGTCTTTAGCAGCGCAGTTCCATCCGAGACTTTTTTCACGGTGACTTCAATCAATGCGGAGGTGTTTTTGGCGGCATCTGCGGCGCGCATGGCCAGATTTCGAACCTCACTCGCCACAACAGCAAAGCCGGCACCAGCTTCCCCGGCTCTTGCGGCTTCAACTGCTGCGTTTAGAGCCAGAAGATTGGTCTGGAAAGCGATTTCATCAATGGTCTTGATGATTTTAGAGGATTCCTCGCTGGCTTTTGAGATTTCATGCATGGATGTGGTCAACTGGCTCATGGACTTATTGGCCTTATTCACAACCTGGTTGGCTTGTTTCATAAGGGAGTCGGTCTGTCTGGCATTGTTCGCGTTCTGTTTTACCTTGGAAGAAATTTCCTCCAGTGAGGAAGATGTTTCTTCGATGGATGCAGCTTGCTGGGAAGAGCCTTCCGCCAGGGACTGCGATGCGGAGGAAACCTCTCCGGCCGCAGACGATACCTGCTCGTGTGAAGCAGTAAGTCCAAGTATCGCCTGGTTCAGGGTGTTGACGATGGAACGGATCAGGAAAAAGCTAATGGTGACCATGATGAATCCGATAATCAAAGTGACAAGAAGAGTGGGGAGAATCGTGCTTTTCATCGTCTGTTCAATAAGCTCGCGATCCTTCCCGACAAAGAACATGCCGGCGATCTTGCCATCAACATCCTTGAGGGGCCAGTAGCCAGTGTCGTAAGTCCTTCCCAGGATATTATTGACGTTCAGGTACATTCCTCCTTTTTTAAGAACCTTTTCTAACACCTGTGGATTGTCCATTTTCGTCCCAAATGCCCGCTTACCGTCCTTCATAATAGTGGTCGAGATTCGCGTATCGCCTTGGAATACCGTGCATTCCACACCATATTTATTCTTAACTTCGTCCGCAAAGGACTCAGACGATAGATCAAATCCAGTAGTAACGGAGCCAATCACAATGTTTCCGTTACGTATGGGATATCCCGCCCGCAGGGAAAATTTGACCACGGTTCCCTCTTCAATGCCTGTCGATGCCTGACCATCAAGGGATTTCTTAACATTGACCTGTTGCAGGACACTGTCTCCGGCCTTGTCGGAGTGTCCCCTGGCCACCACTTGGCCGGTTCTGTCGGCAATGGTGAGAACGGAGACTTGGCCGGTCTTCACATAGCCCTTACAAAGATTCTGCACGGCGGCCTTATCCCCTTTCTCCACCGCCAGTACCATATCCGGACTTTCCGCCAGGACAGCGGCGATAATGACCGCCTTATCCTTCATATCGTCCATATGCCCCTGGACCAGCCCCGACATTTTTTTGATCTCTGACTGACCCTGTGTATTCAGACTGCGACTGAGCATAATAAAGCTCGTCCCGTAAACAACGCCTCCAACCAGGACAGCCGTAATCGCAATCAAGCCGATGATCTTTCCGAATAACGAACATCTCATGTCATTTCTCCTTAAGATAAGTTTAAGCTATACTGTCAACGGTCATAATCTTAACTTTTGAACCCCCACCCCTAACCCCCTCCCCTTGCGGGATGGGGTTAGGGG
>Ga0194052_1000878_pt1 | contig 18369 bp, 18 predicted proteins | sample SepL226m_MetaG_FD_160117 | JGI IMG/M metagenome (GOLD analysis project Ga0194052, IMG submission 160117) | Anoxic zone freshwater microbial communities from boreal shield lake in IISD Experimental Lakes Area, Ontario, Canada - Sep2016-L227-6m | ecosystem: Environmental > Aquatic > Freshwater >...
AGCCTGCACTATTACGTTCGGCTCCAACGTCTGATCTTTCCCGGAAAGCCATGAAGTCAACCTGTCCGACCATTCGCGCTTATCAAAGGATATTGAACCATGAATCGCATTCAAACATATCAGATTTATCCGACCATTCCCCATTCGATTTCTTTTCTGGAAGTATTGTCCCGCAACCTCTGGTGGTGCTGGAAACCGGATGCAATCGAACTTTTCAGGCGAATTGATCCCAGATTATGGGAAAGTTCCGGCCGCAATCCCGTTGTCCTTTTCGCCAATGTTTCCCAAAAACGCCTAAAGGAAATGTCGGAGGATGACAGTTTTTTAGCCCATCTGCATCGGGTTGAATCCTGGTTTGAAAAACGGGTGGCGTATCCCGTGGATGTTGGCAACACTCCGTACAAACAGGAAAACGCTATCGCCTATTTTTCCATGGAGTTTGGGCTACATGAAAGCATCCCTCTTTTTGCAGGAGGTCTTGGCATTTTGGCGGGCGATCATTTAAAAGCAGCCTCAAGCATGGCGCTGCCGCTCGTCGGGGTGGGACTGCTGTATCGAAACGGTTATTTCAGGCAATTTCTGGATGCAGACGGCTGGCAGCAGGAAACCTATCCGGAAACCGAACTATGCCAGCTTCCCGTAGAAAGAGCAAGGGACACTACAGGCGCAGAAATCAACATTTCCATCTCCGGGCCTGAAGGCCTTATTCATGCAGGAGTCTGGAAAATCCGGGTTGGCCGGGTTCCCCTTTATCTCTTAGACACCAATTTGCCTGAAAACCCTCCTGAAATCCGTGAAATAACTGCAAGATTATACGTCGCGGAAACCCGAATCCGTCTGGCCCAGGAAGTCCTTCTGGGGATCGGTGGACTCCGGGCGCTGGCGGCTCTTGGGATTTTCCCCAAGGTCTGTCACATGAATGAAGGGCATTCGGTATTTTCAGGACTGGAACGGCTGGCTCAACTGAGGGAACGGTATAATCTGGAACTCGAAACCGCGATGGAGATCGTCCCCAGAGTCACCGTATTCACCACCCATACGCCCGTAGCCGCCGGGCACGAAGTCTTCCCTGTGGATATGGTTAAGCCTTACATCAGCTCGTTCCAGGATCGATTAGGCGTTACTGAAAGCGAAATTCTGTCTTGGGGACAACCAGCAGGAGCAGGACCAAATGAACCTTTCTCAATGTTGATTCTTGGACTGCGTCTATCACAGAACTGTAACGGAGTCAGCCAACTGCATGGCAAGGTGGCCAGGCGCATGTGGGCACATGTATGGCCGGAGGTTCCTGAAAACGAGGTTCCCATCTCGCATGTCACCAACGGCATCCATATTTCCTCGTGGATATCATCTGAAATCGCCATATTGTTTGAGCGCCATCTCGGACCCGACTGGTACTTTGGCTCCAGAAAACCCGAGAATGTCAATCGCATTGCAGGAATCTACGACGATGAACTGTGGCGCGCCCACGAAATGAATCGCGCCAATCTGATTCGACTTTGCCGGGAAATGCTGGTACGGCAGTATAAGCGGCGCAATGCCCCCAAGTCGGTGCTGGCTCAGGTAGAATCGGTTCTGGAGCAGGATGTGCTTACCATAGCCTTTGCCAGACGATTCGCTACTTACAAGCGCGCCAGCCTGTTGTTTCAGGACCCCTGCCGGTTAAAGGCCATTGTCAATTCCAGCACCCATCCGGTACAGTTTATTTTCGCAGGAAAGGCCCATCCCAAAGACACCGAAGGAAAGGCGCTCATCAAGCGCATCGTCGAGTTTGCGAGGGACCCGGACTTGCGTCAACGAATCGTTTTTATCGAAGATTACGACATGCGTCTCGCCAGACATCTGGTTCAGGGCGCCGATGTATGGCTCAATACTCCACGGCGTCCATTCGAGGCTTGTGGAACCTCCGGCATGAAAGCCGCCGCCAACGGAGTCCTGAACCTCAGCGTTCTGGATGGGTGGTGGTGTGAAGGATGGACGCAAGACAGGGGATGGCGAATCGGCAACGACACTGAATGCACAGATTCATGCTATGGAGATATTGAAGACAGTCAGTCTCTGTATAATACATTGGAAAACGAGGTCATTCCGTGTTTTTATGATCATCGCATCGGTCAGAGGCATACCGATGTCGGTGGCATGCCGATTCGCTGGATACAGATGATGAAGGAATCCATGAAAATGGCCATGCAGGATTACTGCAGCCTCCGCATGGTCGGTGAATATGAAAAGCGTTTTTACCTGCCCATTGCTCAGCGCTTTCAGGAATTGATCGAAAATAATGGGGCTATGGCCAAAGAACTCTGCATTCAGAAGAAGCGGCTCCACAGCCTGTGGAAAGATATCCGTATTGATCCGCCTGCTCAGGATCGCAAAGGTCCGTACCGTGTCGGCGAGACATTCCAGGTAACCGCAGACGTTGATCTCGGACAATTGGCGCCCGATGATGTTGATGTGGAACTCTACACTGGCAATATGAGATCCGTGGATTCGCTGGATGCCATTCAAACCGAACCCATGATTGTACAGGAAAGCCATGAAAACGGAAGCTTTCGATATGCCTGTTCCGTAACATGCCGAATTTCGGGTCGCTACGGGTTCACAGTCCGGATAACACCGCGCGGAGATGGAATGCTCAAATTTTCTCCGGGGCTGATTACCTGGTCATGACCCCAACCCTCTCCCGCTGGGAGGGGGAGTGAACTGTTACGATTGAGATGCGGCAACAGACGGTTAGGAGTTTTTCTGACACATGCTGAACAATATCCCCATTATCTTGTTCAACTCTTTTATATGATATTCGTCAAAATCTATATAAACCGTCTGATTCTGCAATTTTAAAAACTTCCAGTTACTTCCGGTTGTTACAACTCCGTAAATTGTTTCAATCTGATTTTCTCTTCTTCCATTGAATATCTGAGACGCCCTCATTTCTGCAATACACTGGGGCAGCCCCTTTGTTATATCCTCTTTTTTCGCTTCCACTATGACAACTATCGGAGCATCCAGAAAAAACTGTTCGGATGAAAGGCTGATAATAAAATCACAGATGCCGTTCAATCCCTGTTCCTCAATGACATCGAATTCAATCCCTGAAAACAGACTTATCTGCTTATTCGTCATTTTTCTCAGCTCAAGCAGTACCGGAGCTATAATCAGTTCCGAGCGGGCTTTCTCTGTATTGATCGCCAATCCGAGAGGAATATTGTCTTCTTTCAGAGATTTTGAAAAATATTCATCCGCTTGCACTTCGGTTATATGGCTGAAAAGACCGGTTTTATCCTCAGTCATGAGGTTAAGTTCTTTCCTGATTTTATCAAACGTGAAATTACTGTAAGCCATTTTTCTCCTTTTTCTGGTAATCAGACTTACTTCAAGTCAGTTCCGTTTATTTTTCCGGTTAAAAAAGAATTGAATTATGGAAAAGTACTATGAAAAAAGCAGCGGTAATGTATTTGCCGATTTGGGGTTTCATGATTCCGAACAGGAACTTGTTGAGCATTAACGTATTCCATTATGTTTCTCAGGGTTGCCTGACAGATTTTTCTGCAAAGGGGATTTTTATAGACACCTGGGTGCCTTTCATCGGTTGAGAATGAATTATCATACTGCCGTGAATCATATTGACCCTTTCCTGCATGCTGCGAATGCCCATCCGTTTTGTGGCTACAGATGAAAGCTCCTGAGCCTTCACATCAAAGCCCTTACCATTATCCCTGATGTGGATAATGATGTTCGGGGATGATCCCAGCAGCAGGATGGTCGCATGGTTGGCCTCAGCATGTTTGCGAATATTGTTCATGCATTCCTGAATCAGACGATAAATATGGATACCTATATCATTTTTCATCTCTATCGCGGACATGCCGGACGATTGAAAATCAAATTTTACATTTCCGTTTTCGGAAGCCTCCGCACAATACATTTGGAGTGACTTCAGCAGTCCCATTTCTTTCAGGCCGGGGAGACGCAAGTCGTAAGCCAGATTCCTGACAGCCACAATGGTCTCTAAAAGCAGGTTGGAAGATGCCGCGAGTTTCTCCCGCAGAGCAGGAAATGTCATTGGTATATCGTTATAAATCAAATTGTTGTTGATTTTTAGCGCTGAAAGATTTTGGGCGATAGTGTCATGCAGCTCACAAGAGATCAGATGCCGTTCTCTTTCTTGTGCCTGCATCAGCGATTGCGACAGTGTATGGATTTTTTCATCAGCATTTTTTCGATCGTTAATGTCGCTAAACACGACACGGAAAACCCTTTTGCCGACGGCATCTTGCGTGACTGCTGCTTCCAACCGAGCCCAGAAGTGCGTTTTATCCTGTCGGACCATCCTCAGCTCGCACGCCTGCAGTTCACCGTACACAGAGAGCTTTTTAAGGTGCAAGTAGTAGATGTATTGGTCCTCTTCGAGTATGAACCGGCTAATCGGCTTTTGGACCAGCACCCCCCTGGACACTCCCAGCAGGTTGGCGGAGGTGAGGTTGGCCTCCAAGATCAGTCCCTTTTCGCTGAGGGTGCAATAGCCGACCGGCGCCAGATCGTAAAGATCGAAGTAGCGGGCGCGTGCTGCGTCCAAATGCACATGCGCCACGCGCAGCTCCACGTTCTGCGCTTCCAATTCATTCTGATACACCCGCAACTCATGGAGTACCCGTCGTGTCTCTTCATGCGACAACACTTCCTGGTTTTCAGTCATCCTGGTTATGTGTTTATCGTTAATGATGAAAAGCCCTCCATTTTAGGAAAGCAACCATTTGTTTAGGATGTGACACTGATGATCTATGGGATGATTATCATTACTTACAAGACGACTCTGGCGACGTTGTTCAGGGTCCCGAAACAGTTCGAGCAAACCCTTAAATTTTCAGGATCATGCACCCATTCGTCATCAACCTGAAACTTGTATTCCTTGTTTCCCGGTGAAAGCATCTTCACCTTTGTCCATGTTCCGTTTTCATCTTTTTGCATTGGATCTGCATCGGGGTTCCAGTTGTTAAATTCTCCCACCAGAGAAACTTTCTTCGCACCGGCTGCTTTAAATGAAAACTGAATTCTCTTGGTTTTTCGCATTAAGCTATTTTCCCGCATAACAATCCTCCTCGGCTAACACTGATATCCTATAGCTGATATATTTCAAAATGATAGAGACAAAAATCAAAACAGCAGAGTCAAAGTGCGACAGATTGAATAGCATACAACCAAATCCACAGTAATCAACACATAAATACCTGGCCCTCATGTTGGCCCTTATGTTGGCTCAATACGCTGCAGATTGTTTCTTTAAGCACCTTAAGCCGATAAGGTTTACCTATGAATGCATTGGGACGTTCGGAATGTTCACCCATCATAACCAGAGACTCGTTGTAGCCGCTGGAAAGGATCACCGGGATATCAGGCGAAATCTTGCGCAGAGCAGCCAGCACACCCCAGCCGTCCATACGCGGCATGGTCAAATCGGAGAGAACACAGAGTATCTCATCCTGATGCTGTTGGAACATCTCCACAGCCTCATCGCCATCTTTTGCTTCAAGCACCGTACATCCAAGCCGAGCGAGCATCATTCTGACCATGTTGCGTACCTGCTCCTCGTCCTCAACCAGCAGCACAGTGGCGCTCCTTTCGGTCTTGGAACGTTTTTCTTCTTCGCCAGCCCGCAGCGCTCCCTGATTGGCGGACAGCACGGACTGGCAAGGAACTTCTTCAGTTGATAACGGCAAGAAGACCCGAAAGACACTTCCCAGGCCCGGTTCGCTCTCCACCGTGATCCCACCGCCATAAGTTCCTACAATCCCCAGTGCCACGGGCAGCCCCAAACCCCGGCCAGTTAACTTTGTAGTGAAAAACGGGTCGAATATTTTCCCGATATCTCCATTCGGAATTCCAGAGCCTTCATCCCTTACTTCCAAGCAGGTATAGGCTATTTCCTTCGGCCGCCAGTTGGTGGGAAAACGCTTTTTGTCGACAATATTCACATGAGGAACTGTCTTGACGGTCAGGACAATGACTCCTTTATTCTCGCTGACAGCCTCATAGGCATTGGTGATCAGGTTGGTTAGAACCTGCTGTATCTGGTCCGTATTTGCGCGGATGACCGGTCCGCCAAAGGGTGGTAAATTGGCTGTAAAGACAATGCCTTTCGGGGTTGCAGCTTGTAGCAGAGGCAACATTTTGCGGCAGACTTTGGACAGATCTATAAGTTCATGATCGCCGAACGTTTGTCCAAGATAGGTCAACATCAGACCGCTGATCTCCGACGCTTTGCAAATCGCACGCATGGCCTCGTTCAGCATATCCACAGGACACCCACCCCGTGACATGTCATCCAAGGCCATCTCCAAGTTCCCCATCACTGTCTGGAGATGATTGTTGAAATGGTGGGCAATGGCCCCGGCCATGCGGCCCATGCTTTCAGCCTTCTGGAGTTGTTGGTTTTGGGCCTCCAGTTGCACATTCTCATCCGCTGCATCCTGAAGCATCTTCTCCATGCTGTGCCGGTACAGGGCAACCTCAATTACTGCCTTCAGCGCCTCCGTTTCAAATGGCTTGCAGACATATCCAAGAGGGGTCGTGAGCTTGGCCCTTAACAAGAATTCGTCGTTAACATAACCAGTGACATAGATGACGGGGACATTGGATATCCGTCTAATTTGGCTCGCCGCATCAATACCATCCGTCTTGCCATTCAAGACAATGTCCATCAGCACAAGGTCAGGGGGATCATCACTCACGCTCCTGATTGCATCTTCCGCTGAAGTCACCATGCCGGAAACAAGATAACCCATCTCAATAAGTCTTGTTTTTGTGGTCTCTGCGAAGTCGACGTCATCTTCAACAATCAGTATCTTGTATTTTCCCACGTTGTTAACACCTCTTCTACAGCCTCTTTGCGTTCACTCTGCTTTGTATCTCAGATTTGAGATAATGGAAGGGAAAAAAAGAACTCGGTACCCTTTCCAGGTTCCGATTGCACCCATACGATCCCACCGTGCGCTTCAATGATTTTCTTTACGATGAGCAGGCCCAACCCAGTGCTGCGTTCTTTCCCCGAGGCAGGCCGGACCGATGTTTTACCGAAGGCGTTGAAAAGCTTTTCCTGTTCCTCTTCCGGGATGCCTGGGCCCTGATCAGCAATCGAAACCACGATTTTGTCATTTTCAGGACACAGACGCAAGGAAATATCGGTTCCTGCTTGAGAATACTTTATCGCGTTGGAAAGGAGATTGTCGATCACTTGTTCGATTCTATTCACATCTGCGAAAACCAGAGGCAATTGCTCCGGCCAACTTACGGCTATTGACATATTTTTGGGGGAAGCGAACATCTTGTTGATTTCAACGCTTTTTATGATCGGAACAGCGATATCGATCATCTGCCTCTTGAGGCTGAGGTGTCCGGACTCAATTGCGGATATATCAAGCAAATCATTGATAAGATTTGCCATGAATCTACTGGAAATCATGATCATATCAAAAAGTTTCGACTGTTTCTCGGTCAGCAAAGGCGAGAGTTGGTAACTCAGCGATTCGCAGATGTTCATGATCGCGCCAAGCGGACTACGAAGATCATGCGCAACCATTCCCAGAAAATGGTTTTTATAATCGTTCGGTGCTTGCAGTTCGAGCTGCTGCCGGCACAAATGCAAATCGGTCTCCATGCGGGCGTTAACCTCCTCGAATTGAAACGGTTTGGTCACATAATCCACGCCGCCCGCAGCAGACGCTTTGACCCTGTGTTCGGTTTCATCCAAATCGCTGAGGAAGATCACTGGAATACCCTTCATCGCTGCATCCACCTTCAATCTTTTGCATACTTCGAAACCGTCTATCCAAGCCTTGATGTCCAGTAAAAGCAGATCGGGCGAACTCCTGGTGACGGCGTTCAATGCTTTCTCGCCGTCGGGAAATGCCAGCACATGATAGCCTTTGGATTACAGCATCTTGTGCATAAAATTCAGAGTGGCGGGGGCATCGTCCACCACCATGATTTTTGTATGTTCAACAGGCTCAGTCATTGCTTACATCAACTTTTCGTAGTCTATGGGCAGCCTTCGAAAACTAATAAATCTGGGGGTAATATTTGATTCCTACCTCGTATGAAGCAGGTGCTTTATCAGCAGGGAGTTTCGTACACCATTTTACCTCTCCCATGCTTACGCTTGGCAGCCTCCCAATATCACTGCTGCAGAAATCTTTAAATGAGCGTATCCTTAACATGACTGCTTCTCCCAGAAAGAACGCGTCATCTGATATAAAACTGACGCCATCCACCCAGTGAGTCACCAATAAAGCATCCCTGGAATGTCTGGAATTAAAGGGAGAAACAACAATAGGGATATTACAGTCAAACCGTTCGTCACTTTTTTTCTCTTTGGAAGCAGTCATTTTCTACCATCCTCGTATCTTGTGACAGATGTCCGTTCTGATTTTCCGGCAGTCTGGGACAATAGCAGCGCCATTGGCAGCCCAGATGATCGCAGTGTTCACATGCGGTACCGAAACAATCCTGATTTCCCCCTATTCGCTGAATGCTCCGAATGAGGCGCGACAAATCCAGAAATATACCATCTGATACATGGATTGTTCTGTCCATCGTCACCACCAAAATTTTCAGTATGAAATTTCCACAAACAATTACCGAGTGATCACATATCTTCGGTGGGATTATCACCACTTTTATACATTTTGTCCATAGATGAATGGCTTCATTTTGTCTGGGTAAAACTCCCAGTCGGGAGTTTTACCCATTTGTTCACAGGAGATTTTATGCGGGGGACAAGAGGGGTGATGAACTACGATTTCCAGAGATCCAGGTCGATCAGACCAATCCTGGCTGCATACCGCGCCAATTCGATGGCGCTGTGCAATCCGAGTTTTCGCATGATAGTGGAGCGATGATTCTCTGCTGTTTTGGGACTAATGAAAAGTTTCTCGGCGATCTGTTTTGAGGACTGCCCCTCAGCCAACATCACCAGCACTTCCTGCTCCCGAAGGGTCAGAGTGTCGTACCCTGAAGAATTAACAACCACATTCACCGGAGGCAATTCGGCAAGTTTCTTTACCACTTGCAGGGAAATTGAAGGGTCCAAATAATAATCGCCCTTCAAGACATAATCAATTCCCAGCATCATCATCTCCGAGGCTGATTCCTTTGTCAGATAGCCGGAAGCGCCGGACTGAAATGCCCTGACGATATAGTCGATCTTGGAATGCATGCTGACAACCATCATGCGGATTTTTGGCGATAAACAATGAATATCCCGTATCAGTTCGATGCCGCTTCGATCTGGAAGTGACAAATCAATCAAAATCAGGTCCGGCTTGAGTTCTCGGGCCATTTGAAGTCCCTGATCAGCCGTTGCTGCCTCCCCAACCACTTCATACCTGATGTTTCGGGCGATGATAGCCTTGATTCCTTCCCGAAAAAGCGGATGGTCATCAACAAGCAGAATACGTGTTTTCGAGGTCATTTTTTCTCCTGCAAACAGACTTGGAAATATTGGCGATGCTGTCGCGCCAGCCACTTGCCCTACCAGCTTATCAATACCAGTCCCTCTCCTCCAACTGATTCAATCCTGGATAGCTCATCCGCCATCAGATTCGCGGCATACCATGATTTACCTCAATGATATTGTACAAGATCAACCTTTAACGCATCACCGTCTTTCCATTCAAAGGTGATACACCATGGACCGTTGACATGAATAGTTCAGCAAGCCCCTTATGGCTAAAACTTTTTATCATACTGTGAATTGTATCAAATATTGTTACAGTGTCAACACAATTGGCTCAACGTTTTCAAGCAGAATGGATAACTGTTTTGATTTATGTCCAACCAATCGCCACCATGTTCACCGAAACCGTATCAATGACGTTTTGAACGGAAAGCTTATTTAGAATGATCTCATCTTCCACTGGCACAAACAGAGCCAGGGTTACCGAAGCCAGTCCCAGACTTTTCGCGTAGGCTGCAGCCTGAAGAACCGCTTCCTTTGTTCTTGCAGGACTTCTGAAGCTTTTCACTTCAATGATGCCTTCTGTATCTTTACACCGAACATGGATGTCCACCTTGCCATTTCCCGTTGGAAACTCCGGGCTGATAACGCAGATATCATCAACTGCTTCTTTCAACCAGGCATACAGATGAAAATGCCCCACAGCCTCAGTGTAATGCAGATCCGTTCGCCGTGGCTGATCTTCGAAGGGGTTCAGACCTTTGGCCTTAATTCGGGTTAAATAGGCTTTGTAGCGGGTCAAGAGCGCTGAAAGATTCAGACCGTCTGCAAACACATCCGCCAGATCATCCAGAATCTCCAGCGCCGGCATGGACAGACTGTCGCCGACAACATCATTGGTCAAAGCATCAAAGAGACATTTTTGGATGAACGGCGAAGAAAATCGGCAGATTTCCCGGACAGTACCTTGGGTATCGGTTTGGGTGGAATAGCCAATTACGCCATTCAGGTACAGATAACTGCACCATTTCGCCCGCAGATTGAAAGAGATATCAGATTTGACGAACAGATTCATCACCTGGCCGCGATACTCGCCTTTGGCTTTCGCCACCAGATTCAAAACCGTGTTGTTCCATTCTGTATATGACGCCCTTCGATAGACGGTTTCCCATGCACCCATTCCGATCGGCATATTTCCGCCCGGATTGAATTTTTCCGTCAGCAGCTCTCCAAACCAGCCGACCAGCCCGGGCTGACCATTGGTTACGTCATACACTCTCTGAACCACACCCGCTTCAACCAGTTGACCGGATTCCGAAAGATACTGATCAAACAGACTCCTGACCTCATCCAGTGTGAAATTGGGCACATGCAGGCTTCGCTGAATATTGAACGGCGATCCCTTCATGCTTTCAACGCCAAGCACGGCTTTTACACCGATCAGGGCAAGACCGTGCAGCCAGTAGTTTCCTCTTGACAGATAGATGTTTCGAAACAATGTGACAATCTGATCGAGTACTACAGCAGGCAGACTGTCAAACTCATCTATAAACAGAATGACCGGCTGATTAAATATCCCTTTCTTTCGATGAAACAGGGCAGCCCAATCGTCGATGGAATTTGGAACGTCAATGTGTTTATTAAAGGTATCCAGAAACAGGCTTGGAATTTTGCTAAGAAATGTCGTATGAGGGTGCGTATCATCTTTCTGAAATATGGCCCCCTGCATGGACATCGCGCCAATGGAGAAACGATCCGGATATTCCTGATTGATCCGCTGCCTTACCTCATGCATCAGCCAAGTCTTGCCGGTTTGCCGGGGTGCCCATAAGGTGAAAAAATGACCACCTTTGTCAGGCAAACCGATGATATGACTCAAGCAGTTTTCGACCAAGCTTGTACGTGGAACACAGAAATGAATGTCCTTATCGACTGGACCATACGAATGAAACCGTCTCATAATAGTTCCCTTATCATACAATTTCCGATTTCCGATTTCCACTGGGCGGGAACAATCTCCGGCGATTGACTCTTCATTTTGTTGATATTGTCCTTTAGGAGCGCTAAAGTCTAACCAAAATGCGCTACATATCCCATTATGGATAATACTGTTAGAGCTATAAGGATGACGATAGCAAGACACATCGAAACGATGCGGTGCGAAGGTCTTCTTTCGGATGAACAGTCCAGAAAAGGCAGAGCAAGCAACAAAGCAGTCAAACCACCCGGGATAACAATTGTTCCGATCAACATGAGCTGACCCTTGAAAATCGTCACCAACTGATTCAGCGCCAAAACCCACCACTCTGGTTTTGGTACAAAGGCGCTATCTGTGGGATCAGCAGGACTGTCGAGAGGCGCAGGCCAATATACGGATAAAATAGCGAGAATGACTGCTGTTACCATAAACAACAACATCCAGCGGTTGATGATATGAGGTATCAGGGGAACTTTCCGGCGATTTGTACTTAGTTGATGTAGCGGGTCCGCCAGACCGTGGTGCGCTATAAAATGAAAATGAACACACACAAACCCGATAATCAGAACAGGCAGGAAAACACAGTGCAGTGTATAAAACCGGGTCAAGGCAACGATGCCGGTCCGGGTTCCCCCTTGAAGGATGCGCAAACAAAATTCACCGACCACCGGAATCGATTGTATGATACTGATGCGCACCTGGGTTGTCCAATAACCTTTCTGATCCCACGGTAGCAAATCCCCGGTTATAATCAAAAGCGGCGCAACCAATAGAATCAGCAATCCCGAAATCCAGACCAACTGTCTGGGAGTTTTAAAAGCGCCGGTGAAAAATGCGCTTAGCAGATGAAGACCCATGACGATCAAAAGCATATTCCATGCGTAGTGATGAACACCCCGCACCACATCACCCCAAAGTAGAGAAAATTGGGCGTAATCCACACTGTCATAAGCTATGCCTGGCGCCGGCGAATAAAAAAACATCATGACGCAACCGGTCAAAAAAAGCAGGATTACCAAAACCAGACACAGTGATCCGAGAAATCTTTTCCAATTTAGTACATCGCTTGTTGTCTGAATACTACAGATTCCGGATGCATAGCCATCAATCGCCAGATAGTGAAGAAAACGATTTTGAGGGTGATCGCCGCTGTTCATCAATGTTCCTTTCACCTGCGTTTTGGTAATATCCTGATGCATGCCGGCGTGCGAGCCGTTACATGCTGACTAACGGGCAAACCGAAGCGTCATGGTCTGAGTAGCCTTAGAGTGATCGTCGCCTGAATTATCGAACAGGGCCAAGGCAAAGCTATAATCTTTTCTGATGTTAAACTGTACATCATCCGGCCATCCGGTTTCGAGCTTGCGAGAAAGCATGAGCGTCCATTCACCATTCGCATATTGGGCGAAGGCTTTGATATCTGCCCTTGACTGAGTGGGTTTACGAGGCAAGCGATAAGTCAGCATATCCCCCTCACTGAAAACGGTATCGGGAGAAATGACCATCACATCTTCATAAAGCAGGATACCTGGCTCCGACGGTTTTTTGGAGGGGTCTTGCATATACATCGGCCTGGGTTTATCATCGGTTTCATTCAAGACATCGCCGCCTTCTCCAGCATCCGATCTACGACCCGTGGTCCGGTAGGAGCCAGACGGATTACCCGCCACTGTCAGCCAGCCATCATCTGCGCAGTGGTAAGCATTAGACCTGGCTGCCTTCCAGTGCCACAAGTCAGCAATTTCCACTGGGTCCTGTGTCTCCAGTTTCCAATCCTTCCGGGGCGTATCCGGCGGGCTGTGACAGACCACGGTACAGCCTCTGGTTGCAAATCCGTTAATTCTCGTAATCTCAAAAATAAGCGCCAAACGATCTTCGTCGCCTTCCAAATGAGCCCAATTTGTTCCGTCAAAACGCCAGGCGCTTTTTGTAATGCTTTTGGTAGTATCTTGCCATTTGAATAGAAAAAATATGTCAACAGGCGTGTAGGCGGCCTTCATGGATACCTTCGCATCCTCATTGGATAAACTGTCTCTGCCCTTTACCTGAAGCCAGGCAGGCGGCGCCCCGTTCCAAACCGGATCATCCGGTCCAGTGGGTCGCTGCGTCAACCTTCCTGCTGTAACAATCATCTGTTCGGCAGACTCCGAACAATCCTGATGAGATAGAACCACACCCATCACACAGGCCAGAACCAGCGTCGGAATAATCCCGATTCCTGTTTTCATGTTTATCCTCTCCGTGATGCCTGAAAATCTATCTGCCGAATTCAAGGATTAAGGATTCAGAATCATAGGAATCCCAATCCGAAGAATCATCGAATAACGCCATGGCGAAGCTGTATTTTTTTCGGACATTGAAAGCGACATCATCGTCGTTTGCTGTTTCCAGCTTTCTGGAGAGCATCACCATCCATCCGCCGTCGCGATAACGGCTTTCCGCCTTGACATCGCCTCGGGATCCGGAAGGCTTTTGGGGCAGTCTATAGGTGATGACATCATTGGCTTTAAAAATCGAATAATCGGTAATTTCAATACCGTCTTCAGCCAAAAGAATGCCAGGCACAGACGGTTTCCTGGCAGGATCCTGCATCCATTTCGGTTTGGTTTTATCCGTGGTTTCGTTTCTGACATCGCCTCCGCCGCCGACATCATCCTTGCGTCCGGTTTTCTCTCCAGCAACAGTCAACCAGCCATCATCAGCGGATTTATAAGGATCGGACCGAACGGCTTTCCAGTGCCACAAATCGCCTTTTTCAGCAGCAGAGGCGGTAGCGAACTTGAATTCTTTCGCGGGCGCGCCGGCCGGTCCATGACAGGTTATGGCGCATCCTTTGGTTGCAAAGTTATTGATACGGTTGATTTCAAACAGAAGGGAAATGCGGTCCTCATCGCCTTTTTGATGCGCCCATTTCTCACCATCAAACTGCCATGCCCCTTTGGTTATGCTGTGAGTGGCATCGTTCCATTTAAAAAGAAAATATATTTCAGTATCGGTATAAATCGCAAAGGTGGTGACGCTGGTATTCTTACCAGCAAATTTTTCTTTTCCGGCAAAGGGTACGTCAACGGGCTTGGTCTTCTGCCACAGCGGGTCATCCAGCGATATTGGGGCTTTCGAGGCTTTTGCAGCCACAATCGTCTTAACTTCGGCGCTGATGGCCTGGTCCATGGTAACGGTCAGCCATGACACAGCAAGGGTTAGAAAAAAGACGAACATGATGCTTGTTTTCTTTTTCATGATAATCTCCTTCGTTTTGGGTTGCGTCTGTTAAACAGACATAAACACGAACAGCTTACCCTCCTCAATCTTATGATCCAACCGTTTAAGCGGCTTGGACGGGGGGCCGGATATTGGTGTTCCTTCCACATCGAATCGTCCGGTGTGGCAGGGACACTCAAAAATCTGTTTTTCCTTCTGCCAGATCACATTGCAGGCAAGGTGAGTGCAGGTCGATGAAAAGACAGTGATGGTTTCAGGAGTATTCATTCGCGCCCACACAAAACCGCGTTGCGGTAGAACCATCCAGCCGTCCTTAACCATAAAATCATAGGACAGCATTTCGATTTCGCCGGGTTTGAGTGAATCCAACGTCCCCAGATCAATCCACTTGTTGGCTCCTTTTTCAAGGGTTGGGGCGATGACATATGTCAAAAGGGGGATGCCTGCCAGCGCAGCGGCCGCACTTGACAGGGTGGCGGTTTTGATAAAGGCGCGGCGGCCCGGGCAAAAAATTTCTGATTGTTGAACAGCGGAAGATACCATGGCCATACTCCCTCTCTGGATGGATCGGCAGACGACAGGTTTGTTGAAAGTGGACCAGATTGACAAGGCCGCAAACGGACATAATTTTGCGTTTTTGAGCCCTACACCAACTTTCCCGCTGGGAGAGGGAGTCTATGGAAAGCGCAGATTATGCCATTTCGCAGCATACATGAAGGTGTTTAACCATGACACGATGATCTGTCAAGAAAAATGATGGAGGGAATGGTAATTATTGATTTCTGAAGAGCAAAAGGAAAACCCTTCTATTCGCTGAATGCTCCGAATTAGACGCAATTCAGGCGATAAACAACGGATATCCCTTATCAGTTCGATGCCGCTTCGATCTGGAAGTGACAAATCAATCAAGATCAGGTCCGGCTTGAGTTCCATGGCCATTTGAAGTCCCTGGTCGGCCGTGCCAGCCTCCCCAACCACTTCATTTTGCCAAACATATTTTCTGTAATTTCAGGTGAATGATCATCATAAACGATATCTTCGTCTTTCATACTTCGTACACTTTTCCAGTCGGTTTTATCACCGCCACATGTCTCCAGATGCACCCGCACTTCCCAGATATCGTCGGTGTTGACCAGTTTGCTGAAATAATTCAATTGTTTTCATACCTGCTTGATGATATAGTATATCAATGTAGCTTTTTTCCAAGCACGGTCACCTATACCATGAAAATGATATTTTTAGTAGTATATATTATTGTGCCCTATAACAAAAGGGAGGGAGAACTAAATTATGCTGGACACAGAAAAATTGCTTTCAAGGATCACAATCAATCATAAAATAATGCTCGGCAAGCCGACCATCAGAGGTATGAGAATCACCGTGGAACAGTTACTTCGGGCGCTTTCTGGCGGCGTGTCAGAGCAGGAATTGCTTGAAGAATATCCGGAACTTGAGAAGGAGGATTTTCAGGCGGTGTTCACATATGTCACCGGATTAGTCGAAGAGGAGCAGGTATTTCCCGTCAGGGCGTTCGCATGAATTCATCCGAACTGAGATTCATAGTTGATGTCGGCGTGGGTAAAGGAATAGAAAAATATCTGCGGGAAGAGGGTTATGATACAAAAGCTGTGAGAAATCTTGATCCCCGTATGGAAGATGAAGAAATTATCCGCACTGCAGTCTCTGAAAATCGTATCGTTATCACAATGGACAAAGATTTCGGAGAGTTGGTTTATCATTCCTCAATGGAACATAGCGGAGTTTTGTTGCTGAGACTGGAAGATGCTGTCGGCTCCGAAAAATTGCAGGTCGTAAAACACATTATGAAGAATTATTCGGATCGGATAAAAAACTGTTTCTGTGTGTTTCAAAATGATAAGTTCCGAATCAGGAAAATAAATCGATAACTGAAAATAATGAACATTTTATCCCCTGAAATTTTGTCTGAAAGTGAATCTGTTTTGCAAAACACTGACATCACCATACTGATACCCTGCCTGAATGAAGCCGAGACCATTTCCAACTGCATTGCGGAGGCATGGACAGCCATCTCGGATACCGGCATGACCGGAGAAATCATTGTCGCGGACAATGGCAGTACAGATAGATCGGTGGAAATTGCGCAAAATGCCGGGGCCAGGGTCGTTCACATCCTTGAAAAGGGATATGGACATGCTTTGACCGAAGGAATCCAGGCGGCTTACGGGCAATATATCCTGATGGGCGATGCCGATGGCAGCTATGATTTCACGGAACTCTCAGGATTTATGGAAAAGCTGTATCAGGGGTTTGATCTGGTCATTGGTTGCCGGTTCCCCCGATGCGGCGGCAGGGTCAACCCAGGTGCCATGCCCTGGAAACACCGCTGGATCGGCAACCCTATTCTGTCGTTTCTCGGAAAACTCTTTTTTTCATCGCCGGTGGACGATTTTCACTGCGGACTCCGGGCATTCCGGCGGAAGTCCATCCAAACATTGGGACTGAAAACCGGTGGAATGGAATTCGCGTCTGAAATGGTGGTCAAAGCTTCCCTTTGCGGACTGCGCATAACCCAGATTCCCATTGTTCTCAGAAAAGACGGTCGATCTCGCCCCCCCCACCTGCGAAGTTGGCGGGACGGCTGGCGACATCTACGGTTCATGCTCTTATATAGCCCTCTCTGGCTCTTTATTCTGCCTGGTCTGCTGCTTTCGGTATTGGGGGCTTTCGGGTTCAGCTTGCTGATCTCAGCACCGTTTAAAATCGGCATGGTTACTTTTGATCTCTCGTCTCTGCTTGTCTCCGGAGCCTGTCTTCTAATCGGCTTTCAGTTATTTGGGTTCGGCCTGTTTATCAAGGCTTACGCCGTCAATGCCGGCCTTTTACCAGGGAAAGAGTACTGGTTGAAACTGGTCAAAGGCCGACCAGTGGAATGGGGTATCGCTCTCGGCCTGGGATTTATCCTTTGCGGAACCAGTTATCTGATTCACACCACCCTGCTCTGGAAAGCCGCCGAATTTGGTCCCATGCCTTATCAAACCACACTTCGCATGGTCATCGCCTCAATTACCGGGATTGGGCTCGGCATCCAAGCCATGGTATATGGGTTTGCTCTGGCCATTCTCGGACTGGAACGATGACATCCCGGGCCGTTGACTATTTTTCCATTCATCATCCGCTGCGGGGTCCGGCATCCCGGGTATCGTTTCGGGTTCGCCGAAACATATTCAATCTGTTCATGGCATCCATGAACCCCATGCCATCGGACCGGATATTGGATGTCGGCGCCACACCCGATCAGTTTCTCCCTGAATCCAATTTTTTCGAGCTTTTCTATCCCCACAAGAACGGACTGACCGTCACCAGCATTGAAGATGCATCCTTCCTGGAAAATCTTTATCCCGGACTCCGATTTGTCCAGACCGGGACCGGAAAACTTCCATTTGAAGATCTTTCTTTCGATATTGTTTTCTGCTCAGCGGTACTGGAGCATGTCGGCAATCGGATGCAGCAGCGGTGCTTTGTCAACGAACTCTTGCGGGTATCCCGAAAATTCTTCATCATCACACCAAATCGTCAATTTCCCGTCGAATTTCATACATTTCTCCCTCTGATCCACTGGCTACCGCAGCATATACATCAATGGATTCTCAAACAACTGGGATTGATTTTCTGGGCGAAAACCGACAATCTGAATCTGCTGACTCCATTTTCTCTGAGATCGCTGTTTCCCGATACC
>Ga0194052_1000880_pt1 | contig 18366 bp, 17 predicted proteins | sample SepL226m_MetaG_FD_160117 | JGI IMG/M metagenome (GOLD analysis project Ga0194052, IMG submission 160117) | Anoxic zone freshwater microbial communities from boreal shield lake in IISD Experimental Lakes Area, Ontario, Canada - Sep2016-L227-6m | ecosystem: Environmental > Aquatic > Freshwater >...
CGACCTGCGCTCGTTTCCAAACCACCCGCTTGGCAAGCCGATCCTCGGGACAGAAGAGAGCGTTGAAGCCTTTAGCGATGATGATCTGAAAAACTTCATGCGCCGGCATTATATCCCGAAAAAAATGTTGCTCACCGCAACCGGCAAGGTTTCTCACGACGAAATCATGCGCTTGAGCGAACGTTTTCTCGGAGCGCACGGTGAATCGACCGGCAACGAATATCTTCGCCAGCCATTCCTTGCTGAACATTACACTCCCTTTACACTCACGCTAAAAAAAAGGGTCTGCCAGGCACAGATTGTACTCGGAACAGCTATACCACGGCATGATCCACTCTATTACAGCTTGATGGTGCTCAACTCCATGCTCGGTAACGGCATGAGCTCTATCCTGAATCTGGAACTTCGGGAGAAACGGGGACTGGCTTACAACGTCTATTCCTCACTCACCTTTTTTGACGATCTGACCGCAATTAATATCTATGCGGGTACCGACAGCAACAAAACGAAGGTCACTCTGGAACTCATCAAAGAGCTGCTCCAGAGCGATGCGCTGAAAAATCCTGATCCGGAAGAGGTGCTGGCCGCGAAAACAAAACTGCTCGGCTCCCATATTATGGGCATGGAAAAAATGACTCGCAGAATGTCACAGACCGCATCGGACCTTTCCTACTTCAGACGGTACATAGAACCTGCGGAAAAAACATCGGCTATCGAAGCGGTCACGGTTGAAGATATCGCCGAAGCTGCCATGCGAATACTGCATGATGCGCCTTATGCTACTCTGGTCTATAAACCAGGAAGATAAAGCACGAGACCAAGCGCTATTTTAAAAAAACAGGAATAATTCGTACCTTGTGTACTTTTAATTTTTCACAATGACTCATTAACCAAGAGAGCCTTGCAAAAGAATATCAAGAACGTCAGCGAAACCGAACAGGTATTGGAAATTATTCTTTCTCCTGAAGAGTTTGGTGCCGAATATAAACAGGAATTGGAAGAAGCCAGGAGAAGCGTACAGATCAAGGGGTTCAGAAAAGGGCACGCCCCTGAAGGCCTGATTAAAAAACTGGCTGGACCCTCAATTGAGACGACCGTAGCCGAAAAAATGGCATCAAAATATTTTGGAGAGATTGCTGAGGCCGACAATATCAAACCGGCAAGCCGCGCACAGATCATCGACTTCTCCTTTACTCCAGATCAACTGACAATCCAGCTCTCCTACGAAATCCATCCAGAATTCGAACTCAAGGATTTCAGCGACTATACCTTTACCAAAGCCCATTATACCATTACCGATGAAGATGTCGACCGCGAAATAAAACTTGTTCTCAAAAGTCACGGAACGTTGATCAGCGTCGATGAGGCTGCATCTTCAACCGACACTGTTATCGGCGATGTTGTCAGACTCAACGATGCTGGCGAACCTGACGAAGCCCAAAAGACTGAAAACCATCACTTTACTCTGGAATATCTTCCTGAAGAAAACCCTTTCCGCAAAGCCCTGACAGGGAAAAAAGCAGGGGAAGTTGTTGACGTTGAAAATGAACAGCAAAATGCTGATGCACCAGTTTCCCGTTTTCGTGTTACCATTAGTGAAATCAAACGACTTGAGCTTCCCGAACTGACCGATGAGCTGGTTAAAGAGATTACCGGACAACGGTTTGAATCAGTAACAGATTTCACCGCAGACGTCCGAATCCAGCTTGAACAGCACTTTATGATGAAGTCTGAAGAAGAGTTTATCGAGTCCATCTCGGCAAAACTGATTGAGGAAAATCCTGTTCCTGCTCCAAAGTCCATGATTGATTCTTTCTCGAACATGCTCGTTGAAAATGCAAAACGCCAGATCGGCGGCAGCTTCCCGAAAGAGCTTGACGAAAAACAGTTTCATAGTGCTATGAGGCCAAATGCAGAAAAACACGCTCAATGGCTTCTTATCAGCCAGAAAATAGCTGAACTCAACAAGCTGGAAGTATCAGACGACGACATAAAGGCTTTCGCGGAAAAAGAGGCCGGTAAAAATGAATCCATGACGGTCGAAGATCTCCTGAACTCCTATATGTCAGCCGAATTCAGGGATTACATTACTGATACCATCCTGAAAGAGAAGATCTATGACATTATTAAATCGAAGATAACGATCACCGAGGAAGAGAAGCCTCTTCCTGTTCAGAGAGGCTGATTTTGCCATTAGTCAGAGCTAAAAAAAAGCAGGAGTTTTAAAGATCTCCTGCTTTTTTGGTTTTATAGCCCTTCAATCAGTGCCGTAGCAACCGCAGCATGACGATCGTGAGCAATCGAAATTTTAATTGAGCAGCCAGAAGGAATGCTTTGCGCATGAGCTGGCCGCACATAAGGCCTGCCCTGTTCATTGTTGAGTATTTCAAAACTCTTCCAGTGAATCCCTCCGGAAAACCCGGTACCAAAAGCCTTGACTACAGCCTCCTTGGCTGCGAAGCGACCGGCAATACTGGCAATCACCTGGGGTTTCTGTAAACAGAGAGTAATCTCTTCTTCAGAAAGAAACCGTTGGAGAAACTTCATTCCGTAGCGACTGTATAAAGTTTCAATCCGATCAAGATCAACAATGTCGATTCCGACTTCCATTTTTCCGCCAGTTCAGACAAGCATGATTGTCATTGAAAGATCAAGAGCCTTGACGCTGTGTGTGAGTTCCCCGATAGAAATAAAATCAACGCCGGTTTCAGCCACCTCAACCACATTGTGCATCCCGATATTACCTGACGCTTCAAGAAGAACAGTACTGCAAGCGGTTTTGACATAATCGACGGCCTCTTTCAGCAGATCAGGGGTAAAGTTATCAAGCAGAATAATATCCGGCAAACATACCAACGCTTTACTTAACTCGTCCATGGAACGAACCTCGGTTTCAATCTTCACATCAAGTTGCTGCTTCTCACGGTATCTCTGTGCATGACGAATAGCCTGAGCTATGCCGCCGGACGCATCAATATGGTTATCCTTGATGAGAATCAAATCGAACAGTCCAAAACGGTGATTCTGCCCACCGCCAATTCTGACCGCCTCTTTGTCGAAATAGCGCAACCCAGGAGCTGTTTTCCGGGTATCAAGAATTTTTACCTCTGTATGGCTCACCTTATCAACATAACCTCTCGTTTTGGTGGCGATCCCCGACATGCGCTGCATAAAATTAAGTGCGGTGCGTTCTCCGACAAGGAGAGGTGCCAGCTTGCCAGTCGCTTCAAGTATCACTTCTCCGCAGAGCACAGCTTCCCCATCCTTGTGGTGCAGTTGAACAGCAAGTCCCGGGTCACAAGCTGCAAAAACCTGCATGACAACGTCAAGACCTGCCACAACTCCATTCTCTTTTGCTCTCAGAACCGCACCACCCTCCTGAAGGGGGTCAATCGTTGCCAGCGTGGTAATATCACCCGTATAACGATCTTCTTCAAGGGCAAGCATAACCGCCCTTGCACGGCACCCCTCGTAAAAATCGTGACGCGTACTGTTCTTCATAAATGCTTCATTCTTGATACATTGAAAGATAAGGTCAATGCAACAAAGGTAGTGAATTTTATACTTTTTTTGGAGTCTTAAGGCCACCTCATACAAGAGGCCTCGACATTCCATCAATGAGTGATTTTATGCCTCATTGTAGAACGAGATAGAGAATTGTTATATTGTCAGTATTCTTGTTATGGATAGAGGGCAGGTTATCAATTTATAAAATAATCTCGAAGCGCTGCCCGGTTTCGGGGCTTTTTTATGGTTACGAACATATGGATATCAATAACATCAAATTTAAGGCATTATTTCAGGATGTAGCCTCACTGCAAAATATTTGGCGTTTCTCAACCGTAAATACCCGAGACGTCGATTTTCTTAATTTCAGACAACGTTCTGAATGGCTTCAGTTTACAGGCCTGCACGATAAGGATGGTCATGAAATTTTTGAGGGAGATCTTTTACAGTGGGCGAACTATATCGTTGAGGTTGTTTTCGAAGCTGGAAGTTTTAAAGTTTTGAATGATGGGAACGCCGACATGCTCCTGTGGTATTGCCTGCCCGAATGTAAGGTTATCGGCAACAAATACGAAAAGAGGACCAAGTCATAATGAAACGGCAAGCCAAATCATGTGTAAGGCTCGTTAATATGGTTTTTTATGCCCACCATGGAGTACGAAAGGAAGAACATACTGTTGGTGCCAAATATGAAGTCGATGCCGAACTCTCTTTCGACTTCACTGATGCGGCAAGAAACGATGACATCACGAAAACCGTGGATTACGGCACGGTGTACAGAAAAATAAAGGCGGCTCTAACCCTGAAAAAATACTTTCTCATCGAAGCTGTCGCCTATGAAATCGCCCAGGATCTCCTCAGAGACTTTTCGGTTCTCGACAAAGTTGCCATAAATGTTCGCAAGCGCAATCCTCCCGTTGACGGTATCTGCGATTATGCAGAGGCCGATTACTCCGTCTCCCGTCACTGAAATCATGCTGGCTCATAAGGTATTTATCGGGATCGGCTCCAATATCGGGGAGCGCCTCTGCCACCTTCAGGAAGCCGTAAGCCGGCTTGCCCTTCTTGATGAGACATCAGTATGTGCTGTATCATCAATATACATGACCGAACCAATCGGCGATACTGAACAAAACCGGTTTTATAACGGTGTTCTCTTGCTTGAGACCTCATTATCACCGGAAGAGCTTCGTCTGCAGTGCAAAACTATTGAACAGGAGCTGGGACGCCCTGACACCTACTCTCGTTGGAGTCCAAGGGTGATTGACCTCGACATTCTGCTCTATGACAGTACTTGTATCCACTCCGAAACACTTTCAATACCCCATACAGAGCTTCATCGCCGAAAATTTGTCCTTATCCCTCTGCTCGACATTGCCAATCCTCTGCATCCCTTGATACGGCAAACCATTCTGCAGCTCCTCAACTGCTGTCCTGACCGCTCAGTACTGGTGAGAATAAAAGAAAGCGTAGAGATAAAAAAAAAGACGGACTACCTACAATAGGCGTCCGACTTTAAAAGCTTACCGCATCGACAAAGAGCTGATTGATTGCTCTCAGTTGGCAAACGTGATGTTAAGATTACCTTCTATAAAATCAGCTCCTTCCGTCTTTCGGCCTACAAGCACGTTGGGAAGAATAATGCTTTTGCGGAAGTTATTGATATCGACCAGCAGTTCATCGCCTTTGATATTCACATTGAGCTTCTGCACCTCAACATTCGGCAGGTAAAGGCTCAGAACATATTTTCCGTTAATTTTCTCCAGCATCTGGGTTTTGTCGCTACTGTAAAGAATATCAGCAGGATTTTTGTCGCCAAACATCTCTTTGCTCAACTCGTAAAGCCTGTCGGTATTGATAATTTCTGCCGTAGACTGTTTTACTCTGAAAATAGGGACAGGATAAAAACAGTTTTCAATCACTTTGAGGTACTTGCTCTGAATATCGATAAGACTCTGAAGATAGCTGTCGGAGGAACTTGAAGGAAGAATCTTGTTGACCACAGCAGCATCAAGCTTATAGCCGAAGAGGTTGAGGTAGGTCTGTACCCGTAACGCTTCCTTGATAACCATATTCTCAGGATTAAGAACAACCCGGAACGTCGTTATTGCTTTATCCTGAAGCATGGCGTGCAGCTCTTTCATGTGCGCGTTCACCTCCGGCATAAGCTTGAAGATGTTTTTCTTCGGCATGAACTTGTTGAGAAGAGGAGCAGCAAAACCGATAGCTTTTGAATGCCACCCACCGATTTTATCCGCATACCAGCCATAGGATTCAGGCATACCAAGCAAACGCATGGTCTCGCCGGTTGGAGCAGCATCAACAACGACAACATCATAATTACCAGACTTGGCTGCTTTCCAGATATAGCGAAGACTGATCATCTCTTCCATACCAGGCATAATTGCAAGCTCTTCAGCAACAACTTCATTAGCACCGTCATGCATTAAAATAGAAGAGAAATAGGAGTAAAGCTCAGTCCAGTTTTCCCTGATTTCAGCAAGAACATTCACCTCCATAGCAAAGAGATTTTTTTCAACCTCCACAGGCGTGGAAGAGAGTTCAGCATTCAACGCATCAGCAAGACTGTGAGCTACATCCGTACTCATAATCAAAACTCTTTTTCCCCGTCGGGCAATTGCGGTTGCAGATGAAGCTGAAACGGTAGTTTTTCCTACCCCTCCTTTACCCAAGTAAAGAATAATTCTCATGTTGATAATAAACTATTGAGTGAACTTGATCTTGAATGAATGCATGTTATGGAGGAGTTGCTCCTTCGTTATCGTGTTCATTGCCGGTAAGCCGGCTTGCATCCAGGGTTTTGCTGTCCGACGCAACTTCACCAGTATGTACTTCTGGAATAATCTTTTCGGGTAACTGAACATTGGCAGTTTCCGAATCGGATCTGATCATGATTTTTTTTCTTGCAACACTTTCAACAGTACCAGGTATACCTGCATCGACTGGTTTTGATGAAATATCATCCATACTCATCATATTTTTCACAATTGATGGTATGTTTTCGTCAAGAGATTTAATTTTAATATTTTTACGCGCTGAAACGCCTTCAAAGTCATCTTCTTTCAGTTTTTTCTCCCCGAACACTACTGAACCCTTATCGTCTTCACTCTTTGCATCATTGCTCCCAAAACAATCAGCATTCAAGGTCATGTCGTCATCGCTTGTTATGTGAATGCTCTTTCTTTTAAAAGAAGTATCATCACTGTCATCTGCATTGCGACGACGGGTTTGATTCAGGTCATCACTTGCTTCGACATGATCCCCTTTTGGCGAAGGCCTTTGCGTCCTTCTCTTCGAGTTCTCGCCAAAACTGGAAGAAAGCCGCAAAAGCTTTCCAACCGATCCGATCATCCCGTCATTTTTGACTGCCGTTTTAACAATATTTATTACAAATCGCTCAGCCTGAGGATTATCAGCTATGCTGTTCAGAAGCTCATTGAGGGCTGAGAGCATGCCTGGAACATGCTGCAGGTCATTTTTGACCTGATCACGAATCTTGAACGGGGCATCTCCGATCAGCTCCTTTAATGAACCCGCAATTCTTTTTAAAGTCGCCGGATCTGCAGGAAGCATATTTTCAATTCCCTTGATGGCATCCGCCGGAGAAAAACCTTCGCGTTTATGTCCACCGGCCTGCTGGGGGGAGCCTTCATCGGGCGCATAACCAAGACTTGCTTTATACTGCTCCAAAAGATCCTGACCATAACCAATATGGCTTTCCTGCTGAACAGGATCAGGAGCGTCAAATCGGAAAGAAATTGCCTGAGGCACACAAACTCCCCTTGCGCTTTGCAAAATAAGTGCAGAGACGTCATCAGGAAGATTTTTTCTGTAATTAAGGCCAAGACGCTCTTCTATGATAGACTCCAGGAGAGTATGAAGTCTGATCATCAAGTCAGCCTCCCGCAGCTCAACCATATCAAAAATCACATAGACAGGCTCTTTTTCCTCGCGACGAATCTTAAGATTAAGAGTCGCAAAATCATGATCTTTATTCCGGCTGTTAACAGAGACTGAGCCAAGGTTAAACCTGTCAAGGTAATCCTTGTTCAAACCTCTTGCCCAGAGGTAAACAGCCTTGTCGGTATAGATCAGGTAATCCTGAAAAGCAATATTACCGACCCGTTCCTGATGTGATTCATAAAAAACGCCCTCAAAAAATGCTATCGGATTTTCACCAGCACTCATGAGGCCTTTCTGAAAAAACTCAGTTACATCACTTTGTTCGGTTTGACCCGAAACGTACACAGAAACATTAGCCATTACCCATACCCATTCACTTAATACTTATACAATCCGATTGATCCCAAATTTATGAAAATTTTATTATAAACAGAAATTACTCAATCAATCGAAAGATATCGGCTTTTTGGGAAAATAAAAAAGGCAGTGAAAGTGTTGAGCTTTTCACTGCCTGTGCAAAGAGCATAAAAGATATGCTTACTCGGCGAACTTTGATTCAACAGCTTTTGATGGAACAGCATAACCTGAAACTTCAGGTGATGATCCACGAAGGCTTGTACCTCCACCCATGCTGCCGTAGGCATTGCGATTGATTCTCATTGTGCCCTTGCCTAAAGAATCAAACAACATACCTACTGTCTCCCAGTGCCCCTCAACCATGACCTCAAAAATACGTCCGGCTGCGGCCAGGATATCGGTAAAAACGCCACCACCACTCATAGTTCCTCCTCGAAATTTAATTATTGGAAAGTTGTCAGAATAAAAAACAGAATTCTTCAATTAATTTACGGTAATAAAAAACAAAAACAAGAAAAAGATTTTCTCTTTTGAACGGAGCAACCCCCCGACAACAGAGTGAACTCATTTATTTTCTTCCAGCTCCCTTCTGAAAGGAACCAGCAAAATTCTTGACGACTTCAGATGCGGATACCCCTGCATCACCAACGACTGTCGCAGCATTTCCTGTTGCATTCTCAACGGTCTCAACGGCGCTGATATACAATTCACTGGCGGTTCTTGATGCATCTTTAACAGTAATAGCGACCCTGTCAATAGTTTCACCGACAACTCCGCCTGTACTGCCAAGCAGGTTACCAATACCTGATGCATCGATAACAGCACCCACAGTACCGGTTACCGTATCAAAAAGGCTGCCTGCAAGATTCAGACCACCAACAACCGCGCTCTGCCCTGTTAAGAGCACGCTTTCAGCAAGAAAGGTAAGACGATCAGTAAACTCAAGTTCCTTAAAATCCTGACGTAGTTTCTGGTAAGATTCCGACATATTATTCTCCCTTGAAGTGAGGCTATATAATTAATTACAAGGCCCCTGTTAAATTAAAACCAGCTAAATTACTTTAATTAAATTTAAACATAAATATCTATCAAAGCAAATACTCCTCCCCAAGAGTCCTTACCCTCTATCGTACGCTTTTTGTTCCTTTTGTGACCGGCTGTGGTTTTGACGATCAAGATCAAAGGGAATGTGAAGCCATTTGTCTTTGAAGACTGCATCCCCAGGTTCCAGCCCCGTCAGACTGATCGGAAGCGTAATGATCTTTCGCTGATTGCCAATTTGTACAAACAACTCATCGCCAGTTACCCATACGTCAATATCCACAGGATTTGCAAACATCAGCTTTAACTGTACCTCGTAAACATCACCACTACGGACAAACTTTATTGGCGGTTCATCATACATCATATCAGACGGATCGGTATCACCGTACATATCCCTGGCAAACATCTCAAGTGATTTGAGACCGACAATTTCCTGTTCATACATCCTGAGTTTTTTTACCGGAAGCGGAGAAAAACCCTCCTCAATCTCTCCGAGGTATTTCTGCTGGATAGCTTTCCAATTTTCAAGATATCCACTGTCCTCGTTCGTATCAAGAAGCCTGTTGACAAGCACCATATCCACTTTGAAACCATAAAGGTTCAGATAGGTGAGAGCTCGCATGGTCTCTTTTATCGACATTTTTTCGGCATTCATGACCAGCCGCACTGTCGATTTCTGATTATCGGTGAGAATCTCACGGATATCCTCAAGCTCATCAAAAACCTGGTCAACCGACTCAATAGCATCTGCCGGTGGGATAAAAAATGCAATTTTATCAGACATTTTTGAAAGAGGCTTGCTCAGCGGCTTGATAAGATACTTATTGACATTTTTCACCGCTTTCATGCCCCATGCAAGGGTATCGGGAAGGGAAAGCAACCGCAGGGTTTCACCTGTAGGCGCCGTATCAAGCACAAGAACATCATAAAGCCCCGAGGCTTTATAGCGCTTTATCCTCAAGAGAGAAAAAAGCTCTTCCATACCGGGCAGAATGGTCATTTCATCTGCCATAACCCCGGAAATGCCCTGAGCCATAAAAATCCTTGTGTAGTACTTCTGGACGGACTGCCAGTTCTGCTTGAGATCAACATAAGGATTGACCTCAATGGCATGAAGATTCTCTTTTATCTTTGTGGGTTCAGCGCCAAGAGGCAGGTTAAACGAATCCGACAGACTATGTGCCGGATCGGTTGAAAGAACAAGAGTACGATAGCCAAGCTCCGACAAGCGGACAGCCGTAGCCGCAGAGACGCTGGTTTTGCCTACCCCGCCTTTACCTGTAAAAGTTAAAATACGCATGAACCGGACTTTGGATTTTGGAATACTGAGGAAAAATCAAATTAAGGTAAATTTAAAGATATAACTCTAAGCTGACACTACAAAAGATCTAACATACACACTTTAATTTAACCGGCCATATTATAAATTTTCTTGTTTTCAAAGCAATGTTGCTCTCAAGAGCAATAACGCATAAGTTTAGAGCAAGGCTTAGTGAGGAATGGCCGAAAACTGCTTGCAAATGAATCTTTTGCTCGCTTAATTAAGGTTCATTTTTAATTACCTATCTGTAAATGAGCCTTTCTATGCTCGAAACAAACTCTCCAGTCGATATCAGGGCAACCGTCGTCCAGACATACCGTATCAGCAGTGATGTCAGTATTATCACTCTTGAGTGCCCAGCAATTGCTGCTATGGCAAAACCCGGCAACTTTATCAATATCAAGGTTAACAACGCAACACAGCCATTACTCAGAAGACCATTTTCCATACATAACGTTCGGGGAACCCTCATCGATATCATGGTAAAATCAATTGGTACAGGCACAACTCTTTTATGCGATACCTCCGAGGGCGCAACGGTAATGGTGCTTGGCCCGCTTGGAAACAGTTTTGACCAAACAGGCGAAAAATTCCAGACCGCTGTGCTTGTATCGGGTGGAATTGGCACGGCTCCCATGCTTTTTCTTGAAAAAAAACTTGCCTCGGAAGGTCGAAAGGTCATTAACCTGATTGGAGGAAGAACGAAAGATGACCTGCTCACGATAAACCTTACCAACTGCCGATTTGCAACCGATGACGGATCTTCAGGGCTCAAGGGCACTGTCGTGGATCTGCTCCGCTCCGAACTTCCCGATCTCAAAAATGAGGGCCCCCTTAAAGTTTTTGCATGTGGACCCAATGCAATGCTGAAAGCACTTGCCGGTTTCTGCCATGAAAACCAACTTGCTTGCGAGATTTCACTTGAATCGGTTATGGGATGCGGCATAGGTATATGCTACGGCTGTAGCGTTGAAATCAAGGCACAGGATGGAGGCACTCGAACTCTGCTGCTCTGCCAGGAAGGCCCCGTCATAGACGCAAAACTTTTTATGGTATAAGAAGTATATTTATCGTATTATTCGAAGGGAGTTATTACCATAACTAACATAAAGGGAATATATTTCCTTGTCTCTTTTTCAACGAATCTCCAACTACCATGGCAAAAGGACTCAACAAAGTAATGCTGATCGGCCATCTCGGCAACGACCCTGAATTAAGGACAACGACCTCCGGTCAATCGGTTGCCAATTTTACTTTAGCTACCAATGAAAATTTCAAGGACAGCAATGGTAATTTGCAGGAGAGAACTGAATGGCACAGAATTATCACCTGGGGCAAACTTGCCGAAATATGCAACCAGTACCTGAAAAAAGGACGACAGGTTTACGTTGAAGGTCGTCTGCAGACCAGAAGCTGGGATGATGCCAAAAGCGGTGAAAAGAAATATGCAACAGAGATTGTCTGCTCCGACATGCAGATGCTCGGCGGACAGCGGGAACAGGGTGGAGGACAAAACAGTAATGATGGTGTTTCGCAGACTTACGATCGTCCACAGAACTCCTCATATAATCTGCCACAAACCGCTCCTCCATCAGTACCTATGCTTGAAAATGAAAAGGATGACCTGCCTTTCTGAACGATCTTTAATTTACAGGGCGTGCTGCGGCGCGCCCCATGATGCCAGACATCACCAATGGATGCACTAAAAAAAAATATTCTGTCCGGCATTATTTCGCCGGTTTATTTCTTGTACGGCCCTGAGAGCTATCTCAAGGAAGAGCTCGCCACCATAATCAGATCCGCAATTTTTCCCTCGGAAAGTGATGCGGCAAGCAACACGCATATTTTGTACGGCCCTGATTTGACTCATGGAGAGCTGGTATCGAAGGCTTCCGAATACCCGATGTTCACGTCAAAACAGCTTATCGTTGTCCGGCAATTTGACAAGATCAAAAAGCCCACGACAAAAGAGATGCAAAAACAGCACGACGAAAAATTCAGCCGATACATCACAAATCCGGCGGAATTTACAGTTCTGATTCTCGATGCCGATCAGATTGATAAAAAAGAGATTGAAAAACTACCCTTCAGCGCACTGAAAAAATACCGTCACGAGTTCCCGATCATCAAGGCGCCAGACCTTTTCGCCAGCAACAGGGCAAAAATGTCCGGATGGGAATTTGATCCCGATGCGCTCAAGGCTTTTACAGCCTATATACAGCCATCTGCACGAGAAATATGCCAGGAAATTGAAAAAATAATTCTGTACACTTCCGCCCGAAGCGGCGAAAAGCGCATTACAGCGCCCGATGTCTATGATTGCGTGGGAATCTCTCGCACCTATAACGTTTTTGAGCTTGAAAAAGCCCTTTCAGCCCGTAGCCTGAGACTCTGCAGCGGCATCTCACTCATGATCATGGATCAAGAGGGGCAAAAAGAGGGTCTCGGCAATATAGTCCGCTTCTTGACGACCTTTTATATCCGTCTCTGGAAACTCTCGCTGCCCGAAGTACAACGGCTACCCCAGGCAGAAATCGCAAAAATTCTTGGCTTGTATGGCAAGCAGGAGTACTTCCTGAAAAACTACCTTGCCTACACCCGATCTTTTTCGCTTCAGGATACCGAGCATGCAATCGCTGCACTGCGAGATGCCGATGCCGCACTCAAAGGACTGCTTCCCTACCCTGATGAAAAATATCTGCTCCTGCAGCTTATGCAGAAACTGCTGGGATAGAATTTACAACCATCCTTCGCGCTGGTACCAGAAGATCGTTTTTTGGACACCTTCAGCAAGAGTGGTTTCTGCGGTAAATCCAAGATCACGTTGAGCCTGCTCTGGAGAGCAGACCCAATAGTCCTGCAAAAGTTCATTGACCTTGTCACGGTTGATCAACGCCGACTTTCCCTGTAGCGATCCGATTGCACCGATCACCGTACCAACAAAAAAAACAAGAGGAGCTGGCAGAGAAATCCTGAACAGCTTCGTAAAGCCGAGCACTGGTCTGGCGGCGGCAATCACCTCATCCCATGACCATGAACATGATGAGGTAATATAATAAATCCGGCCAACTGCTTTTTCTGAACGAGCTGCCGCCATAATTCCTTTTACAAGATCGTCAACATATATCATGCTGAAGCGCTGCTTCGCCGCAATGCCTGCCGACACAAGAACTCCCTTGGCAAGCATCTGAAAAACCTGAAGCACATCCCGATCCCCCGGCCCGTAGACTGCCGGAGGACGTACAATGGTAACCGGAATCAGATCCGAACTTTCCATACACAGGGTTTCAGCCCTTAACTTGCTTCGTCCGTAAGCACTTACCGGACGAGGTGGATCAGACTCTTTGACTCCTTGTATGCCTTCCGAAGCAGGACCGGCAACAGTCAGCGACGACACGAAAAGAAATCGTTTGAGCTCCGGATTATGCTTTCTTGCAGCTTCAAGCAAATTCCGCACAGGCATCACATTACCCCTATCATACCCTTTCTCATCAAGAGCTTTCGTTACCCCCGCAAGGTGCACAATCCGGTCTACATCACGCACTGCTTGACGGAGAGACTCCATATCGCTGAAACTGCCCCGCACGACTTCCACACCGTCAGGCAAAGCGCCTGGCTTACTTTCTTGACGCAGAAAAACCTTTACCCTCTCCCCTTCTTCCACCAGACGCATCAGGACTCGCGCACCAATAAAACCAGTCGACCCCGTAACAAGTATTGTTTCACTCATAACACTCTTATATCTTTACATATTCAGACACACCAACTACTCACTCCCCCTGCGGGCTTTTCGTGCAGCAAAAAAACAGGCCCTGTTTTAACAGAAAAAAATAAAAATTTTAATACATTTCGGTTTCAAAGCTAAATCTGCTTACTTGAAAACCGGTCATCGAAAAAGTTTACAAAAACGAAACGACCGTAAAAACAAGAATTTCCAGCTTTATTGTGCTTATAGCTGAAGTAAAATTGTATTCCTGTGGAGAAAACCAAAGATTTATTTAAAAAATGCATTGAGTATACTATTGCCGATGAGGTAAAGTCTCAGGGCATATATCCTTTTTTTCATCCGATAGACGAAAATGAAGGTCCGGTCGTCTCTTTTGGCGGGCGCAAGCTGGTTATGGCGGGCTCAAACAACTATCTTGGCCTTACCGCAGACCCAAGAGTAAAGGCTGCCTCAATTCAGGCCATCAACAAGTACGGCACAAGTTGCAGCGGCTCCCGTTACATGACCGGCACCGTGAACCTGCACATCGAACTGGAAGAAAAGCTTGCTGACTTTTTTGAAAAGGAACGCTGCCTGCTGTTCAGCACCGGCTACCAGACGGGACAGGGGATTATCCCGACGCTTGTTCAGCGGGGCGAATATATTGTATCAGATCGCGACAACCATGCAAGCCTTGTGGCAGCCTCAATCATGGCTCAAGGAGCTGGAGCAAACCAGGTCCGCTATAATCACAATAACATGGAAGATCTGGAGCGCGTTCTTCAGACTCTTCCGGAAGCTGCAGGCCGACTGATCGTTTCTGATGGAGTATTCTCAGTTTCCGGAGAAATTGTTGATCTCCCGAATCTTGTCAAATTGGCAAAGAAATATGGCGCCCGCATTCTCATTGACGATGCTCATGCCGTCGGCGTGATAGGCAGAAATGGCCGAGGCACCCCATCGGAGTTCGGCCTGGTCAACGAGGTTGACCTCATCATGGGCACCTTTTCAAAAACTTTTGGTTCACTCGGAGGCTACGTTGTAGGAGACCGTTCTGTCATCAACTATATCAAGCACAACGCCGCATCACTTATCTTCAGCGCGTCGCCCACCCCGGCAAGTGTTGCAGCAGTTCTGACCACTCTCGATATTATCCGCACCGAGCCCGAACTCATGAATCGCCTTATCTCAAATACGGATTACGTTCGCCAGGCACTGATCAAAGCCGGATTTACTCTTATGCCATCTCGCACGGCTATCGTCACCGTGCTGATAAAAGATCAGATAAAAACTCTTCTCTTCTGGAAAAAACTTTTTGATGCCGGTGTTTACGTAAACGCCTTCATCCGGCCAGGCGTCATGCCCGGTCATGAAGCGCTTCGCACCAGCTTTATGGCAACCCACGAGCGCGTGCATCTCGACAAAGTCATCACCGAATTCTGTACCATCGGCAGGGAACTTGGTGTGATCTAAAACGCTCATCCTTTACCATCATTTTTCGCGCTATCCCCGGGTACCACCGGGGATTTGTTGTTTTGCCGATTAAGGCGCTGACAGTCCAAAGGACTAATCGTTTTCCCTTCAATAGTTGAACATTTCTATTATTTTTTTTCATAGATTAAATTTATTTGGCTTACATGCTGCTATTGCGTTCCTTTTCTGGTTGCTAATAGACAGATTTTGGTGATTTATGAAAACAAGCAGGGTAACAAGAGGTATAGACCCTGTTTTTATTTGTTCGTATCATTGCAACTAAACCACACACAATCATGAAAACAAAACATGTACAAGCGTATCGCTTCGTCCGTTTTGTTCTGTCTGCATTCTGCCTGATGACATTGCTGGTGCCACTCCCCTCTTATGGAGCTGATACCGGAACGGTAAAGGGCAAAGTCATCGATAAAGCAGACGGTGAAGGCGTTTATGGCGCTTCGGTCATTATTGCCGGTACCACCATTGGTACAGCAACTGACATGAATGGCAACTTTACCCTTCAGAACGTTCCGGCAAAATCGCAAAAAGTCTCTGTATCCATCGTAGGCTACGCCCCGGCAAGTCAGGTTGTGACTGTGAGCCCCAGCCAGACCGCCGTAGTGAGCCTGCAACTCGGTCAGACCACTATTATGGCCTCAGAGGTCGTGGTTGGCGCATCAACATACAAGCAGAATAGGCTTGATGTTCCTGTGACTGTAAATGTGGTCTCGCAGGAAAAGATCAAGCAGGAGGCCAACCCGACACTCGACAGAATTATTGAAGATATTCCCGGTGTTGTGGTCACGCGCGCAGGCGGCCAGACCACGGCAAACATACAGATCAGGGGATCAAACACCTATCAGGGTGGTGCTATCGGTACCCGCGTACAGGGTTACTATGACGGCTTCCCGCTCAACGCACCAGAATCCGGCGAGATAGCGTGGCCGGCAGTGAACATGAATGCCGCCGACAAAGTCGAAGTCCTGAAAGGCGCTGCAGCAACCCTGTACGGTTCAGGAGCGATGGGCGGTGTGGTGAATGTCTTCGGCCATCTGCCTGAAAAACTGGAAGTAAAAGCAGGTATGAACGGTGGTTTTTACGATGGCGCTCCTTCGAGTGACCAGAGCGACTACCGAAAGGGATTTACTCCCTGGTTTTGGAACACTTACATCGGTCTCGGCAACAAGAGCGGAAAGCTGAACTACAGCCTCCTCTATACGCACAGCAACGATGATGGCTATCGCCAGAATGCTCAGACCAAGCTTGACGATATAAAACTGAAAGCCCGTTACGATATTGATGCCAAACAGTATCTGGTGCTCAGTAGTTATTACAATGAAAGCACAGGTGGATACGCGTATGCATGGCCGTCAAATGTAGCAACTGCTTTTGGTCCTCCCACACAAACCACCATTCCAAACCATGCATATGATCTTTATAACACATATTCAGGTGTTTTAGTCAACGCTAACTTGTATAAGTCTATCTACGACAGTATTTACCTCGATGATACCATCATAAGAAAAAATGGTCTCCTCGGATTAAACTACGTTAATATGTTCAGCGATCGGCTCTCCCTCGACACGAAAGTATATTACACATACAATTACTCTCGCATCAACTATAACGAGACAAATGCTAATCAGGAGTATCCAACTGGAGGCGGCAGGTGGACAAGCACCTATGGCTATTTTGGGCCTACTATTATTGCGGGAACCGATATAAGCTCTCCGGCCTTTCCAAGCATCAAGACTCCTGGTCAGTTCAATGAAACCTATTCAGACCGTTATGGCGTTGGCACAAAACTTGACTGGCGGGCCAATGACCACCATCGTTTTGTTTTTGGAGTTGACGGCAACATCACCGATTTGCAGACCACAACTGTCACCGCAGAACGACCATCGAAAAACACCTTAAAGCCTATTCAGGAAAAGAATGCGGCAGTGTTTATCCAGGATGAGTGGAAACTTACAAACTCACTGACCTCACTGCTCTCACTGCGCTACGACTGGAGCGGTATTGATGCAGACAGGGCCGAGACTACTGCAGGTACCTTTGTCACCCTGCAGCACAAATCAGTCGACGCGATAAACCCACGCATAGCCCTGAACTACAAGGCAATGGATGACATGTCTTTCCGTGCTTCATGGGGCAGAAGCTTCCGGGCTCCTACCCTCTCAGAGCGCTTCATCCGCGATGCTGGTATATTTATCGGAATCCCAAACCCCTCGCTTGACAAGGAGAGCATGACCGCCTATGAAGTCGGCATGTTCAAACAGTTCGGTGACAAGGTTTCACTGGATATAGCGGGATTTCTGAATAACTATGATAACCTTATTGAGTCTGTTATCACAGGCTCTACTTTCCAATTCAAAAATATAACAACAGCACGCATCTATGGACTGGAAGTTGGATTGAACTACCGACCGACCAACGAGTGGATACTGAATGCGGCATACACCTACATGAATGCCACAAACCGTTCCTATGTTGCAGACCCTACGTCAGCCAACTATAACAACCCTGATCCGACATGGTTGCCTTACCGACCAGAGCACACCGCATCGGCTGGCGCCACATGGAAACCAACCGGAAAACTTGCAATTAACTTTAACGGACGGTATGTCGGCAAGTATAAAGCTATAAGCAACCATACTAATAAAGAGGGCTCAGACTACCCCGGTGACTTCATTTTGCTGAATACCGGCGTGAAGTACCAGGCAGGTGAAACAGTCTCTTTAAGCATGCTCTGCCGGAACATCGGAAACGTGCAGTACGAAGAAGGCGAGTGGTTCCGGGCTCCCGGACGCAGCTATGTTGCTGGAGTGGACTTCACCTTCTGAAGTAAATCCATCAACAACAAAACATGATAACCCCAGCCAGCCCCTGAACCATAAGGGGCTGGCTCTTTTTAAATCGTTAGTATCGTTAGTTTACATCGCGGGATTTTATTACATTTTGCAATCCTTGTTAAAACCACAAACAAACGCACATCTTTTGTAATTCTATGCACGATAAAATCAGAATTGCCGCT
>Ga0194052_1000888_pt1 | contig 18228 bp, 6 predicted proteins | sample SepL226m_MetaG_FD_160117 | JGI IMG/M metagenome (GOLD analysis project Ga0194052, IMG submission 160117) | Anoxic zone freshwater microbial communities from boreal shield lake in IISD Experimental Lakes Area, Ontario, Canada - Sep2016-L227-6m | ecosystem: Environmental > Aquatic > Freshwater >...
GTGCAACGTTAGCGATGTAATCCAATAAACGATAAGGTATTAAAACAATCTTTTTAAACATTCCTATTCCTGCTTTACGTATGTAAATATGTGAGTTAAGTTTTTAAACTTTCACTAATACAATTTACTATTTTTTAAGAAAGATTGGAAATATATTCGAGGATACCGTCCTTATTATTCTTACATTTGTTTTCCTAATGTAATTACTTCTCCTCCAACATTTTTAGCAAAGTAACTATCATGGGAGACATATATTACAGCACCTTTATACTCGGCTAACATATTCTCAAGTTCTTCAATTGAAGGAAGATCAAGATGGTTAGTTGGTTCATCTAGGATAATGAGATTTGGATTGTTTATCATCATTTTTATGAATTGAATTCTACTTTTTTGTCCTCCTGACAGATTAATATATTTGGTATCCCCATCTATTATTGGATCAAAAAGATAATTTGAAAGTACTACATTTACTTTCTGTTTGTTTATTGGAATCCTTGCATCTGTGTACAGTTTGAAGATAACATCAGATAGTGTAAGGGAGAATATATCTAGCTTATCATCAGGATGGGATTTCAATTCTTGTTCATAAACACCTATTCTAATATTTTTATCAAATTCAACTATTCCATCAAAGTACTTTATGCCTGTATTCTCATGAACTAAATCAACTATTCCTAATTTATGAAGATTAATGACGAAGTTTAGAAATGTCGTTTTACCTTGCCCATTTCTTCCTCTGATTTGAAGTTTCTTTCCACCATCAAGTCTTACATTTAATCCTTTGAATAAAGGATCTGAGTATCCAATAGATAGATTTTTTATCTTGATAAGATCATATATATTAATATCTGTTCTTCTATCCATTTCAAAGAGTCGGAATCTAATTTCACGAGATTTAAACTCTGCATACTTCTCTTTCATTTTCTTATCTAAGTTTCCAACACTTTCTTTATCTATCCAAAATTCTGGATCATTAAGATTAGCTCTTGCATCGTCATAGAGTTTCTTGTATTTCATCTCCCTTATCTTTGCAGATGTTCTAGATCCGTCTGAGTGAGCAGATAGCTTCATTTCTTTAGCAACTATCATCTGTTTTCTATATTGCTCTATTTGTTTCAAATCTACTTCATGCTCATGTACTTCAGATACGATATTTACAGAATTAATCTTAAGATATTTTTCATAGTTTCCCTTGAAGTCTTTAATTTCATCTGAAGTAAGCTCTAGTATTCTATCTACTTCATGCAGAACATCTCTATCATGGGATATGATGAATAAGGCTTTTTTATAATCTCTCATCCAATTTAGAAAATTGGCTTTTGCATAAATGTCTAAGTGATTAGTTGGTTCGTCAAGTATCGCTAAATCTGCTTTTGCATATTCGACTCTTAATAGTTCTACAAATCTTTTTTGTCCTCCTGAAAGTTTTGATATTGGAGATAACATCTGATCAATAGTCATTCCAAGCTTATGGAATTTAATACCTATATCATCGGCCATTTCAGAATATGACAAACTATGCCATTCGTTTATAGAATCTGAATATATTTGTATTTCATTAAGATCATGAGTTGGATTAGCTTCATATCCTTTTATCTTTCCTTCCAGTTCCCTATACATAGGAACAGAGTCGAGAATATAGTCTAATGGTGTTAAACTTTCATTTCCAATGAACTCTTGTTTGGTAACAATAACCTTAATACCCTTTCGAATGTTTAGTTCTCCAACATATTCTTTATCTTTTCCTTCAATAATTCCTGCTAAAGTAGTTTTACCTATTCCATTTCTACCTATTAAAGCACATTTTTCAAACTCTTCAAGTTGAAAAGAGACGTTTTCAAATAGCTTTTTTACCCCTATTTCTTTTTTTATATTCGATAACTGAACTAGCATATATCAATATAGATATGGGAAATTAAGTAGCAGGATATATATTACCATATATATGGCTAATACTTCATAGAGGAAATAGCTAAATAAGACTTATAATGAGAATTGTACTGCTGATTCTTGTCTAATAGGACAACCAGTTAATATTCGTTCTACTGGAGTGCCTTCAAGCTTACATCGTTTGCACATCCAAGTTACAAATAAATATGAAGTTTCTTTCCCAAAAACTTCAGTGTATTCGAGTAAAGTAGCAGATACTTCTTTAATAACAGGACATTGGCAATAAGCAGTTTGTATATCATCAACAAATGGTGAAACTTCAAAGCAAGTTAATGAATCTCCTTCTGGATGAATTGCAGTTACTTTTCCGAAATCTTTTTCCAGTTTTGCAACTTTTATTCTTGTACCGTCAAATTCACTAACAAAACTTTCCATAATGGGAAGGTAAAATATTAATGCCCCAGATTATATTCTTATCCTTAAATTATGCAAAAAATAATTAGAATCCGAAGATGTTTCTTAAGTTTTTAACTATTAAATCGAGAGCGTTATCGTTAGGATTTGGAGTAATGGATACCTGATCTACTGATTTATCTTCATTACCTGCTTTATCTGAAGATATAGCTCTTAAGTGGTAGATCTGACTTGCACTTAAGTTAGAGATTATTACAACATGATCAGTCTTAAGATTATTGTCTTCTGGTGTTTTGTAATTGTATACATCTCCAGTATTCTCTCCATACTCTACTCTTGAAGAAGCTGGTTCATCTGTTTTCCAACTAACTATTATTTGTGTAGTCTTTTTTCCACTTACAGTATCTGTTACATCAGAAGGAGAAGCTTCCACAGATACTTCAGATATGGAAGGTGCTCTTGTATCTGTTGCTGTTGTGAATTTGATTATGTCTGATCTTGCTTCGTTACCTATTCTATCTACTCCTTTTACTACTAGGTTATATGTAGTATCTGGAAGTAATCCAGTTAGAGTTATCTTGTGTGCTCCTTTTTCAAGATTAATATTTACTGAATCTCTACTTAAGTTAATCTTATTCTCTGGATAGTAAGTAACTATGGATGTAACTTCAGTATTAGATGCCCAGGTTACTAGAATACTTGTTTCAGCAGTATTCTTAATCTGTTGCAACTTAACGTCTGAAACTCTTGGATTAGGAAGTGTTGTGAAATCTAGAATACTTCCTTCATATTCTGTAAATTCACTGTCAAATGGATCTATTTTGTAATAATACTTTGTTCCATCTGTTAAGTTGTCTATTAGAATTGTATACTTTGTTTCGTTTACAGATGTTTCTAACTCTTGTAAACTTCCAAACTTTGTAGTGGTTCCATAGTAAATTCTTATCTTACTTGCTCCAACTGATGTAAATTGGATTTGTGCAGATGAGGTTCCAATATATTTAACTGTAATATCTTTTACACTTGGAGCAGGATCTGTAACAAATGTTTGCTCGTTAGAAGTTCCGACATTACCATCTTCATCTGTCCATATTGCTTTGTAGTAATATGTTGTAGATGGAAGTAAACTTGTTAATGTATTCGTATGAGTTGTTACTTGAGTTGAATTTGCTATTTCATCTGTAAAGTATTTTCCAGATTCTATTCCAAAAGATATTCTACTATCTGCAGATCTTGCTGTTACCCATGTAATTGTTGCTCTTCTTGTAGTTATATTACTTACAACTGGATTAGATACTAATGGAGCTGGAACTGTGTAGGAACCTTTTGGAGTGATGTTTACAGATAATGAATAACTTGGACTTGCTTTAGATTCATCTGTTGTATCCATACTTCCAACTCTGTAGTAATACTTTTTTGAAAGTGGAACAGTATCTACAAATGCTGTTCCATTTGTTTCAGATACTTTAGTCCATGTAGTTCCGTTTTCACTTCTATCTATTTCATAACTTAATGTTCCAGTTCCTTTATATACAGGAGCCTCCCATGCAAGAGAAACACTCCAAAGACTTACACTTTTAATAGATGTATCTGCTGCTCTAAGATTAAGTGCTGGATCTGGTAATGTTGAATTTAATGTAAAGGATTGTGTAAGTGCATTACTTGCTGAATAGTTGTTAAGATCATCTATTGCAACAACAGAAATTGTATTAGATCCTTTAACTGCTCCTACAAGTTTTCCTTCTGGTATTGATGTAGATGTTGTTGGGATATATATACTTGAATTACTTAATATTGTGCTTAAAAGATTTGGTGGAGTTGTATTTACCATGTAGTAGTAACTCTTGAAAGTTCTTCCTACTGCAGGCGTTACACTTGGCCAACTCACTGCATAACTATTTGTGCTAGAAGTTAACGGAGTAATAGTAATTGAAGATCCATCTGCAAATTTAGGTGCATCTCCACCATATGAAATTAATGCAGTTCTACTAATACTGGATCTATTTCCAGCAGTATCTAAAGCTCTAAAGTATATTGTGTTATTTCCTTGTTGAATACTTGGTCCATCTGTGCCAGCACTCAAGTAGTATGGTTGAGAATGTCCTACAGGAATATATTTAACTCCAAGTGTTGGGTCTGTGTCGCTACCTGTCCAATTTGTTTCATTATTCAATGAGTATTGGTATCCAAGAAGTCCAGAAGTAGAATCTGAAGCTATTCCTGCACCACTTGTTGGCCAATTGAAATATATGTCCCCAACATTTGCGAAAGAGTTTTGTGGTGTTGAGAATGATGTAACATTTGTTGGAGGTACATCGTCATAATAGAAGTCAAATGTCTCACTAGTTGGATATATATTTCCAGTGTTGTCTATTGCTTTAATGTTTAGATAATATTTTGAATTAGATGCAGATAACCAAGTATTTCCTTTGTAAGAAGAATTCGAAAAATCTATTTGGTTTGTTCCGACAATGAATTGGCATGTAGTTCCATTGGTACTTATTGGGGAAGATCCAAGTAATCCCTTTTGAGTTGCTGGATTATCTGACGATGTTTGGCTTAAAGATAAACAATATCCCTTTATTCCAGATCCACCCACATTATCTTGTGCTAAATCCCATTGAAAGTATGGAGATGGATCATTTGCCCAACCTGTAGATTTGGTTACAGTACTTCCAGATGCATTTACTTTCATTATAGTATTTGCTGCATTAACTGTTGGTGGAGTTGTATCTTGAACATAATGTATAGACATTGAGTTTACCTGAGGGGTTGTTATTTGTGTACCTGATGCTAAATTTGCTGTTACTTGTATATATTTTTGAGCAGCTGCGTTAATTATGTAGTTAGGTGAAGATCCACTATTAGCAGTATATGCTCCCCAAGATATTCCATCTGGAGAAGATTTCATGTCATAAGTAATAGTGTTTCCATTTGCGGAATCTGTAGTAACAAAATTAGGAACCATACCCCAAGATGCATTTGAAGTTAAATTAATTATTGGGGATTCCCAGGTACCTGAAGTTGCATATTTTTGTTGATTTGTTGATGCTTGAGAATGTATTCCTAGTCCTTGGTTATATATATCGCTTACTTGATTAACGTTAAGTGCTTGATTAAATACTCTAAAATCTGAAATTATTCCATCTGAAGGATATACTGCTCCCCAATTAGAAGACTGCCCTACCTTTAAAGTCTCTATTGTAATATTCCCACCAGTAGTTGTCCCTTTCTGAACGTTGTTGATATAGCACTTTCTAGCATTTGCAGTTGCATCCCATGTTACAACAATGTTGTACCATTGACCAACTGTGGTCACTGTATCTGAAGCACCCCACCAGCCATAACACCTAAGAGTAGATCCCAATGAAAATACACTTAAGTCATTGCTTCCCTCTCCAGAATTATGAGTTGTTAAATATCCTGCAGTTATTCCCCAGCCTTTGTCATCTGTATCTATGTATAGTCTTTTTAACCAAAAGCTTACACTTCCTTGGGAAGCTGAAATATTATTTGTAGGAGAATATGTTAGCGTACCTCCTTGTCCACCTGCTCTTGTACTTGTGCTGTTATTAGCAGTTCCGCTCCAAGAGTATCCAGTTCCAAGTGATCCATCAATATATGTTGTAGCATATGTTCTATTTCCACTCCTATACCCACCTACGACGTCTCTTTCTAGTTGAAAACCATCGATATATATAGTTTTGCCAGATTTTACCTGGACACCAAAATTGTCAGATTGATTAATTCCTACTAGTGAACCATTAAGTCTCCACCATCCTCCACCCATATCGGTATATGTAGTAGATATCGTTGTGTTGTTATAGTAAAGCTCAGCAATTGTATTGTTTACTATTCCTCCAACATTCCCAGTTGTTCCATCATAAACATATCCAGAAAAAGTATGAGTTAATGTACTAGCAGGATTAGTACTTGTTGTATATTCATCACCAAGCGTTCCACCATTTATTAACTTAACGCTATTACTTCCAAACTTTATATATGGTGCTGTTGTATTTTGTGAAGATGTTAATGAAGTAAAATTAGAATACGTTGCATCTGCTTGACTAGTTCCATCTTGTTTAGAGCCAAAATATACTGTTGTTGGAACAGTTGTAAATGAAAGTGGAACTACCATATCCATTGCACCTACTACTGCAGACACTTGTGCAGGAGTTAATGTTCCGCTATATATTGATAATGCTTGTATTTTTCCATTCAATCCACCACCCATTGATCCGTTATTGTTATATCCTCCTAAATAGAATTCTTTAGTAGATGTTCCAGAAAATGTAGGTACTGTTCCAGTTTCTTGCATTCCATTTCTGTATGCGACCGTTCCTGCAATTGCTAAATTACCAGCGTTAAGTTGTGGATTTAATCCTAATACACCTGGAGTTCCCATAGCATACCATACAGTCGTACCACTCCTATTTGGACTTAAACCTATTGAGGATTCCGTCCCAAGACTTCCACCTGCAATGTATGAATTTATTCCCGTTGTATAGTTAAACCTTGCAATCATAGTTTGACCAGTCGCAGGGATAATCCCTGTTTTAAGGTATTGAGTTGATCCATCAAATGTCCAGCCGTTATTTACATCCCATGTTGGAGCAATACCAAGAGAAGCATCATTTGTTCCAGGATTCACTTTATTTACATATGAATTAGCAAGAGATGAAGCTCCTTTTGGTTGATATGCTACAAGTGCACCTGTTGAGCTGCCTGCTGTCCACCAGTTAGCAACTTGAGTCATATCTATCTTCGTTACTCCATCTACTTTGAAAAGTATCTGAGTAGATGAATATGATATTTCTAGATTGTACGTAGTTCCCGCAACAATTGCTCCTGTTGCATCCCATGATTTTATTCTTTCTCCAGTTCCATCATTAACTACAAATGTTACTTGATTTGCATAACTCCAATATGCTCGAATGTAATTATTTGCATCACCATAGAGATCAATAATATATGGAGTACTTACCCCATACTTAAGCATATCTGCTGCATTATGTCTTGGTGTATATTTAAATTTAACAACTCCTGATGTTGCTGAAAGATTTGATACTGGTTGAGTTAAAGTATCTGCACCATCTACTCTAACTCCAGAAGTTTCAGTTGAGTTAGCAAGAGAAGATGGAGTTAATGAAAGTGTCACAGAGTTAAGTGCATAAAGTGAAACATCATCTATATCAAATGTTCCAGAATTAGTAAAATTCTCAAATGAAATTCTTCCAGATGTTCCTTGCGCTCTTAAAGAGGATGAGTAGTGACTCCATGCATTTGTATTCACCATTGAATCCCATAAACCATCAATTTTACTTCCGTAATATGTATGTGCAAATCCACTCGCGTTATATCCATTTGTAACTCTTGAACTTGATACTCTCTTTGTCCAAAAATCTAATGCATAGTAATTCCCAGCTGTAACTGTAGGTGCTTGAGCAAACCCTGCAAGAGAACCTGAGCCTGGTAATGTTGTACTCATTGCATATGTTCCAGTTCTACCAGCTGTTGTTGAAGTATTTCCTGCTGCATATCCACTATTTGACCATCCAGTTGGAATATATGGACTACCAGAACCAAATTCAAAACTTGGATTATCTAGCAAATTAGGAAGTACTTCAATTTGATCAACATATGTTATACCACTACTTGCAGTATTTGAAATAGTAACTTTAAATGATGTTGAATCAGCAGTTGATCCATTTCTAGATATTGTTGGAAGTTGGAATGCAAATGAATCTGTCCAAGGATGAGAAATATCTATTACTCTTGTTAATACAATCTCATCAAAGAAGCCAGTAAGTCCACTTGTATTTTGATTTAAATTAAGTCTAACTGCTACTAAACCTGTATTAGTTGTTGTGAAAGTAAATGAATATTGTGTCCAAGATGCAGCAGCTTTTGATCCTGAAGTACCAATTTGAGTACCTCCAACACTATCAGCATTTACATATACTTGTGTTCCAGTACCAGTTCCATTTTTTGTGTAGAAAGATAGCCTGTATGTTGCATTAGGAACAAGCTGAGGAGTTTGTAATGCATAACCAAAATTTGCAGCACCATTTTGAACTTGAAGTGCATTTCCACTTTGACCTCCAGCTACTGAACTTAATGATGCACTAAGTCCTCCAGACCATGATGATGTATCCGTATTGAAAGTACCATTTGTTAATTGATTTGCACTTTGATCTGGCGCAGTAATTGAAGTTATTAATGCATCGCCATTCGTTGCATCAAGAATTTGTACTTTGGGAATTGAAGTAGAATCGTAATGAACTACAGGTCGAACCACATATGAGGAAGATGTTGTTTGACCTGTTACCTTTTGAATAATACCCTGATTAGCAGAACTACTTGTCCATTTATATCCTCCTGAATATATTTTTTCATTAGTTGCTAGCGCTGAAACACTAACATCCTTTTGTCCATACGAAGTTACATTATTCATAGCAGCAGATACTGCCGCTACTTGTTGTGCAGTTAAAGTTGTATTGTAAATGACAAATGCACCAATTGATCCTGTCCAGTTATTAACAGAGAAACCACCAACACCTCTTACTGCACCTATGTATCCTTCAGTTCCAACTGTTCCTCCTGGAGTTATTGCAGATCCTTCTGCTGCTCCATTAAGATAGAACTGAGTTCCTGCAGCAGCTATTACTCCACTAGATAAAGCTGGACTTGCAGTATATCCACCTGATCCCGCTGCAAATAAATGTTGATTCCCTCCTGTTTGATGTGTTGGAGAAAGAATGTATTGATCTGTTCCAGAGGTATAGTACCCAAATGCTTGTCTATATGATGAACCTTGTGATCCACTTACAAATTGATATATTACAGTGTAGTTTGAAGCTAAAGTTAATCCATTCTTTAAGTATTGACTAGTTCCATTAAATGTCCAACCGGTATTACTTGCCCATGCTGGTGCTACTCCAGCTGTAAGGTCATATGTTCCAGGATTAGCAAGATTAACATATGAATTTGCTTGTGACGATACTCCTTGTGCCTGATAAGCTGCTAATACATTTGCAGTTGCAACTCCACCTTGCAGATACCATGTATTTTTATCCCAGCCATCATTTGTATATGTTCCATCTGTCATGAATCCATTCTTTCCATTGGTACCACCAAGTTTATTGCTTGTATATGGATGACTCCAAGCTTCTCCCGTTGTTCCTAATGTTCCTGTTGAACCATTTGTTGGAAGTGCAAATACAACATCCCATGATCCTGTAATTGCGGTTGGATCTTTACCTGTTCCCGAGTTATATATTTGTGTTAATTCATTCCCGTTACCAACATCTGTACCGTATGTTCCATCAAAGAGGACTCTTCTGTATATTGTTAATCCTTGAATTAAAGCATCATTTCCATTCCCACCCCTATCATTTAAAAGAATAGTTGATGTAGCACTAGGTGTAAATGAGTTGGCTGCAAATGTATTTGCGTTGTTCACTGTGAACCTTACATAATTTGTTCCGTCAATCTTATTGTTACTGTCCCAGGAAACAGCAACTAAATATGTATTTCCTGCTACCCACGAAGTGGTAGAAGGTCCTGAAATGTAATTAACTGCTCCATCGTAAAATTGTATTGAATTACCGCTGGTTTTTTGGAATAAATATCTATTTCCATTTCCGTAAACAAATGTGTGGGTATTATTATCATTTCCGTTCCATTCTGGAGTTATCCAAAAAAGAATAGTTCCAACAGTGGCATCAAAATTCTGATAAAAGTTTCCACTTATTTGAGATCCCGTTGAAACAGAAAGTGAATCACTAGTAGCATTAGTTCCCAATTTCCCTTGTAAAAGCACACTCGAAGCAAATGGCCCTGATGGGGATGTTCTTTTTCCAACATTAGGAGTAAATGTAGAAGAACCAGATGCATATGTCATGTAGTTAGTTGACCAATTAGTGTTGTAAGTAGAATGTTCAAAAGATGGATTGGTAATCAAGTTTGTTGTTCCTTCTTCAACTAATACTCCACTGTGTGATGCATATGACTGATTAGATATCTTCCCAGAATCTGCTGAGCTTGAATCTACTCCTACAATTCCACCAACGTATTTAGCTCCTGAGATCGTTCCGTGATTTCCATTTCCAGATGCATCTATTGCTTTACCTGCATTTCTTGGATCATCTCCATTTTCATCAAGATGATAAAGAACTAAGGTGTTTGAATCTGAGATGAAACTGCTTGTAGTTGGGGTGAAAGTGTTTGTATATCTTACATTGTTACTTACTCTTACTTCATCTATTATTCCAGCTAATGGATCAGTTCCAACAAATCCAATTGTTGAAGCGGTATTGTATGTAGTAGCAGATGAGCAAGCTTTTGTAATTATTAATTGTCCATTTAAATATACTTTATATGTTGAACCGTCAAAGGTCATAGCAATGTGGTTCCATGTATTTAGTGAAGCTCCATTTCCTGTTACGTCACCTGCACAACTATTTGTTCTTAATACAATTGTTCCAGGGTTATATATTCCAAGCACTGTTGTAGGAGAATTTAATAATCTTGCCCATGCACCATATGCACTCCCATATTTTTTAGGGAAATACCAAAGCTCATAAGTACTATTTGCAGGTGTATTGTTTCCACCTAATGTAAGTGAGTCATTCATTTCATCAAAACTTAATCCACTCTTTGTAAAATATCTAATTGCTCCAGTTTCAGTTGTTGGTGTTTGGCCTGTCTCACATGTAGAAGAACCATTAAATGAACAAGTCATTGTTGCTGTTGGTCCACCTTGGATTGAATATCCGTTAGATCCTTGAGCGGAAGCACTATTGTTTCCATAGTAAAGAGCATAGTTTGTTGAATCCGAAGATCCTGTTGTTAGGTTTGCTTGAATTGGAAATGTAAAATTTGTTACTTTTGAATCATTACATCCTGTTGAACCTAACTCTCTTGAGATGGTAATAGGGAGAACTGTATTTGTCTGATAGACAATTCGTATGTCATTACAATTAGCTAGAACAGATTCCAAAGATGAAGTATCTACTGATATGGTCATTGAACTATTAGCATTGAGAGTTGCAGATGAATTATTCTTAATAGTAAGAGGCTTCTTATAGTTCCAGTTAAGTGAATACCAATTAGCATCTTTAGCAAGAGTAATATTTGAAGCTGTTGCTGTTGTATTAACTGTAGTTCCTAGAGTGAAATTAGAATCTCCACCTTGAGCTATTGTGAAGTTTGTTTCATTGAGAGCCATAAGTTTTGGAAGTATTCCAGCTCCTCCAATTAATATTCCAAGACCTAATACGGAAACAGTAAAGACATTAAGTTGCCACTTAATTAATGTGATTTTCTTAGTAAAGAAGAAAATAAATATCGAATTTAATATTCTCCTAGATCTTACTTTAATTTTAGTAACTACATCATGCATATTCGCGTGTTTGTACTAATCGTAAATAGATACAAATATACGAATATAATATATAGAAAATATAAAGTAATGACAAACAATAAGTAGATATGAAAATTTTGTAGACTACTCGTATCTTAGAGCGTGTAGAGCAGAAATCTTTTGTGCTCTTCTTGCAGGATACATTCCTGTTAGAACTCCAACAATTAAAGATAGAATTGTTATGAACAACACCAACTCTATTGGAATATATGTTAAGTCTAGCATTGTATTTGTTTTTACAATTCCAACAAGTCCTAATGCTATAGATACGAATTTACCAAGAGCATATCCAAGTCCAGTTCCAAGAAGTCCTCCGAGTATTCCCATACTTAAAGATTCTACTAAGAACAAATCTCTTACATCGTCTTTATTCATTCCAATTGCTTTAAGAAGTCCTATTTCTCTGGTTCTTTCAAGAAGTGAGATAGTTAATGTATTGAACATACCAAGAGATGCAATTAAGAGTGCAAGCATACCTATTGCAAGAAGTATGTATCTTACTGTTGAGAAAGTACTATTAATCTGTTTAACAATATCTACAACTGACGTAGTTACATATCCATAACTTTCTACTGTTTCTCTAACTGTAGATAAAGTATCTGGAGTTGAAGCGTTTACTTTAAGGTTTGTATAGTATGTTACTCCAAGCTTTTTCATATCTATTAGAGGAACATAGATTATTGCTTCTGTATCATCTGAAGTAACTCCTTTAATTACAAAGTTAGAAAATTCTGTTTCTATTTTGTTGGTTGCATCTTTTATTTGCTCTTTACTTATTATGAAACTAACATTAATACTCTTTCCCACTGCACTATCTTCTGTTAAGTTCACTAGTCTTAATAAAGCTCTACTTACAACGACTTCCTTTAGAGTATCTGCAGGAATTGTAACTTTCTTTGTATCTTGTGCTGAAACAGCATTTGGATCGTCTATATTAATTAAATCTACTGGAGTTTGTACTACACTATCTGATGCTCCTAAAACGCTTTTAGTTTGAGTTGGAAGTTCTCCAACAACACTTTCCATAGTAATGTACCCAGGTGTACTAGTTTGTTTTTTATCTGTTCCTAATATTGGTGTATATGTTGCTTTACAATTCTTTTGTACTTTACAAATAGGTGCTTTCCAAAGTAATAAACTTGAACTTATCCAATCGTTAGACTTTACAGTTGAGCTACCATTCTTTAAGTCATATGGTGCACCCATTACTTTCTTACCTCTTTGAAGGTCTTCCACTCTATTTGTATATCCAAGTACTTTTGAATTTGTATCTGGAGATTCATATACAGGTATCCAAACATTAGGCATTAATGCAAAATCGACTTCCCATAGTTGGTTACCTTTTGTTTGGTCTTCTACAACTGAAGTACTTGCACCTTTAACTGTTTCAGTTAGATTAATTTCATCATTAGTATAGAATGCACCTTTAACAAGTTTTAAGTTTGTATTGTCTAAATATGTTTTTTGAACTGCATATGCTGGTACATCGGATACTGCACCTGTTCCTTGGACTTTTGTAGCAACTGAAATAACTGGCATAACCTTCTCAAGTCCTTTTTGTTCAGATACTTTTGTAATAAAGGTGTCATCAAGCATGAACTTTCCTCCCCTTCTTGGGAATACTTCGAATTGTCTAAGTTCATTAGATACTGCAAATTGAGAAATTATTAAATTCTGAATACCATAACCTGTTGAAACTAAGAATACAATTGTTCCAATACCAATAGCCATACCACCAATAGTAACTGCAGTTCTTACCTTTTTTGAGAATATATTCTTAAGTGCAATATCTACAATTTCCATTTTTGGTATATTATCTTCTCTTTGAATGTTTCTAAGAATATTTTTGTCAAAGAAGCTAGTTATCTTCTTCTTAAACATTGTATCTTCTGTTCCAAAGAGTTTGGCAATAGGGGTAAGTATTTTTTCTATTAAGTTTATTACAAGGAGAAATATGATTAAGAAAAGAAGAACAAAAAGATTAATAAAGAAAACAAATGGAGATTTTATGATATTTGTAATAGATCTTTGCATGTATATTTATTAATACTTATTGTGTAATGCTTCCATCTAATATATGTATTTGGTTATCTGCATACTTTAGATATTCCAAGTTGTGAGTCACCATGATAATCGTCTTCCCTCTTTTCTTTTCTAAATCCATAAGTGTCATAAATTCAAGTGCAGATGTATGATCAAGATTTCCAGTAGGCTCGTCAGCGATAATAATTGCTGGGTCATTCATAAGTGCTCTTGCAAAAGCAATCTTTTGTTGTTGTCCTGAAGAAAGATCAATTGGACTACTCTTTGCTCTATCTAACATACCAACAGTATCTATTAATTCTCTAGCTCTTTTTAATGCTTCATCTTTCATACGTCCACACATCATTGCTGGTAGACAAACATTTTCTTCAATATCTAGGGATCTTACCCAGTTTGGTTGTTGGTAGATCATACCTATATTTCTCTTTCTGTAGAAATTCATTTCTTCATCGGAAATATCGTAGATATTATTTCCCTCTATGAAGACTTCTCCACTATCTGGTTTTTCCAAACCTAACATAACATGGAGCAATGTGGATTTACCGCAACCTGAAGGACCAACTATGATTACAAATTGACCTTTAATAACTTCTAAATTTACATTTTTAAGAACGTTAATCTTATCTTTTTTTAGCATGAATGACTTATTTACATTCTCAACTTTAATGATTGTTTTTGAATTCATATAGTTAAATCTAAAAAAAGATATTAAACATAAATTTGATTAATAACATCATTACTGATTTTAAGAATGATTGCAATACTTTTTTATACTATTCCATTAATCATCTGAAACAATTTACTATCTTGCAAATTACTAGGTTTCAATAATTAAAAATGTAGGGTTAGATAAATATAAATGTAACAAGTATATGAAATATACTATCCATCTATTTGTCCTTCACTTGTAATGACCTCTAAAAAGAAAAATTTTCCATCTTTCATAGATATTTTAGTAATTGATCCTGTTGGTGTTTCAGGTGTTTGTAGTTTTCTCCATCCAATATTTAGATCTACTCCCATAATGTTAGCTAGGAACATTTTAATTACACCAGAGTGAGTTACAACTATAATGTCTTTTGTATCGGATTCGAAGGCTAGTTTCTTAATAGCTTCTATACTTCTATCTAGAAATCTTTGACCACTTTCTCCATTTGGAGGACTAAACATTAAGCTACTTTTTACCCATTCCTGGTAATCCACAGGAAAGTTACTTTTAAACTGCTCCTCTGACATTCCATCTACATCTCCAAAGAACATTTCAGATAAATTAGGGATTGGAATAAGTGGTAATTCTAGTTTAGTTGAGATGAGTCCAGCAGATTGGAATGCTCTTTGAACTGGAGATGTGTATATACACCTTGCATCTAGATCCATATCTCGAAGTAATGAACCTGCTTCCATTGCTTCAAGTCTTCCATCTCGATTAAGTTTATATAGAGATCTAGCTCCAATCCAAAGCTTCTCTTTGTTAGCATCTGTTTGACCGTGACGAACAAGATAAATAGTTTTCATAAATGTTTCAAAATTAATGTATATTAAAACCTCACATTTCTAATATACTTTGAATTATTTATGGAGTAAATGAATTTGTAGTATTTTTATCCACTCTTACAAAATATGCTTTTTGAGGATCAATATAAAAGTCAGCACCATAATCAATAGTTTTTCCTGAAGTATCTTTATCTGTTATTGCATTAGTGTATCTTCCACTATCCCACTTCGTAACTATCTTAGTTCCTAGGTTATTGTTATTCATAGACTTAATTAAATTAAATGCCGTGTATCCAAGAACATTATCTGAAGTGTTGCCTGTTAGTTTGCTATCTACTGTAGATTTTCCTTCTGGAGTATTGTATATAAATTTTGAAGGATTAAAATTCCACTCTCCACTTTGAGCTTTTATGAATCCTGGGTTAATACCAATTAAGTTCCAACCGTTGTTAATTACAACTTGAGAAGGTGTCTCTGAAGGAGTTCCATTAAATTCAAAATTAATTCCTTTTTGTACTTTTATAAAATATCCTTTGCCTGGTTCTATCTTAAAGTCTTGATCTGAAAACACTTCCTCACCTCTTATCTTGTATGTTTGCCACCTACCGTCTGTGTATGTTGAAATGTCAGTTGCATAACCACCTTGTTTCGCAAAGTCAGATAAAAGAGTTGATGCAGTATATTTATCGCCAGGATTTAGAACTGGATTAAAAGTTTGCCAACCTTGTTGCAGGTTATAGTAAGCCTGTTTTGAATCAAATATTTGTTGAAAGCTATAGTTTGCTAGATCAATCTTTTTTTTCTCTGGATTTTGAAAAATTACTTTTAGATTTTTAGCCAAAGAGTAGTCCAGAGTTATGCCGGATTCACTGAAATCAATTATTTGTCCATTAATAGGGTTAAATAATTTTACACTTCCACTTTGTTGTTCAAAAATTGGAGATGTTTGAGGTATCAACGTAACTTTCAAGTTCTCTGAATCTGGGCAAGTACTTATTGATACATTTTTATCTTCAGAAGTTGATGCGTAACAAGGTGACAACTTAAGATTTCCTTCAAGATCACTTGTAATAATATTAGGCTCATTAGTTAATTTTATCAGTTTATCACTGTTATTTCCTGAATTCGAAGTTTGAGTTCCCTTTACTACTGGTGCATTCATAGCCTCAATTACCATTTGTGCTGCACGGTTAGTATCCTTATCAATTAAACTCAGAAATTCGTGAATTGAACCTACTGGGTCAGTGGCCATTCTACCTATTTGAAAACTTGCCTCTTTAGCCCCATAATTCTTAACCAGAAAATCTTGAATTGTCTGTAAGTTTCTTACTTGTGTTGGGTATCCTAGTGGTTCATTTAATCCTCTCCATGCAGTTCTATTTACTCCGTCAACACCAATTACCTCTGTTAAAGCTTCAGTTACATTTCGTGCAGCCTCTTTTTCAAGTGGATTAGTTATATACCTGTAATTACTCACTTGAATTCCTTTATGACAGGCCTCATGGCAAAGTATATCAATAATTCCTTGTTCGATAGTTGCGGAAGTCCCATTTGTAAAAGCTTCTACTCTTCCCATTACAACTGCTACTGGCCTATTGGCTGATGCCCATCCTCCTACAGCGCTATCAGCTTCAAATAGTAAAGGATTGTTGATTGTAGCCTGGAGAAAATCATTTGAGACACCTATTGGTTTAAATAATTGATCATTCATAAATTTTTGTGATACGATATCACTAGAAACGAATACAGGTTTAATTGCATTAGGATTTGTGGAAGGGTGAGTAATCCATGAAAGTGAACCATAGTAATCATTGGCAAGTGTAGCTTGCCCAGTCCTTGGATTAACTAAGCTTATTCTAATTCCTAAGCTATTAATCTCTCCTCCTGCTTTTAATACATCTTGTTGTGATTTTATTGCAGATCTCACCTGGTTTGTTACATTTGTATAATTTAAACTGCTCTGTTGTCTTCCAACCAAACGTTCAAATATTTCATTCTCAAGTCTTAAATCACTGTTAGTAATTCCTCTTGGTCTGATAATTACCATTCCTCCTGGACCAGATTGGTATGTGCCAGCCCCTGGCAAGTTAACGGTTTTCCAATTTGGATTTGTTGCTAGTGCTGTTGCTCCTTCAAGATCAGTTGATGAATTTAATATATCCTTATATGCAGTCTTTGTTTCATTCCACCATTCTTGTATCTGAGTAGTCTTAACTTTACTTAAATTTTCCAATAATGTCTTTGCTTCAGTATCACTATTGGCAAGTCCTAATTCTACAATACTTCTTGAATTCATAAAGGTCTTCGCGCTGTTTAATTCTTCTGCTGTAAGATCTCCAGCATTTTTCCCATAAACTCTAGCAATTTCTTCTAAAAGTGCACTGGTACTTTTACTTTCAGTTGCTGAAATTGATGCTTTATTTAGTAGCGTTTTTGTTACTTCTGTAATTCCCTTTCCTGCCTCGTAGGCAGTTGTCGCAATGTCAATTACATCAAATGCACTTCCGAGGACTGCAGTTGTTCCTAATAAATTAAGACTTAATTCAGTTTGGTCTAAATTACTTTTTAATTGAAGTTCTTGTGAAAGGTCTACAGTTTCACCGTTTGGAAGTTTGGTACCGTTTCTTGCTAAGTAATAGTTTTCTACTCCATTATCTACTGAAGTACAAGAGGATCCACCACACTCACTATTAGCAGAACAAACTTTTCCGTAGTTTGTAAGATCTAATCCGAAACTGGTTGAAGGAGCACACCTTTTAACACCAGAAAGTGCTGGTCCATTTTCTCCAACAGTAACAACTTTAACTGGTTCTGTCTTACAATTTGGATTTACTGAAGCAGCAAACCCAGAATTTGAAAATGCTGATCCAAGATCGGACTTTGTTGGACTAGTAATGCAATCTGCGTATGAGTAAATGGAAAGCGCATAGTCAGTATTGGAACTTCCAGCACCCTGTTTGTCC
>Ga0194052_1000889_pt1 | contig 18227 bp, 18 predicted proteins | sample SepL226m_MetaG_FD_160117 | JGI IMG/M metagenome (GOLD analysis project Ga0194052, IMG submission 160117) | Anoxic zone freshwater microbial communities from boreal shield lake in IISD Experimental Lakes Area, Ontario, Canada - Sep2016-L227-6m | ecosystem: Environmental > Aquatic > Freshwater >...
GCTCCCATGGTTACCTCTTGTCGGGTTCGACCGTGGGGCAGCAGGTCGCCCCCGTGACCTCCTCAGGGCTTCCCGGGTACCACTTGGCCTTCAGCCAGAAGGCCACGGTGACGAGGCTGATGAGCACGGGCACCTCGACCAGGGGACCGATGACCGCGGCGAAGGCCGCCCCGTGGGCGATACCGAAGGTCGCCACGGCCACGGCGATGGCCAGCTCGAAGTTGTTCGAGGCAGCGGTAAAGCTCAGCGTGGCGCTCTGGGGGTAATCCGCCCCGGCCTTCTTGGACAGCCAGAAGCTCACCAGGAACATCACCACGAAGTAGATGAGCAGCGGCACCGCGATGCGTAGGACATCCAAAGGCAGCTTCACGATGGTGTCGCCCTTGAGGCTGAACATCACCACGATGGTGAAGAGCAGCGCAATCAAGGTGAGGGGGCTGATCCGCGGCACGAAGACCCGGTGATACCAGTCCAGGCCCTTGAGCCTGCCGAGGCTGAAGCGGGTCAGGAACCCCGCGATGAAGGGAATCCCCAGGTAGATGAAGACGCTCTCGGCGATCTGTCCGATCGTGATGTTGACCACGGCGCCCTGCAGACCCAGCTTGGCTGGCAGCACCGTGGCGAAGAACCAGGCGTAGACGCTAAAGAAGAGCACCTGGAAGATGGAGTTGAAGGCCACCAGCCCCGCGCAGTATTCCGTGTCGCCCTTCGCGAGGTCATTCCACACGATGACCATGGCGATGCAGCGAGCCAGGCCGATGAGGATGAGGCCCAGCATGTACTCCGGCCGGTCCCGCAGGAACAGGACGGCCAGACCGAACATGAGCAGTGGACCGATGACCCAGTTCTGCAGCAGGGACAGGCCCAGCACCTTCTTGTTGCGGAAGACCAGGTGCAGCTCCTCGTACTTCACCTTGGCCAGGGGCGGATACATCATGACGATGAGACCCACGGCCAGGGGCAGGCTGGTGGTGCCGACGTTCCAGGCGTTGATGGCCCGATTGAAGGCAGGCACGGCATAGCCCAGGAACACCCCCAGTCCCATGGCCAGGAAGATCCACAGCGTGAGGTACCGATCCAGGAAGGAGAGCCGCTTCGAGTCGCTCATGGGATCCTCCAGCTAGGCCCGTTTGCGGGCGGAGATGATCATGCTGGTGATGAAGTCCGACGGCTTTGTGCCCACCGGGAGCAGGGCCAGCAGATGATCGATCAGCGGGTCGTCCACGGGCAGCATTGCCTCGATGGCCTCGCCCTTGGGGGTGAAGGCCCGGTCCACCAGGCCCGCGGCCGCGGTCATGGCCTGCAGGTCCATCAGGAGGGGCGCGCCAGCGATGCAGCCCACCAGGGCCTGCACGCTTTCCTGAACCGCCTCGGGCAGGGGCCGCAGCAGCACCATGTCCGAGATGGACACCCGGCCCCCGGGCCGCAAAACTCTTGCGATCTCCCGCCAGACCCTGGGCTGGTCCGGGCTCAGGTTCAGCACGCAGTTGGAGAGGACCACATCCACGGAGGCATCCGGCAAGGGGATCGCCTCGATCTGGCCCTGATGAAACGTCACATTGCCCAGACCGGTGCGACGACGGAACTCCGCGGCGTTGTGCCGGGCCTTGGCCAGCATCTCCCGCGTCATGTCGACCCCGTGCACGTGCCCCTCGGGCCCGACCCGCTGGGCCGCCAGGAAGGCGTCCATGCCTGCCCCGCTGCCGAGGTCCAGGACGACCTCTCCGGCCTTCAGCTCGGCCAGGGCTGTGGGGTTGCCACAGGACAAGCCGAGATTGGCCCCCTCCGGGAGCGAAGCCAGCTCGACATCCGAGTAGCCGACGCCCTGGGCGATCTCCCCGACCCGTCCACCGCCGCAGCAGCTGGACTGGGGGCCGCAGCAGCCCCCGCCGATGCTGGCGATCTTGCCGTAGGCGTCCTGGATCTTCAGGTGGGTGGGATGCGGGGTGGATTCCATCGGGGCTCCTTGGATCAAAGACAGTGGGGATCCCGACAGCCGCCGCCGCAGCAGTCCTGCCAGAGGTAGTCCGTCAGGGCCCGCAGCTGATCGAAGCAGGCGGCATAGCGGATGGTCGTGCCCTGTCGGCTGGCCCGGAGCAGCCCGGCCTCCGTCAAGTCCGCCAGGTGGTGGCTGAGGGTCGAGGCAGGCAGACCCACCCGGGCCTGGATCTGCCCCGCCGGGGTGCCCTCCACGGGGCCCTGCACCACGGCGCGGACGATGGCCAGCCGGCCGCCATGGGCCAGGGCCTTCAGCTGCCGGGTAATGGGGGAGAGGACAGGGTCGGTGGCGGTCATGGGCCTTAATTCTAAATTTCTAGAAATAAGAAATCAAGACCCCAATGTTAGCCTGCCCAGACTTTTCCGAGGCTCAGGAAAGCCTACTTCGAGCAGCCGCAGTCGTCGCCGCAGTCGCCCTTGGCCTTGCCCTCGGCTTCGCAGGCGCAGTCGTCGCCGCAGTCGCCCTTCTCTTTGCCCTCGGTCTCGCAGCAACCGCCCCCGCCGCAGCAGCCGCCGCCCTCGGTGAGGGTGGTCTCCGCCAGGGCGAGCATCATCTGGTGGGGATCGCCCTTGACGCGCAGGGCCATGTTCACGGCCTGGATCATGTCGTCCTTGGAGACGCCCAGGGCCTCAAGGCGGGAGGTGTGGGCCCGGAAGGCCCGCTCGGCGTTGGCGCCGACCGCCGCGCCGAGGGCGACGAGGTTCAGGGTGATCTCGGCAAGCCCGGTGTCGGCCTGGGGGGCGGTCTGAGTGGTCATGGAGGCTCCTTGGAGGGGTTTGGGAAGGGGTCAGACAAGATCTGGGACCGGGTCGGAACAGGGGACGGGCGCAGTGGCAGAGCAACGAACCTCGCGGGCATGGGCCTGGTCCCGGTCCAGGTCCGCGGCAGCCGAGGCCATGAGCGGCCAGAGGCTCTCAAGCACCGAGCGGGAGGCGGCGGCGTCCGTCAGGGCGACGTGCACCCAGCGCCCCACCTTGCGCTCCTGAACCAGGCCTGCGCGGCGCAGGTCCGTCAGGTGCTCGGAGACGGTGGAAGGGGCCAGCCGCAGGATCTCCGCCACCTGGCAGACGCAGAGCTCCCCGTCCCGCAGCAGGGCGAGGATGCGCAGGCGCACGGGATGCGCCAGGGCCTTGAGGAGCTCGACCAGAGGCCGGAGAGCGTTCATCGTCATTTCTCGTATTTGCGAACAAAACCAGTCTACCGCTGCGATAACTCCTTGTCATGCCTCACAACATGAGGTTTCCTGGAAAGACCTCACCCGGGAGTCCTCCTCATGCGGCCCAATCCAGTCCTCCTGACCGTTGCCCTGACCGCCGCCCTTCAGGCCCAGTCTCCCTTCCAGCCCGCCGCACCAGCCCTTTCCCCGGTGCCGGTGCTGGCCAGCTACCCGGATACTCCAGCCGGGAAGCTGCTCCGGGAGATCAAAGAGCACTCCGCCGTGGTGGCGCGGGTGGAATACCTGGCGGACCTGATCGGCCCCCGCCTCACGGGCTCCGAGGCGCTGCGGCGGGCGCAGACCTGGGCCATGGCCGAGGCGAAGACCCTCGGCGCCGTGAACGTTCACGAGGAGGCCTACGACTTTGGACTGGCCTGGACCCGCGGCACGGACAGCGCCCGCCTGCTCACCCAGAATGGTCTCCGCTTCCGCGTGGATCAACTGGCCTGGTCGCCGGCCACCAAGGGCCCCGTGCAGGGTGAGCTGCTGCTGGTGGACGCCCGCAACCTGGAGGAGCTGCAGGCCTTCAAGGGCCGCCTGAAGGGGCGGATCCTGCTGCGTAGCAACCCCGATGACAAGCGGCCCTCGCTGGGCCGCCGCGGCGGGGGCGACATGGCGACCTATCAGGCCGAACAGACCGCCATGACCCAGTTCCTCATCGACGAGGGCGCCCTGGCGACCCTGTCCATGTCCGGCCGCAAAAACGGCCTGAGCTTCACCACCAGTGGCCCGGGCCGCGACCCCAAGAAGCCCGCCCTGCCCGCCGCCTACGTGCCCCAGGAGCCCTACCGCATGCTGCTGCGCCAGGTGGCGCGCCAAGAGCCGGTGCGGCTGGAGCTCTCGCTCGGCGGGTCCTTCTCGGCCCTGCCGGTGAAGGCCCACAATGTCGTCGCCGAGATCAAGGGCACCGACAAGGCTGACGAGGTGGTCATCGTCGGCGGCCACCTGGACAGCTGGGACCTGGGCACCGGCGCCACGGACAACGCCACCGGCAGCGCCGTGTGCCTCGAGGTGCTGCGGGCCCTGCAGGCCACGGGCCTCAAGCCCCGGCGCACCTTGCGCATCATCCTGTGGAGCGGCGAGGAGCAGGGGCTGCTCGGCTCCCGGGCCTACGTGGACGCCCACAAGGCCGAGCTGGACGCCATCCAGGCGGTCCTCGTCCACGACATGGGCACGGGCATGGTCAAGGGCTTCGAGCTGCAGGGCCGCGAGAACTGCCGGGGCCTCATGGCCCAGGCCATCGCGCCCCTCAACGACCTGGGCGTGCGCGAGCTGCCCCTGCGGACCATGAACGGCACCGACCACGCCTCCTATGACCGCGTCGGGGTGCCTGCTTTCGCGGCCATCCAGGAGTCCGTGGACTACTTCGAGGGCACCCACCACAGCCAGATGGACTTCCCGGACCACCTGCGCCCGGACCAGCTGATCCAGGGCGCCCAGGCCATGGCCGTCACCGCCTGGGAGCTTGCGAACATGGAGGGCCGCCTGCCCCACGGGATCGTGGCCCGGACCCCGGTCCAGCCGGCACCTGCACCGACCAAGCCCTGAGCTCGATGCCTACTTAGCCCTTGCCCTCAGCCAGCTTCGTCAGGATCTCCAGGGCCTCCGACGGCCCCATGATGAGGATCTCGTCTCCGGCCTGGAAGCGCTCATCGCCGGAGGGATTGAAGCGCAGTCCCGCGCCGGGATGGACCAGGCCCACCAGCAGCGCCCCCGTGGCGTGGCGGAGCCGCGCTTCCCGGAGGGTCTGGCCGACCAGGGGCGAGGCGGGCGCGATGGTGATGCGCTCGAGGCCCAGCTCCAGCTGCTCCTGCTGCAGCACCACATCAAAGAAGTTCATCATCTCGGGCTTCAGGAGCAGGCCCGCCATGCGGCGCCCGCCGATCTCGTAGGGGCTCACGATGTGGTCAGCGCCCGCGGCCCGCAGCTGCCGCTCGGTGCCCAGCTTCGCGCTGCGGGCCACCACGGGCATGTCGGGACGGATCTGCTTCACCGTGAGGGTCACCAGCACGTTGTCCGCGTCCGTGGTGAGGGCGGTGATCAGCCCCCGGGCGTTGCGGACCCCGGCCCGTTCCAGGGTGAGGTCGTCCATGGCGTTACCGTAGAGGATCAGCTCGCCGGAGAAGCGGGGGCTGCGGCCCTTGGTCTCGTCCTGCTCGATGATCACGAAGGGGACGCCCGCCTTCTTCAGCTCCCAGGCGGCCTGGAAGCCCATCTTGCCGAAGCCGCAGACGATGACGTGGTCCTTGAGGTCGTCCAGGCGCTTCAGCATGCGGCGCTCCATGAGGTAGCCCCGGAGGTCACCCTCGAGGAGCAGGGCCGTGAGGTTCGAGAGGGCGTAGGTGGCCACACCCAGGCCGACGATGAGGTAGAAGATCGTGAACAGCTTGGTATTGGAGTTGACCTCACCCATCTCCCGGAATCCCACCGTGAACAGGGTGGTGATGGCCATGTAGAAGGCGTCAAGCGTGCCCAGGCGGGACAGCAGGTGGTAGCCCAGCGCGCCCGCCAGGATGACCACCGCCAGCAGCACCAGGGTGTAGCGCAGCCGCACCAAGGGGGCGTCGGCGTCAGGGTTCCGGGACGGCAGGGGAAAGGGCCCGTTCAGCCGCATCTCAGCCGCCCAAGCCATGCTTAATGGCGAAATTGGCGGTGCACAGCGCGACTAGGCTGCCCCCACAGGTGAGGCGGCACTCGACGATGGCGCCGCGGCCCGAGAAGCGGATCACCCGACCCTCGCCCAGCACCTCGCCCTTGGCGGGCTCCAGGTACCGGATGTGCAAGTCCGAGGTGGCGAAGGGCATGGCGCCGTCGAAGGCGGTGCTGAGGGCCATGGCGCCCACCATGTCGGCCATGGTGGCCAGCACCCCGCCGTTCACGATGCCCCGCGAGCTGTTCAGCACCGCCTTGGTCGGCAGCAGCCGCATGATGGCGCCGCCGGGCTCCGTGGACTCGACGGTGAGCCCCCAGTCCTTGATGAGCTCCCAGGGATGAAACCGCGCGCGGAGACGCTCCGTGAGATCCGGAGCCAAGGTCTCGGGGATCAGCGGTCGAGGCATGGTTGAGTCTACCCGGGCTAAAGGCCCAGGACACTTTTCAGGGTGGTGGCCATGCCCTGGAAGACCCGGGTCTGGGGACTGTCCGGATGCTCGACCACCAGCGGCTTGCCGCTGTCGCCGCCCTCGCGGATGGCCAGGTCGATGGGCACCTCGCCCAGGAAGGGCAGGTCCATGCGCAGGGCCGCCGCCTTCACGCCGCCGTGGCCGAAGATCGGGGTGTCCTGACCGCAGCCCGGGCAGATGAAGCTGCTCATGTTCTCGATGATGCCGAGGATCGGCACCTTGACCGTGCCGAACATGCCGATGGCCTTTCTCGCATCGAGGAACGCCACGTCCTGGGGCGTGCTGACGATGACGGCGCCGTCCACCTGGGCGTTCTGGATCAGGGTGAGCTGCACGTCACCGGTGCCCGGGGGCAGGTCGATGAAGAGCACGTCGAGGTCGCCCCAGGCCACGTCCTTGAGGAACTGCTGCAGGGCCTTGTTGAGCATGGCACCGCGCCAGATGACGGGGCGGTCCTCCTCGATGAGCACGCCCATGGACATCACCTTCAGGCCGAAGGCGTCCAGGGGGAGGATCTGCCCCTCGGGGGTGGCCAGGGGCGAGTCCTTCAGCCCGAGCATCATCGGCACCGAAGGACCGTAGATGTCCGAGTCCAGCAGGCCCACCTTGAGACCGAGCTGGGACATGGCCAGCGCCAGGTTGATGGTCACCGTGCTCTTGCCGACGCCGCCCTTGCCCGAACCGACCACCACACAGCGCTTGATGCCGGGGATCAGGTTCTTGAACTCCACCTGGGCGGTCTTCTCCCAGCCGATCTCGATCTCGGCCGACTCGACGCCGGGCTGGTTGAGGATCAGCTCCTCCAAGGCCTGCTTGATGGCCTGGACCCGGTCCTGGTAGGACTCCATGAGCTGGAGCAGCACCGTGACCTTGCCTTCGGTGACATCAATACCCTTCAGCGCCTTGAGGTTGGCGAGGGTGCCCGAGGTCCCGGGGACCACATAACCGTTGAGGGCTTCGAACAGGGCGGCGCGGCTGATCTTCGTCATGCGTGTCTCCAGCCCCCCAGTCTGCCACGGGGCGGATAGAAGTCGAAACAGGCATCATGGTTCAGCCCGTTATAGTGATGGGAGGTTCCGAAACGACAAGACGAGGCTCTGGGTGGAGTAGCCGATGGAATTCCAGACAGCCGACCCTGAACGCCTCTCCTCCGCCGCCCTCCGGGCCCAGGCCGAGGACCTCGGCTATCTCTTTGTCCGGGACCTGCTGCCCGCCGAGGCTCTGCTGTCGGTGCGCAGGATCCTGCTGCAGCAGGCGGCCGACCTGGCCTTCCTCGATCCCGAGTGCGAGGTCAGCGAGGGCATCGCCCGCCCTGGTCTGCAGACCCCGAGCTACGACGACCCGCGCTTCGTGGCCCTGCAGGTGGGCGTGCAGAGCCGAACGGAGTTCGACGCCCTGCGGGAACACTCGGCGCTGATCACGCTCCTTGAGCGCTGCCTGGGCGGACCCATCCAGTCCCGCTGCGGCGAGGTCTGCCGTCTCGCCTTCCCTCACTCGGAGGAACACACCACCCGGCCGCACCAGGATCAGGCCTACTACCACCAGGCCGGGTCCGGCTCCTGGACCGCCTGGATGCCCCTGGGCGACTGCCCGGGCAGCCTCGGCGCCCTGCGGCTGATCCCCACCAGCCACCTCGCCGGGTTGCTGCCGCACGGGCCCGGCGTCAGCGGCATGGTCGTGCCTGAGGACGCCGCGTGGGCCGGTTCGGATTTCCGCCTGGGGGACGTGCTGCTCTTCCATCCCCTGACCATCCATGCCGCCCAGCACAACCAGGATCCAAGGCGGCTCAGGGTGTCCGTGGACTGCCGGTATCGGCGGCAGGCGGGCAAGGCAGAAGCGCACCTCGCCCTGACCCAACTTGATCCAGGCATCTCCGACGAGCTGCACTAGACTTCCCGGATGGCACGCGTCTTCCTCCTGAATCCGGCCACGGCTGAGCCGATCCGAACCCCTCTGCTCGCCTTCGCCTACCTGGCGGCCGCATTGCGCCGAGCTGGGCACGAGGTGGCCCTGCTGGATGCCTCTGCGCCCTTCGCGCCCAAGGCTCCCAAGGCCATCGCCGAGCGGGTCCACGCCTTCAAGCCCACCCTCGTAGGCATCCACGCCAAGACCCTCTTCGTGCAGGACAGCTACGCCCTCGCCGCGGCCCTCCGCGCTCAGGGCCTGACCGCGCCGCTGGTCTGCGGCGGCCCCCATCCCACCGTGGTCCCGCGGGAACCCCTCGCCCACGGGTTCGACTTCGCCGTGGTCGGAGAGGGAGAGGAGACACTCCCGGAGCTGGCAGACGCGCTCGATGGCCGGCGCCCCCTCTCCAGCGTCCGGTCCCTGATCTGGCGTGGACCCGACGGCTCGTCGGCGAGCAATCCCGCCCGGGGGTTCCTGGCCGACCTGGACGCGCTCGCCTCCCCCCTGGACGCGCTCGAGCTCTTCGACCCGGCCTGGTACGGCGCGTCCCGCCCGGTCTCTCCGGCAGGCCTCCTCTCCAGCCGCGGCTGCCCCGCCGCCTGCACCTTCTGCAGCAACAATGTCACCGGCCGGGTCTTCCGCCACCGCTCGCCCGAGGCCGTCTGTGCTGAGATCTCGCGCCTGCAGGAGACGACCGGCCTGGACTCTTTCAGCTTCTTCGACGATTCCTTCGCCGTGGGCCGCCAGCGCGTAGAGGCTCTGTGCGCGGCACTCGAGGCCCTCCCCCGCCGGGTGCACTGGAGCTGCACGGCCCATCCCGCCCACCTGCACCGGGACCTCCTGGTGCGCATGCAGCGTGCCGGCTGCACCTCGGTGGACATCGGCATGGAGAGTGGTGACCCCGACCTGCTGCTGCGAATCGGCAAGGGGGTGACGGTGGCGCGGGTGCAGCAGGTGCTGCGGGACGCCCGGGAGATCGGCCTGCACTGCATGCTGAACCTCATGTTCGGCTGGCCGGACGAGACGGACCGGGAGCTGGAGACGACCCTCGCCTTCCTCCAGGAGGCGGCACCCCTGGCAGCCTCCTTCAACGCCCGGGGCGTCCTCGTCCCCTATCCCGGTACGGAAGTCTACGAACGCCACCACATGCAGTTCGGGTTCACGGAGTGGTGGCTGCGGGAGCCTCCCCTGCGCTACGAGCCCTTCCCCGAGGAGTGGTCGCTTGAAGGGATGCGGCGGGCCTACGCGGCCGACGCCGCCCTGGCGCGCAACTTCTTCCAGCTACCGCCCGCCACCTTGGCGCTGATCCAGAGAGGCCTCGATCTCAAGGCTGAATTAACCTATTCCAAGATCGCGGCTGGATGCTATGGTTTTTCCTAATTTCTCACTTAAAGGCCATGCATGATCCTCGCGTAGGGCTCGCCCTACGCCCACCTGGGGGTAGCCGAGTGAAGCCATTGGGACTGTTCCTCGCCGCCACGCTGGCGCCAGCGGCTGTTGGGTCTGATCTGCTGGAGGAGGCGAAAGGCATCCTCCAGCGCCTCGGCAATCCGGGCGACTACGGCCGCTCGTTGGCGGAGAAGGGCGTTCGGGAGGCGCGGACGACGGCGGAAGGTCTCTGGCCGAGCCTCGACCCCATCTATCGGCAGCGCTGGAACGAGGCCCAGGCGGGCCTCGCGGAGGCCCGCCGCCTCTGGAGCCTGCCCATGAGCCGACCAGCCCTCGCGCCCACCTGGAGCAGCCTCGAGGCCAACCTGACGGCCTACGGAAGTGCCATGGCCGCTGTAACCTCCGCCCGCTCTGCCTACACTGCGGCGGCCAACACCCGCTCCACAGACTCCCTCAACACGGCCATTGGGGACCTCCGCCGGCACGGCGACGAGGCCGTGAGTGCCCTTCGCGCCCTGCTGCCCAGCCCCGTGGGGAACCGGCCTGCCACGAAGAAGGGGCGCTGCCGGGATCCTCTGACCAAGATCGAGGTCGATTGCCAGGTGCCGAACGGCCCCCCCAGCGAAACGGAGATCCGGGCAGCCATTGCGACGGGGAATGCCGTGCTCACGGGCATCGCAAAAGCTTCCGCGGTGGGGCGCAACGAGTTCGAGAAGCGCCTGAAGAACGAGATGACGGCCATGCTGGAGAAGGTCACCCAGGCCACGACTGCACTCACTCAGGTCACGAAGGCCGTCCAAGACGCGCAGATCCGCGCCATTCAGAACCTCAAGTGAGGCAGCCATGAGCCCGCACACGACCCCTCCCGATTACGGCATTCCCTCCGAAGACGCTCCCGAATCCATTGCCCGGCGGGAAGCCCTGGCCACTCTGGCCGCGCTGGCGGCCGGATTCATGGGAACCTCCCTGAGCGCAGCCCAGATCGTCACGCCCCAGGTAAAAGCGGCCGGCACACCCGCCCCGCAGAAGTTCCCCACGGGGCCGCGCACCGATGCCGATATCGCGGCGCGGGCCGTGAATGATGGCATGGTCTACGCGCACGCCATGTATAGACTTCAAGCCCGACTCACCGGCGTTACGGTCATGGGGATCCAGGCCTTTGGGGGCCGTCTTGTCGGTCCTCCGCTGGCAGGCCTGTTCGCCGTGCCGGCCCAGTCGCCCTCCGTGCAGCCCTTGATTGCGGCCTTTCAGAACGCCGCTGCCACCGCCTGGGACCGCCTGGCCGCCAGCGTGAAGGTCCCTGGCCTGCCCTGGTATCCAGCCTTCGCGGCCTTCCCCGGACCTGAGGCCCCGCCGATGCCGAATATTCCAATGCCGTTTATCACGCTCTGGTTCGACCCCTCCCCGATCCTCCCCCAGAACCTCGCCGCTGCCATCCGTGCCGGTCTGGGTGCGCGCGCCAATGACCCTGGCGCCGCCCAGGCCATCGATCGGTTCTCACGGGAATTTGCCGCCAAGTTTTATTATTGGGCATGTGCGGCCCAGGTGTTGACAGTGCTTGGCAAGGGACCCATTCCAACGTTCGCCCCACCCTTCGTACCTATCGGCCCGGTCATTGGCGGGACAGCGGAAGGTCCCGGCTGTCTTTTGGCTGCGCCTGCTTGGCCGGGTTGAGCACCCAACGGTAGGGATTCCAATTTTTTAGATATCCGAATCCAGCGGTCCCAGTTTCTGCGTCAGGTTGCCGACACCACTGGCGAGGAGGGTGTGCTCGTAGATGCGGAGCTGGCTGCGCAGGGGGGGGTCCTGCAGGTCCAGGCCCCGGCGGAGGACCGCGCCATCCTCGCCAATAACCCGGCCCTTGAGGGTGTCGTGGAGCTGCAGTTCCAGCATCTCCACCACCTGGGCCGCCAGGAGGGGGTCGGTCAGGGGGAAGGCCAGCTCCACCCGGCGCTCGAGGTTCCGCGGCATGAGGTCCGCGCTGGACAGCAGCGTCTCCGGCTGGCCGTCGTTGGTGAAGTGGTAGATGCGGGCGTGCTCCAGGAAGCGGTCGATGATCGAGATGGCGCGGATGTTCTCAGACAGGCCCGGGACGCCGGGGCGCAGGCAGCAGGTGCCCCGCACGATGAGATCGACCTTCACGCCCTCGCGACTGGCCTCATAGAGCGCCTGGATGATCTGGGGATCCACCAGGGCATTCATCTTGAGGACCATGCGGGCGGGCCGACCCTCCCGGGCGTGGGCGATCTCCCGCTGGATGCGGGCCTTGAGGGCCTTCTTGAGGTGCTGGGGCGCCAGCAGCAGCCGGTGGAACCGGGGCGGCCGGGTATAGCCCGTGAGCATGTTGAACAGGTTCGAGAGGTCCTCGCCGTACTCGGGGCGGGCTGTCAGCAGGCCCAGATCGGAGTAGAGGCGGCTGGTGCGCTCGTTGTAGTTGCCGGTGCCGAGGTGGCAGTAGCGCTTGATGACGCCGGCTTCCTGACGCACCACGAGGCAGGCCTTGCAGTGGATCTTGTGGTTGGGCAGGCCGTAGACCACGTGGACGCCGGTCAGCTCAAGGCGGCGCGCCCAGGCGATGTTGGCGGCCTCGTCGAAGCGCGCCCGCAGCTCCACGATAGCGGCCACCTGCTTGCCCCGCTCCGCGGCCCGCTCCAGGGCCGCCGCCACGGGGCTGTTGGCGGTCACCCGGTAGAGGGTCATCTTGATGGCGAGGACCTTGGGATCTTCCGCCGCCTCGCGCACGAAGCGCACGACGCTGTCGTCGAAGCTCTGGTAGGGGTGGTGCAGCAGGATGTCGTTCTTGGCAATGGCCTCGAAGATGCTGCCGCCATGGTCCAGCTGGGGGGGTGGCAGCGGCGGCAGGGGCGTGTCTTTCAGGCGGGGAAAGTCCAGCTGCCCGTAGAGCTGCATCAGGTCCGAGAAGGCCGTGAGTCCCTTGGTGGGGTAGAGGTCCTCCGGGCTCAGATCCATCTCGTCGATAAGCAACTCCAGCACCTTGGCGGAGAGACCCTGCTCGTACTGCAGGCGCACCACCGCGCCGCGGCGGCGGTCCCGGAGGCTCTCCTCCACGGTCTTGAGCAGGTCTTCCGAGGGGTCCTCTTCCACCGGCAGGTCCGAGTCGCGGGTGACGCGGATGGCGTGGCAGCTCTTCACGGTATAGCCCAGGAAGAGGCGGGCCAGGTGGTGCTGGACCACATCCTCGAGCATCACGAAGGCCTGCGTGCCCGGCGCCGAGGGCACCCGCAGGAAGCGGGAGGCCTGGCCCGTGGGCACGTGGATGAAGGAAAGCTCCGAGGAGGGCAGGTGCCCGTCCAGCTGGTCCTCATCCGGCTCCAGCTCCACCACCAGCACCAGGGCGCGGTTGCCCAGGCGGGGGAAAGGGTGGCCCGTGTCCACGGCCAGGGGCGTGATGAGGGGCAGGAGGCTCCGCTCGAAGTAGTCGAGCAGGAAGGCGGCCTGGGCCTCCTCCAGGTTCCGGGGGTTCAGGATCTGGATGCCCTGGGCCTCGAGCTGGGGCTCGAGGATGGCGTGGAACAACTCATGCTGGCGGGCGGAGTAGGCGTGGATCTTGGAGGAGACCCGCTCCAGCAATTGCCGGGGCGTCAGGCCGTCATGGCCCGGCTGGGTGATGCCTGCGTCGATCTGCCGCCAGATGCCGGCCACCCGCACCATGAAGAACTCGTCCCAGTTGCTGGAGACGATGCTGAGGAACTTCACCCGCTCCAGGAGGGGCACCGTGGGGTCCTCGGCCTCCTCCATGACCCGGGCGTTGAAGTCCAGCCAGCTCAGCTCACGGTTGAGCAGTTCCTCGGGGCGGGGAATGGGATGGAACACGGGAGTCCTCTTGGCCGGATGATAACCGCCAGATGTAACAACCTGATGGTACGCCTTCCCCAGCGGCAGGCACGAAGATCTTCCTTTGATTCCCTGGGATATTCAGGCAAAATCATCAGTTCGGCCTCCCATGGGGGAGCACCCGTACGGTCCGCCCGGACCCATCCCAACGAGAGGGCAGCGGTCGCTGCCAGGTAGGAGGAACCAAATGTCCCAAGAAACCCTGATCGTTCCCAAGCGCGAATCCTTCGGCAAGGCCGCCATCCGCGACCTCAAGGCCAGCGGCATGATCCCCGCCGTGGTCTACGGCCTCAACGAGCCCCCCGTCGCCATCGCCATCAGCCCCAAGGTCGTGGCCCGGGTGCTGGCCAGCGACACCGGCATGAACTCCGTGATGTTCCTCCAGCGCGAGGGCACCGACATCAAGCGCCACGTCATCATCAAGGACCTGCAGCGCGACCCCATCACCTCCCGCCTGCGCCACGTGGACTTCATGCGCGTCGACATGACCCTCAAGGTCCGTGTGAAGGTGCCCGTGCGCCTCGTCGGCACCTCCGTCGGCGTCAAGGCCATGGGCGGCGTGCTTGACTTCGCCCACCGTGAGATCGAGCTCGAGTGCCTGCCCAGCATGATCCCTGCCCACATCGACGTGGACATCACCAACCTCGCCGTGGGTGACAGCGTCCGCTTCGAGCAGATCAACCTCGGCCCCAACGTCATCATCACCGGCGACGCCCACCAGGTGGTCTGCTCCGTCCGCGGCAAGGCCGCCGAGGAAGAGGTCGCCGTAGTCGCCGCTGCCGCCGAGCCGGAAGTGGCCAAGAAGGGCAAGAAGGAAGACAAGAAGTAGGTTCTTCACCCTTTATTGTTCTGTGCGAGAAACGCGGCCAAGGCCGCGTTTCTCATTAACGCGCAGGCGCAGCCTGCGCGTTTGGACGGAAGCCATGTGGACTCTAGTACCTCTAGGAAATCCCGGCCCTGAATACCAGGACACGCGGCACAACCTTGGCCGGCTGCTGCTCCAGCGGTGGATGGCGGAGCGGAACCTTGCGCCGGCGCCCCGCAAGCGCTTCCCCTCCGGCACCCTCTACCCGCTGGCGCCGAACCTGCAGGCCCTGGTGCCCAGCACCTACATGAACCTCTCCGGCGAGGTCTGCGCTCAGGCCGAGGCCGCGGGCATCTACCCCCGCCGACTGATCCTGCTCCACGACGACAAGGATCTGCCCCTGGGCACGGGCCGCTTCCGGCTGAACGGCTCCGACGGTGGCCACAACGGGCTGCGCTCGGTGTTCGACTGCCTGGGCACCCCGGACATCGCCCGCCTGCGCCTGGGCATCGGCCCCTTCCAGCGGCCCCTGGTGGACTTCGTCCTGGAGCCCTGGGCCGAGCCCGAGTGGGAGATCATCGGGCGGATGGACGCCCCCTTCGCCCGGTTCCTGGCGTTTCTCGGCGCCGCCGAGTCCCTGGATGGGATCGGGAACCAGGTGAACAGTGCGCTGTTCTGGGGCGCCCCGGCCCCGGGATCGGGTGAAATCCAGCTCGGGTAGAGGGATCTGCCGCAGGGATCACGGACGAACCGGGTAGCGCGCTCGAAGGTAGCTAGTCTCTCCCCACGACGCGGTTGAAGAAGATCAGCGCCCCCATCACCAGGGTGATGGCCAGGGCGAAATACAGGGTGGCAAGGGGATCCTTCCACTCCACCAGGTGCTCCAGAAACGTGACGGCCATGAAGAGAATCAAGATCTGGCTCAGACGGCTCTTGATGTCATGGAGATCGTGGATCACCAGCCAGTCCGGGAGATCCAGGTCCCCGATGAACAGCTCGTAGAGGCCCACGGCAAAGATGTAGAGCCCCACGGCGATCAGGAACTTGTCCATGAGCTCGATCAGCCGCACCACCGTCAGGGGGTCCTTCCCCCCGGTCTGGACCAAGCCCAGGATCACCACCCCAGTCTTTCCCATTCCCCAAAGGAAGGCCGCCAGGGAAGCCGCCAAGGACGAAAGCACCCCCAGCAGCACCAGGTAGCGACTGCTCTCCAGCATCCGTTTCAGCACAGAACCCCCGTTTTAAGTTGGATGACACGGGCTCGGGATCTGTTGGGGCAGGAAGCTCCGGCCCAAAGATGAGAGGATGGTCCTCTACCTGACCCCGGAGTTCCCATGGCCTCCCGTGCCCTGTTGGTTGCCCTCATGGCCCTGCCCGTCCTCGCCGCCGATCCTTCCCCCGCCCCCAATCCGTTCTTCACGGACTGGAAGACCCCCTTCGGCGTGCCCCCCTTCGAGGCCATCCGGGAGGAGCACTTCCTTCCGGCCCTCAAGGAAGGTCTGGCCCGCCAGAAGCGGGAAGTCGCCGCCATCACGGCCTCCCAGGAGGCTCCCACCTTCCCGAACACCCTGGTCGCCCTGGACCAGACCGGCCAGTTCTCCGAGCGGGTGATGTCGGTCTTCTCAAACCTGGTCGGTGCCGAGACCACCTCCAAGCTGCAGGCCGTGAACCGGGAGGCCATGCCCCTCCTGTCCGCCCACCGGGATGACATCCAGTTCGACCCGAGGCTCTTCAAGCGGGTCAAGACCGTTTGGGAGGCCCGGGCCGACCTGAAGCTGGAGCCGGACCAGGCCCGGCTCCTGGAGCGCACCTACAAGGGATTCGTCCGCTCGGGCGCGGCCCTGGATGCCCCGGCCCAGACTCGTATGCGGGCCATCAACCATGAGCTCAGCCGCCTCGGCGTGGACTTCGGCGACCGCCTCCTAAAGGCCACCAAGGCATTCCAGTTGGTGGTGGAGGATCCCAAGGACCTGGCCGGCCTGCCGGAGGGCACCCGCATGGCCGCCGCCGGAGCCGCGCAGAAGGCGGGGCAGCCGGGCAAGTGGCTGTTCACCCTGGATGGCCCCAGCATCTGGCCCTTCCTGGAATACGCCCAGAACCGGGAGCTGCGCCGGCGCATCCTCACGGGCTACCTGGAGCGCTGCAACCAGGGCGGGGATACGGACACCAACACCATCGTGAGCCGCGTGGCCGCCCTGCGGGCCGAGAAGGCGAAGCTGCTGGGCTACCGCACCTGGGCCGACTTCGTGCTCGAGGAGAACATGGCCAAGAACCCCAGGGGCGTCTACGGCCTGCTGGACCAGATCTGGCAGCCTGCCCTGGAAGTGGCCAAGCGGGAGCGCGCGGAGCTCCAGGCCATGATGGCGAAGGACCTCCCGGGCCAGAAGCTGGAGCCCTGGGACTGGCGCTACTACGCCGAGAAGGTCAAGCAGGCGAAGTACGACTTCGATGAGGAGTCCGTAAAGCCCTACTTTGCCCTCGACGCCGTGCGCCGGGGCGCCTTCACCGTGGCGACGAAGCTCTACGGCCTCTCCTTCAGCGAAGTAAAGGACATCCCGGTCTACCAGAAGGACGTCCGCTGCTTCGAGGTGAAGGAGGCCGATGGCCGCCACCTGGGCCTGCTCTACCTGGACTACCACCCGCGACCTGGCAAACGCGGCGGAGCTTGGAAGAGCAGCTACCGGTCCAGCTGGGTGAAGGACGGCAAGCGGGTGGATCCCGTGGTGGTGAACGTCTGCAACTTCACGGCCCCCTCGGGCGACCGCCCGGCGCTACTCACCTCCGATGAGGTGAGCACGCTCTTCCACGAATTCGGCCACGCCCTCCACGGCCTCCTCTATGCAGGCCGCTACCGGGCCACGGAGGGCACCCCCCGGGACTTCGTGGAGCTGCCCAGCCAGGTCATGGAGAACTGGGCCATGGAGCCCGAAGTGCTGCGGCTCTATGCGAAGCACTACCAGACTGGCGAGGTCATCCCAGACGCCCTGCTGGCGAAGATGCGCCGGGCTGCCACCTTCGGGCAGGGCTTCGCCACCGTGGAGTACATGGCGGCCTCCCTCCTGGACATGGACTGGCACACCCTGACCGATACCAAACCCCAGGACACCGCCGCCTTCGAGAAGGCCTCCCTGGCCAAGTGGGGCCTCCTCGCCGAGATCCCGCCCCGCTACCGCAGCCCCTACTTCAACCACATCATCGGTGGCTACGCGGCGGGCTACTACAGCTACATCTGGAGTGCCGTGCTGGACAGCGACGCCTTCCAGGCCTTCAAGGAGAAGGGCAACCTGTTCGATTCCGCCACCGCCGCCAAGTTCCGGGCCGAGGTGCTCTCCCGGGGTGGCACGGAGGACCCGGCGCTGCTCTATCGGCGCTTCCGGGGCGCCGACCCCAAGGTGGGCCCCCTGCTGGAGAAGCGCGGGCTCAAGTAGTCGCAGCGCCGGAACGCAGGGGCCGCAGACCCCTCAGGCCATTACTTTGGGTTGATCTGCAAGCCTTTTCGCGCGAAACTGGTCCTTCGCGTCCTCCGCTGGAGGGCTCTTCCTTGCTCCCGGAATCCAATGGGGGCTTCACATCCATAAGGAGGACAGATGCGTCACTACGAGACCATCTTCATCGCCTCCCCTACGCTGACGGACGAGCAATCGGATGAGCTCGTCAAGCAGTACGAGGGGATCATTGCCGAGCAGGGTGGCGAACTGCTCAAGACCGACAAGTGGGGCCGCAAGAAGCTGGCCTACGAAGTCCAGAAGTTCAGCGAGGGCTACTACACCCTGTTCGAAATGAACGCGGGCCCCACCCTCATCGCCGAGCTCGAGCGCCGCTTCCGCAACAACGACGCGGTCATCAAGTACATGAGCGTCCGCCTGGACGAGGCCGAGAAGTCTGCCGGCCGCACCAAGCAGCGCATCGAGCGTGAGGCCAAGCGCAAGGCCCAGG